>Ga0156388_1233_pt1 | contig 88424 bp, 80 predicted proteins | sample RifOxyA3_FD_108032 | JGI IMG/M metagenome (GOLD analysis project Ga0156388, IMG submission 108032) | Desulfobacterales bacterium RIFOXYA12_FULL_46_15
AATCCTTTATTTTCAAGCGAATTGATTGCAAGCTGAAGTGTATGGTAATCAATTTCAATATCATCCCATCCTAGATATTTGAGCCGTTCATTTGCCTGACTATGTGACATATCCGGGTTGATGAGACATGCATTTGCCAGGCTTCTGATAAATCCTGGAATTAATGATGCCTCAACTCCGTTTTCAATTAGTTTGTGTATTAGTTTTTTATCCACAAGCGTTGCCATATCATACTCTCTTAATTCAGAAAATCTATAAAACATGATTTTTTTTTAAATAATAATTATGCAAAGATACAATAGTTGTCAATCATTCTTAAGTCAATCCGGGTTTTCGTTATATTTTTTTAATATAATATCCAATAAAAGTCTTAAAGGCATGGCTTTCATAATGGTAACTAAATTTTGCTGATGAAAATCCTTTAAATCCCTTTTAATTTTATTGAATTCCTTTCTATCCCTCTTAATATATGGCTGAATCTCTTTTTGTTAAAGCTTTTAAAAGGTCTTTAGAGATATTTAACATAATGTTATCTGTTTTATTTTTGCCGCTAATGATATGATGACTGATAAATTCAGTTTTGATGGGGGTTGACATATGAAAAAAGACATATCCGAAGATGATGGCAGCCTTTTGTTAAAGCTTGCCAGAAAAAGCATACTTCAGGAGTTTAATAAAAAAAAGGACAAACTTATTTCAATCATTCCGGATGCATCTATGAAAATTATAGGCGAGCATCGCGGTGTCTTTGTAAGCTTACATAAGAAAGGCAATCTAAAAGGGTGTATTGGTATTATTGAACCAGTTAAACCTTTATTTGAAGGTGTTATAGAGAATGCAAAACATGCAGCTTTTCATGATACACGGTTTGCCCCATTATCTTTTGAAGAGTTTGAGGATACAAAGGTTGAAATCAGTGTTCTTACCATCCCGGAAAGGATTGAATACAAAGATGATAGGGGGCTGATCAGCAAAATCAGACCTGGTATTGATGGGGTTATTATTAAAAAAAAATCCCATAGCGCTACTTTTTTGCCTCAGGTCTGGAAGCAGTTGAAAGAGCCTGAAAATTTTTTAACGCAGTTGTGTATGAAAGCAGGTCTGCCGTATAGCGAATGGAAAACGGGTAGCCTCATTGTTTCAACATATCAGGTTCAAGTTTTTGAAGAAAAAAATTAGATTTATTTTTTGAAATAAAATGGAAATGGAGATTTATGACAGTTGATGCAGAATTATTGAATATCATTTTGACAATTGATAATCTTGATGATTTAAATCATTTTTTTGAAGATTTATTCACTCCTGCTGAGATAAATGACATTGCTTTGAGATGGAAGCTTCTTAAAGATCTTCATAAAGGGATGGCCCAGAGAAAAATCGCAGACAAATACGGTATCAGCCTGTGTAAAATTACACGAGGATCAAGGATTTTAAAAAAGAAGGATTCAATCATGCTTAAAATATTAAATGCTCAGCAACAGGATAAAAGGCTAAGCGCCAGTGTCGACCACAGTTCCAATTTAAGCTGATCAAGTCTTTCGGTATCAAACCAGGTGAATCCATTCAGCTCGACACCGGGCTGATATTTTTCCGGGTGATCTGTAAGTATTCTAAAAACAGCTCCAAGATGAACCTTTCCGACATTGGTAATGTCCTCGCTGATCACACCCATGAAGACTGGAAATTCGTTTTCTGGTTTTTTTATAAGCTCCTCATTTAATTCTCTTTCCATACCGGTTATAAGGATTTGATGGAAAGTGGCATTTCGTTTATCCCTGTCGATCGGATTAATATGCCCTCCGATACCGACAGACCATAAATCATGAAGTCTTTCTTCATTCCCCTGCCGGTTGTATACAGCAATCTTTTTCATATCCCTGGTTTGAAGAACAATATAGGGAATTATCTGTTTATACTCAGGGTTTTTTTCCGCATCTTTCCGGTTTAAAAATTCAAACCCTGTTTTTGAACAATTTTCTATAAACTCATTAATATTCAGAGAGATAATGCTCCTGGGCTGTACCCAGGATTTGGGCAGAACAGATTTTTTAATACATAATACGGTTTCATTTCCAGTCATAAAAATTCCTTTTTATTAAAGGATGAAATACAATTGCAATTTATTTATCATACCTGTTAAAAGAAGTGAACGATCTTTGTTTTACTTTTTTTAAGATTAACCGTTTTATGTAATATTGAATAATATAGTTCAAAACAGGGGGGATTGTGTTATTTTTAAATAAATCAGAAATTCAGAAATTAGATCAGAATATTATCCAAACATCTGTTGAAAAAGCATATCAAATATTGTTGAGCAAGGATTATCACATGCCGGACAGGATGCATGTTTCAAATGGCCTGAATTCACTTTTATTGATGCCGTGTTTTTCCGGGCAATATTTTTCAACAAAACTTGCTTCAGTTTTTCCAGAAGCTATGAAACACGGCCAACCGGTTGTAAATGGGGTTATGGTGCTCTCCGATAATATTTCCGGACAGCCTTTGGCAATCATGGATGGTGCAGCCGTTACGGCCCAGAGAACTGGTGCGGTTGGCGGGTTGGGCGTAAAATTGCTTAGCCCGGAAAAAGTTAAGACAGCCGGAATCCTGGGCGCAGGTGTACAGGGATTCAGCCAGGCCCGTTATCTCATGTTTAATAGGAGGATAGAGACCCTATATCTTTATGATTTAAACCCTGAAATGGCAGAGAATATGATAAAAAAACTAAAGCAGGAATTTGATGGTGTTGACTATATCATATTAAAAACAGCAGAAGAACTGGTTGAAAGATCAAAGGTGATCATTGCAACCACAACCAGCCACACTCCATTATTTAATACAGAGCCTGAAAATATAAAGGGAAAGACATTTATTTCAATCGGATCATATCGACCGGATATGCAGGAATTTCCTGATGACGTGATTAAGCTTGCAGACGATGTTTATGTTGATACTTTTTTTGCAATACAGGAATCCGGTGACATTGCAACCCCATTAAAAAGAAACGTGGTTATTAAAGAAAAGATCAAGGAATTTTCAAGCCTGTTTGAAAAAAATAAATATGCTGAAAACAAAACGGTTTTTTTTAAATCTGTAGGGATGGGCCTGTTTGATTTAACAGTATCTTCAGCCATATATCATGTGGCATTAGAAAAAAAGATCGGTCATATAATTGATTTTTAAATGGTGCAGAAAAAAAATGGAGCGGGAAACGGGATTTGAACCCGCGACTTCGACCTTGGCAAGGTCGCACTCTACCACTGAGTTATTCCCGCTCAATGAAGTTTTGTTTTTCTACTTTATACGATTGGTTTTGTCAAGAAAAGATTCTTTTGATTATTAACTTGAATTCGAGCAATAAGGTTGAAAAGTGGACATAAAGAACGTACTTGTCACTGGTGGTGGCGGTTTTTTAGGAAAAGCGATAATAAAGAAACTTGTCATTAAAAAATTAAGAGTCACTTCTTTTTCTAGAAATTTTTATGATAGCCTCGGTACTTTGGGCGTTTTTCAGATGCAAGGGGATATTTCAGATGCAAGATCTACGCTAAATGCTTTCAGAGGTATGGACGTCGTATTCCATGTTGCAGCAAAACCCGGAATATGGGGAGATTATAGTGATTATTTCAGAGCCAATGTAACCGGAACTGAAAATGTAATAGCCTCATGCTTTGAAAATTATGTTAAACAGTTGATATATACAAGTTCTCCGAGTGTAGTATTTGATGAAAAAGATATGGAAAATGTGGATGAGAGTATTCCTTATCCTGAGAAATATCTTGCTCCTTATCCGCAGACTAAAGCAATGGCTGAAAAAATGGTAAGGGGTGCTGCAAAAAAAGGGTTGAATACTATTATCATCCGCCCTCATTTGATCTGGGGGCCGGGTGACAATCATCTTGTTCCCGGGATTTTAAAACGAGCCGGCCGGTTAAAGCGAGTAGGGCGAAATGATGACCTTGTAGATACAATTTATGTGGACAATGCGGCAGATGCCCACGTGTGGGCATCCGAAAAGCTGGCCTTGAATTCTTCTTTATCCGGAAATGTTTATTTTGTCAGCCAGGATGAACCTGTGTCCAAGTGGAAAATGGCCAATGCTTTTCTTGATGCTGCCGGTTTACCACCTGTAAAAGGACAGGTTTCAGAAAAAACCGCTTATATTGCAGGGACTTTATTTGAAATGGGTTATCGTTTTTTTGGGATTAAAAAAGAACCTCCAATGACGAGATTTACCGCAAAAGAATTGTCGACATCCCATTGGTTTAATATATCCAGAGCGAAACAAGATTTAGGCTATTACCCAAAAATTTCTACAAAAGAAGGACTTAGCAGGTTAAGAGAATGGCTGTCACAGGGGGATGGAAAGTTTTGATGCAGTGTTTTCAAAAAAATACGAATTTAATGAGGTTATGATTCAGTTGTGATTTTAAAGAACTCTTTGATTTCATTTTCTTTTCGTCTTAATTGATCAATTGCAAGCGTTAAAACCGATGGATTCAAGCCGATTTTTTTAGGGGAGTTTTTCACTGCCATTGGAACCGGATTACCGCTATGTCCTATGCCTGCCTTCTGGGTGAGATAATCAGCAAGATTAATAATCAAAGACTGATGTCTGAATTTAATGGGAGCAGATTCAGGATTGTGATGAAATCTGCAAGGAAATAATATGGATTGCGGAAAATTCCAGCGTTTCATTAAAAGGGCGGATAGAATGGCATGATCCAGCTTGAAAATTGCATTTTCAGCAAAATACAAAGGTTTTTTATTTTCCATGGAAAGCTGTCTTACTTTTCTGTATTCATCTTTAAAATAAATTGAAAAAATAACTTTTCCCATATCATGGAGAAGGGCAGGGATAAAGATTTTATTGGCAATACCGGGGTTTGTCCTTTTTGCAAGTTCTTTGGAAATAGTGGCTACTCCGATACCATGAATCCAGAGGGCTTTCATATCCAAACCCAAACCTGATTTGTCCGTAAAAGAAGAAAGTATACCCATGCCAAGCGCTATACCGATGATTTCATCAAAACCGATAACGGTAATTGATCGTTTAATAGTTTCTACTTTTGTTTTCTGTGCATAGTAAATAGAGTTGGCAAGTTTTAATAGTTTATTTGTCATTCCCTGGTCATATGAAATGACCGCTGCAAGATCTTCTGTCGTTGTTTTTTCGTCTGATGCTATGCTGATGATTCGGTCAATCACAACAGGGAGTGTTGGAAGGTCGCTCTCTTTTTTTTGGACCATTTTTAGAATTTCAGCTTTTATATCCATTTAGTCCTTTATACTATAAGTATTAAAAGATACTTTATGGAATTGCAAAGAATTTTTTTTGTGCCCTTTTTTTGCTCTATCAGGATATCCTATCGCAATGATAGATTCAACCATCATATTATCGGGTATATGCAGGAGTTCTTTAACATAAACATCCGCACTCTTGGAAGAATTGTGCTCTCTTTTCCTGATTTGTATCCAGCAACTGCCAAGGCCTATATCATGAGCGGCAAGATGAATGAATACAGAAGCAATAGAAGCATCTTCAACCCAGACATCGCTTTGTGATGTATCTCCACATACAACAATCCCCAGCGGGGCATTCTTTAGAAAATTAGCACCGTGAGATTTCGCTCCGGAAAGCTTTTCAAGAATTGCCCGATCTTCGATGATAATAAAGCTCAAAGGATTAATATCCCTTGAAGACGGGGATCTCAGGGCGGCTTCTATCAGGGTGTCAATCATTTCTTTTTCAACCGGCTGAGGCTTGAATTTCCTAATACTTCTTCTATTTGAAATCAAATCCAAAAATTTGGTGCTGTCCATCATATCCATCTCAAATTAACGAAAGCGTGTAATATTTATCTTTCCCTGCGATTGCATCTCATCAAATTTTTTTCTCAGTATTTGTTTTAATTTATTTCTGGACATAGGCCATAACAATAGCAATCCCACTGTATCCGTGATAAAGCCGGGAGTGATTAATAACACGCCTGCGATAAATATGATAACTGCATCAAGCAATTCTTCGGCCGGCATGAGGCCCTGCTGCAGATTCATCCTAAGTTTCAAAAGAGTGTTCATTCCTTCAAGCCTTGCAAACCATGCACCCAGGAAACCTGAAATAATGACCATCAGGATTGTATTGAGGCCTCCGATTACTGTTCCGACTTTTATTAAAAGATAAAGTTCAAAAACCGGTATCAGAGTAAAACATAAAAATAATTTTAACAGCATACGGTCAGCTCCTTATATTTTTGAATATAATCAATGTTCCAGCAATGATCATGACAAAACAGAGAATTTGTCCCATGGTAAAGGTATATACCACAAATTCCAGGTGCTCATCAGGTTCTCGAAAGAATTCGATAATAAACCGTATTGCCCCATAGCCAATGAGATATAAGCCAAACATCCGATGGTGAATATATTTTGCTTTTCGAATCCACCATAGAATGATGAATAGAATAATACCTTCAAAAAAAGCTTCATAAAGCTGGGAAGGGTGGCGTAATGCGTGTGCAGGATCAGATGGAAACAACATTCCCCACGGCATTGATGTGACTCTTCCATAAAGTTCGGAATTGAAAAAATTTCCAATCCTCCCAAAGGTATACCCCAGAGGTACGGCAGGGCAGAGCAGATCGGAAAATTCCCATAGGTTGAGTTTATTTTTTTTTGAAAAAAAATAAACTGCGATCATAACCCCTATGAGTCCGCCATGGTAAGACATGCCTGAGATCCCGGTAAAAACAAATCCATTGGAAAAATTAAAAGGCAGGAAAATAGAAAGAGGATTATCCAAATAATAATTCAAGTCATAGAAGATAACGTATCCGATCCGCCCACCAAGGAGAACGCCTGTGGCTGCCCATACAATAAAATCGTCCAGATGGATTGCCTTAATAAAAAAATGTTCTGTTTTAAGTCTGTATTTTACCAGAAAATAAAAGGTAACAAAGGCCAGAACGTACATTAGACTGTAATACCGGATACCAAAGCCATTGAATTGGATCAAGTATGGGCTGACTTTATAAGGAATCTCATTCCAGAAACTCATATCGAAATTGTTATGCCTCCCGAATATAACAGAATCATGCGTTACCCATTCAACACAGCTGGTTGTGGAACCATAAGAGGGATATCGAGGTTCCATATATTCTTAATATCTGTTCTTTTTACGGATTTTTGAATAATATCAAGATAAGAATTCCTGGAAATCTCTGTTGCGCCCATGCTTAAAAGGTGGTTGGTGGTTACCTGACAGTCAATCAAATCAAACCGATATTGTTTTAAACGATGAGCAAGGGCTACCAGGGCTATTTTTGATGCATCCTTTTCAAATGAAAACATGGATTCACCAAAGAAAATTCCACCAAGACATATTCCATATAACCCTCCAACAAGGCGGTCTTCTTTCCAGGTTTCAATAGAGTGAGCATAGCCGAGTTTATGAAGATGCACATAGGCATCAATCATTTCTTCCACCAGCCAGGTACCGGAATATTCTTTTCTCCTTGGTTTTGAACAGGAAAGAATGGTTTCTTCAAAGGCATGATCGATCGTTAGATAAAAATAATTTTTCTTTATTTTTTTTTTCAGACTTCTTGAAATCTGAATGTTGCTGGGAAATAGAACGAGCCTTGGGTCCGGTGACCACCAGAGGACGGGTTCACTTTCTGAAAACCATGGAAATATTCCATTTTCATAGGCAAGCAATATTCTTTGAGCTGACAGATCGCCTCCAATGCATAAAAGTCCGTCGGATCTTGCAAGCCAGGCAGGTGGAAAATCTAATCGTTCTGATAATCGGAAAAGAGGCATTCAGTTCTTGAATATAAAGTTCAGCTTCTTATTCCTGAGTCCTATGGACACTTTACCCCCTTTTTCAAGACTGCCAAAGAGGATTTCATCTGTAAGTTTATCTTTGATCCGGGTCTGAATAATCCGTGCCAAGGGTCTTGCGCCGAATTTAGGGTCATACCCTTCTTTTGCAAGATATGATCTAACTTTGTCCGAATAGGTCAGTGTAATATTTTTAATCTTAAGCATGGATTCAAGTTCTTTCATATTTTTATCTACAATCATCCCCATAACCTGGGTGGATAGATGATTAAACTGAACGATACCGTCAAGCCTGTTTCTGAACTCAGGACTGAATGTCTTTTCAACGGCTTTCATACCTTTGAAGTCAATATCAGCAGACTGGGAGCCAAATCCAATGGCATTGGCACTCATTTCTCTTGCCCCGGCATTGGAGGTCATAATGAGAATGACATTTCTGAAATCGGCAGATTTGCCGTTATTGTCAGTGAGAGTTGCATAGTCCATGACCTGTAAAAGAATATTATAAAGATCCATATGGGCTTTTTCAATTTCATCCAGAAGAAGGACACAGTGGGGGTGTTTTCGAATACTGTCTGTCAGAATACCTCCCTGATCAAACCCGATATAGCCCGGGGGTGCTCCGATAAGCCTTGAGACTGAATGCTTTTCCATGTATTCGCTCATGTCGAATCTCAAAAATTCTATCCCCATATGGTGAGCCAGTTGCTTTGCAACCTCTGTTTTTCCGACACCAGTAGGTCCCATGAACAGAAAGGATCCAATGGGCCGTTCCGGAGCTGAGAGACCGGCTCTTGATCTTTTTATGGAAGTGGTCAGCAATTCAATGGCATTATCCTGCCCAAATATGACGTTTAATAGCTTTTTAGGAAGAGATTCAAGGTTTACTTTGTCAGTGGACGTTACACTGGTTACGGGGACTTTGGCAATTTTTGCAACAATCTCCTCAATATCTTTCAGGGTGACGGCCTCCTGATTTCTATTACCCTTCAACCTGAGGTAGGCGCCGGTTTCATCAATTACATCAATGGCTTTGTCCGGTAACAGCCGGTCGTTGATATATTTATCAGAAAGATAGGCTGCCGCTTCTATAATTTCAGCAGGATAGGTGAGACCGTGGTGTTTTTCATAATAGGGTTTGAGTCCGGCCAGAATTTGAGTTGTTTCTGTCACTGAAGGCTCAGACACTTCGATTTTTTCAAACCGCCTTGAAAATGCTCTGTCTTTTTCAAAATGGTTTTTATACTCTTCATAGGTTGTTGTGCCGATACATTTTATTTCCCCTGAAGAAAGGGCGGGTTTCAGAATATTTGACGCATCCATGGAACCACTGGTTGTTGCTCCTGCACCCACAACAGTATGGATTTCATCGATAACCAGCAGTGCATTTTCTTTAGATTCAAGGGCAATAATAACGTCTTTCAAACGCTGTTCAAAATCTCCCCTGTATTTTGTCCCTGCAAGCAGAGCACCCATATCAAGGGAAAAAAGTTCACAATTTTCCAGAAGATCCGGAACCTGCTTATCTTTTATTTTCAGTGCAAGGCCTTCAGCAATAGCTGTTTTTCCGACTCCGGGATCACCCACAAGAATTGGATTGTTTTTGCGTCGACGACAGAGAACCTGCATGACCCTGTCCAATTCATTTACTCTTCCGATAAGCGGATCTATTTTATTCTCTTGTGCCTTTTGTAAAAGGTTGGTGGTGAATGCTTCCAAAGGGTCCTTCTTCTTGACACGTTTAGTCTTCATGTCCGCTTGCTTGAACATATTCTCGGATGGATACTGAGACTGTATGTCCTTTTTTTCATGATCTGCAGAATGAGAGATGTATTTTAAGACATCCAGGCGGGTTATCCCTTCCGATTCAAGATAGAAAGCAGCATGGGAATCTTTTTCCTGAAAAATGGATGCTAAAATGTCACCTAAATTGACCTCGCTCTTTTCGGCTGATCTTGCCTGGTTGATGGCACGCTGAATCATTCGCTGGAAACCAATGGTCTGCTGTAATACATATTCTTCTTTTGAATCTATCTTGGTTAATTTTTCATCAAAAAATTTTTCTAGTTCTTCTTTTATCTGTTCAGGATTGCCGCCACATTTTTCAATTGTTTCTATACCTGTCTCATGGTTAAGGATTGCATAAAGAACATGCTCAACACATACATATTCATGCCTTCTCTTTTTTGCCTCTCTAACGGCAAAACCGAGAGCGGTGCTAAGTTCTTTGCTGATCATACCTACTACTCCTTTTCCATTGTACTCTTTAAAGGAAACCCTTTACTACTTGCCAGATGATGTACTGTTTCAACTTTAGTTTCCGCTATATCCCGGGGATAAACCCCACAGATATCTTTCCCTTTATTATGTACATTAAGCATTATTTGAGTTGCTTTTTCAAGTGATTTTCCAAAAACGTTCAAGAGAATTTCCACAACAAACTCCATAGTTGTATAATCGTCATTGTGCAAAAGGACTTTATACATTGGCGGATGATTGATTTTTGACTTTGATGAAATATCTGTTTTTGTTTTGGAATCCACTTCTGTCATTGATATTAACTCCTAAATCCCGCAGCATTTTTTATATTTTTTCCCACTACCACAGGGACACGGGTCGTTTCTCTGTACTTTTTGTGATGATCTTTTAACAGGCTGTTTTGTGATAGAACCATCAGAATGGGAAAAAGTCAGGTTCTCCTGTTCTTTTCTTTTCAGATTATCCACCTGAGACGGGCTTGATATCTTGATCTTGAACAAAATTTCAACGATTTCATCCTTAATTCTTTCCATAAGCCCCTGGAACATATCAAACCCTTCTTTCCTGTATATTCTTAGCGGGTCTTGCTGTGCATACCCCCTGAGGCCGATCCCCTCTTTCAGGTGATCCATGGATAAAAGATGTTCCTTCCAGCGGGTATCTACTGTTTGAAGGATGATATGTCTCTCTATTTCTCTGGTTATCTCTTTCCCAAAGGCTGTTTCTCTTTGGCTGTAGATTGTTTTCAAATTTTCAAATAAGAATTCAGATAGTTTCTGGGCAGAACTATAATGTGTTGATGCTTCTTCAAGGTCAGGGCTGTAATTGAATACTTGCTTGAGCCTGCTTTTCAAACCATCCAGATCCCATTGCAGTACAGGGGTCTTTTCAATTGCAAATTCATCCACAATATCATAGGCTTTGTCTTCAACCATTTCCATCACCAGGGGGTTCAGGCTCTCTTCAACTAAGGCCTTACGCCTTTGCTGATAGATAACCTCCCTCTGCTGGTTCATGACATCATCATATTCAAGCAGATGTTTTCTGATTTCAAAATTATGACCTTCAACCTTTGACTGGGCATTCTCTATTGCTTTGCTGATAAATCTATGCTCAATATGCTCACCCTCTTCAATTCCAAGCTTGTCCATAACTGCATGGATTCTGTCTCCTCCGAAAATTCTCAAAAGATCATCTTCCAGAGAAAGATAAAATCTTGAGGAGCCCGGATCACCCTGTCTGCCGGAACGGCCCCGGAGCTGGTTATCAATCCGCCTCGATTCATGGCGTGAGGTTCCAAGGATATGAAGGCCACCGAGTTCTATCACCCCGTCACCCAGAACAATATCCGTACCACGCCCCGCCATATTGGTAGAGATGGTAACAGCACCCTTCTGACCGGCATTGGCAACAATTTGTGCCTCTGCCTGATGGTGCTTTGCATTCAGGACGGTATGGGGAACACCCTTTTTTTTGAGTTTTTCACTCATATCTTCGGAGACATCAATGGAAATCGTGCCCACAAGCACTGGTTGGCCTTTTTTATGAAGGCGGATGATTTCCTGGATGGCAGCATTATATTTTTCTTTTTTTGTTTTGTATATCAAATCGGGATAATCAATGCGGATCATCTTCTTATGGGTAGGGATTTCCAGAACATCAAGGTTATAGATTTTTTTAAATTCAGGTGCTTCAGTCAATGCAGTACCTGTCATGCCGGATAATTTATTATACATCCTGAAATAATTCTGGAAGGTGATGGTGGCCAGGGTCTGATTCTCATTCTCAATTTTTACATTTTCTTTTGCCTCAAGTGCCTGGTGTAAGCCCTCGCTGTATCTTCTGCCGGTCATCAGGCGTCCGGTGAATTCATCGACAATGACAACCTGGTTGTTTTGAACAATATAATCAGTATCCCGTTTAAAGACCTTATGTGCTTTCAAGGCCTGATTTAAATGGTGCAGGATTTCGATATTGGCAGGATCATAAAGGTTCTCAACGTTTAAAAGCTTTTCACCCTTGGCAATACCGGTTTCGGTTAAGGCGACCGACTTGGATTCTTCATCAAGGGTATAATCAGTGTCCTTTTGAAAGGTCGGGATAATAGTGTTGACCTCGGTATAAAGATGGGTTGACTTTTCGGCAGGGCCTGAAATAATCAATGGTGTCCTGGCTTCATCGATGAGGATGCTGTCGACTTCATCTACAATGGCAAAATTGAGTTCTCTCTGGGCAAGGGAGTCTTTGTCAAATTTCATGTTGTCCCTTAAATAATCAAACCCGAACTCATTGTTTGTGCCATAGGTGATATCGCTCCTGTAGGCGGTTTTTCTTTCCTGATCATTTATATCATGGAGAATTACACCAACCTCCAATCCAAGAAAATGATAAATTTTTGACATCCATTCCGCATCACGGCGGGCAAGATAATCGTTTACTGTAACGATATGGACACCTTTTCCCGTCAATGCATTCAGATAGGCAGGCAGGGTTGACATCAAGGTTTTTCCTTCACCGGTTTTCATCTCTGCAATGGTGCCGTTATGAAGGGCGATGCCTCCGATAAGCTGAACATCAAAATGACGAAGGCCAAGAGTTCTGACAGAAGCCTCCCGGACAAGGGCAAAGGCAGATGGTAAAATATTATCAAGTGGTTCGCCATTATCCAGGCGTTCTTTAAATTCCGATGTCTTCTGCTTCATTTTTTCATCGGATAATTGTTTTGTCTGCGATTCAAGCTGATTGATCTTAGCAATAAAAGGCTGAAGTTTTTTCAAAATTCGGTCATTGCTGGATCCAAATAGTTTAGTAAGATAATTCAGTACCATTCGATAGTTTACCTGTTTTAAAAGCCTGGTTAATAATTCAACTGAAACATATAAGCATTAATCTTATAAATCAAAATAAAAAATTAATAAAATAGCCTGGAAAGAAATAAGGATAAAAGAGCTAGTTAAGAATATATTTTAATGGATTGACAGGGGTCCCATTAATTAAAACCTCGTAGTGCAGGTGGGGCCCAGTACTTCTTCCGGTATTACCGATAAGGCCGATAACATCCCCTCTTTTTATTTCCTGACCCGGCTTTACGAGGATTTCCTTTAAATGGCCATATTGGGTTACACGTCCATGGTCATGATCAATGACTATAAGATTTCCGATATATAGCTTCTCGGCAGCAACGGAAACCCTGCCGTTGGCCGGAGCAATGATCTTTGTCCCGGGTGCATTGGCAATATCAAGTCCTGAATGAAATTCCTTCTGTCCTGTGAAAGGAGAGACCCTGTTTCCGAAACCTGAAGTAATCCATCCATCCACCGGTCTGATGGATGGAGTGGAGGCAAGGATATTTCTTTTTTGTTCAAGTTGTTTTATCAATTGCTCAAAATCAAGAGCGTGTTTTTCTGCCGCAACCTTAGCCTGAGTGACCTGCTGGTGCATTTCTCGGATAAGGCTGTTATGCTTTTGTGTCAATGGAAGATCAGGATCAAGAGCATCGGCAGGGATGCTTCCGATTCCAATAAGCCCGCTTGAATCGCTGGTTTGTTTGATATCTGCGATAAGTCTGACCCTATCCTCAAAATTTGACAGATTGGTCACCAGCTTTTTAATTGTCTCGATTTCTCCTGCAAACTGCTGAATCTGCTTTCTCTGGGTTGTGATTTCAGCATTCAAGGAGTGAACTGTTTGTCCAAGTCCGTTACTTTTAATTGAAATAGTTTTCAGCTTAATATAATCATATCCGATAAATGAAGCACCGATAATTGAAAATCCGGCAAAGACAGACAATAAGATACAAAGAGCCCTGTGGATCGTAAATTCTCTGATATCAGAGGTAGAGCCTGAATGGTACCATATTTTAACTCTTTTGCTCATCATTCCTCTTTTTTTATTTAGATATTATCTATCTGTCAAGCACAATATTCTTCATTCCCATTGAAAACAGGATAAACAAAAAGTAATTAATATAGAATCTGGCTGAGAAAGGTTTTAGTTCTATCATTCTGAGGATGGTTGAAAAAATCTTCAGGATTATTTTCTTCAATAATTTCACCTTCATCCATAAAAAGAACCCTGTGTGCAACACTTTTTGCAAAACCCATTTCATGGGTAACAACAATCATGGTCATTCCCTCCTGCGCAAGACTGATCATAACATCAAGAACTTCTTTTACCATTTCAGGGTCAAGGGCTGATGTCGCCTCATCAAAAAGCATGATATTGGGTTTCATACAAAGACTTCTGGCAATGGCCACCCTCTGTTGCTGTCCACCGGATAATTGTCCCGGATATTTGGCTGCCTGCTCTGCAATCTGGACTTTATTAAGATAATACATGGCTGTTTCTTCAGCTTCTTTTCTGGGTGTTTTCCTTACCCATATCGGTCCCAGAGTTAAATTTTCGAGAATGGTAAGGTGGGGAAAAAGATTGAAATGCTGAAATACCATTCCGACTTCCGACCTTACTTTTTCGATATTTTTCAGGTCTTTGGTCAGCTCAATCCCATCTACGATGATCTGTCCTTTCTGATGTTCTTCAAGTCTGTTGATACATCTGATCAGCGTTGATTTTCCCGATCCGGAGGGGCCGCAGACAACAATTCGTTCTTTTTTTTTCACAGAGAGGTTAATATTTTTTAAAACATGAAAATCACCATACCATTTATGCATATTAACAATCTTAATAATACTGTCTTCACTGGAAATATCGATGGTATTTGTTTTTTCTGTGTTCATAAATAGTCGCTTTATAAATGTTATTAAAAATAATTATTCCAGACTCGTATTGAGTTCTTTTTCCAGTTTCCGGCTGTAAGTAGACATAAAAAAGCAGCATACAAAATAAATGATTGCCAGAAAAATATAAGCTTCAGCTGAAAATCCATTCCATCTAGGTTCCGACAATACTGATTTTGTTGTTTTTAAAAGATCATATAACCCGATGATAACAACAAGGGATGTATCTTTAAATGCAGAAATTAAAACGCTGACAGATGGCGGGATTACAATTTTTAATGCCTGGGGCAGGATAACGAGTCTCATGGTCTGTGAATAATTTAATCCCAAGGAATCGGCAGCTTCATACTGGCCTTTATTCATCCCCTGTAATCCGCCCCTGACCACCTCTGCGATATACGCTGCCGTGAACATGATGATAGCAACCTGGGCTCGTAACACTGCATTTATAAAGACCCCTTCAGGCAGGAATAACGGGAAAACCACGGAAGACATAAAGAGTAGGCTGATCAGCGGGACTCCCCGGATAAATTCAATATAGAAGATACAGAAAGTTTTTATCATCGGCATTCTGGATTGTCGCCCAAGTGCAAGCATAATACCTAAGGGGTATGCTGCCGTAAGGCCGAAAACAGACAGAAGCAATGTCAGGATGATTCCGCCCCATTTTTCGATCTCAACGGGTTCAAATCCAAGAATACCTCCCTTGAGCAGTACTCCCATAACCACCAAAGAAATAACCCAGGCATATACAAGAAGTACATTCCAGTAATTTCTGTTTCTGCTGATAAAAAGCAATATGACAAGTATACAAATTGCAGTCACGGGTCGCCATAAAATATTCTGGGGATAAAATCCAAACAGGATTATTTTATAATTGCTTGAAATGATTGACCAACATGCACCGGCTGATTCCCTGCAGTTTACGTTGGGAAGCCATGAGCTGTTGATGAACGCCCATTTAAAAAAAGGAAGGAAGGAAAACCAGAAAAGATAGAGAATTAAAAGTGTCAGAATAGTATTAAACGGGCTGCTGAATAAATTATTCCTCATCCATCCCGGAATGCCGATACTTGCAATCGGGGGTTTTGCCATTATATGAATTTTATGTTTACCATGTGATTCCATAAAAAATTATTTTACCATCATCACCTTTCTACAATGGCCATCTTTTGATTATACCAGTTCATAAAAGCAGAGGTGGATAAGCTGAAGAAGAGGTATACGATCATGATTAACAGAACCCCTTCAATTGCCTGACCGGTCTGGTTGATAACTGTTCCGGCAACGGAAACAAAATCCGGATACCCGATGGCCACGGCAAGAGAGCTGTTTTTTGTCAAATTAAGCATCTGGCTTGTTAAAGGCGGAATAATAACCCTTAATGCCTGGGGCAGGATAATAAGATTTAAACGCTGGGCCGGTTTTAAGCCGATAGCCATTGCAGCTTCCGTCTGGCCCTTGGAAACGGATTGGATTCCTGCCCTGACGACCTCGGCAACAAAGGCAGCCGTGTATAAGACAAGGCCTAAAAGAAGTGCTGTAAACTCGGGACTGATTCCAATCCCTCCTTTAAAATTAAAGCCTTTTAATTCAGGTATATTCATGTCTGTTGGCGCACCCCCGATTAACCAGCATCCAAAAGGAAGACCGATGATTAATGCCAGGGAAGTATAAAAAACAGGAAATATTCGGCCGGTTGAATGCTGTCTTTTTGTTGCCCATCTTTTCAGAAAGACAATGATGATGACGGCAGTGACACCGGCAATTGCCATATAACCATAAACAGGATGGGATTTTGGAATTCCGAAAATCAGTCCCCTGTTGCTTAAAAAAAGGCCGTTAAAGGGACTGATGGCTTCTCGTGGAGAAGGCAGTATTTCATAAAAAAAAGCATACCAGAAAAAAAGCTGTAGTAACACCGGTATATCCTGAAATAATTCAATATAAAGGGTAGCACATTTTTTTATCAGCCAGTTTTTTGATAATCTTGCAATGCCGACAAATGTTCCGAGAATTACCGTAAGAATGATACCGATAAACGATACGAGAAGAGTATTTAAAAAACCGGCAATAAGGGCTTTGGCATATCTGTCGGCAGCAGTATATGAAATAGGAGACTCGCCGATTTCAAACCCGGCTTCTTTGTTTAAAAATTCAAAACCGGTGGTGATGGATTGCCTTTCCAGGTTGACCATTGTGTTGGAAATCAGATACCATGCGACAAAAATAAATAAACAAGCCGCTCCAACCTGATATAATATGGATCGTTTATCCGGGTCGTACCAGAAGGATATGGAATCGGTTTTTTTAAGATGAACGGTCATGGGCATGCTAATTTTCTATAGTGTTAAGAAAGGTTATGATGCGATTTTTTACCGCATCATAACTCTCTGATTTGTTTGTTTTATTTAAATGGAGGAGAATACATTAAACCGCCTTTTTTCCAAAGCGCATTAAGTCCTCTTTCAATACCAAGCTGGGTATTAACCCCAACATTTTTTTCAAAAATTTCACCGTAATTCCCCACCATTTTAACAATATTGTAAGCCCATTTTTCATCAAGGCCAAGCGCCTTCCCATTTCCGGCCGTAACACCCAGAAATCTTTGAATTGCAGGGTTTTCACTCTTGAGCATCTCATCTACATTCCCGGATGTAATGCCCAGTTCTTCAGCTTCTATTAATGCATAAACAGTGTAGGTAACAATATCTTTCCATTGGTTATCCCCATGTCTGACGGCAGGTGCCAGGGGTTCCTTGGAAATGATTTCAGGAAGGATCATATAATCACCCGGGTTGGGTGCCACTGCTCGTATTCCTGCAAGCTGAGAGGCATCTGATGTTAGACAGTCGCATCTTCCTGCAAAAAAAGCCTGGTTGAGTTCGGCATTGTTTTCAATAACGACCGGTTTCATTGTCATTTTGTTTGAACGGAAATAATCGGCAACATTCAATTCGGTCGTTGTCCCGGGAAGAACACAAACAGTTGCGCCATCCAGTTCTTTTGCGCTTTTTACATTAAGTTTTTTAGGAATGAGAAATCCCTGACCGTCATAATAATTAACCATGGCAAAATCTAGTCCAAGCTCAGTATCGCGGCCTAGTGTCTGCGTAGCATTTCTGAAAAGTGTATCAATTTCACCTGATTGTAAAGCTGTAAATCTTGTCTTTGCAGTAAGTGTTGTAAATTTTATTTTTTCCGGGTTTCCAAAAATTGCAGCAGACAGAGCCCTTGCACAGTCAACATCTATGCCTCTCCAGACACCTTTATCATCAGGTTTTCCAAAACCGAAAAGCTCACCGTTTACACCCACCTGGATGAATCCTTTGGCTTTGACATCCTGAAGTGTACCAGCCATGGACAGTGTTGAAATTGACAACAAAGTAATACAAACAGCCAATACTCTTAACAATTTCATAGATACTCCCCTTGATCTAATTGATTAATTGATTCGGAATAATTCTTAACTGAATCATCCCCACCCTTTTTTGTCTAAACAACTTGTAACTATTAACACATCAGCATTTTTTTTCAAGAAATTTATCAGAATGAACATTATTTTATAATTCATGTTCAGGTAAAAGAAGTGTAAAAATAAACTGCTATTCTTTTCTTTATAAGGCAGTCGCTCTAAATAAAACGTATGATTTCATGTGCAAAAATATTTCGGGAGCCGGTTAATGCAATCTCTCATATGGCTGGTGCGCTTGCCTCTGTTGTTGGATTGACACTTCTTATTGTCTTTTCCGCCATCCGGGCTGATGCCTGGCATGTGGTATCTTTTTCCATATTTGGAACCACCTTGATCCTGATGTATACGGCGAGTTTCCTTTATCACGGGTTGAGGTTGTCTGAAAAAACCCTTCTGGTATTCCGGCGGATTGATCATATCATGATCTTTGCAGTCATTGCAGGATCCTACACCCCTATTTGCCTTGTCCCGCTCCGGGGGCCCTGGGGATGGAGCGTTTTTGGGACTGTCTGGGGAATCGCACTGGCTGGAATGGGGCTGAAGATTTTTGCCATGACTGTTCCCAGGTGGATTTCAACGCTGATCTATCTCATCATGGGATGGTTATGTATAATTGCTGGCTATCCCCTTGTAAAAATTCTGACCCCGGCCAGTCTTTTCTGGCTGGCTTCCGGCGGCTTTTTTTACAGCGCCGGAGCTGTTATCTATGCTTTAAAAAAACCTGATCCGTTTCCAGGCATATTCGGATTCCATGAAATATGGCATATCTTTGTCATTTTGGGAAGTGCCTGCCATTTCTGGCTTGTATTTCGTCACCTGATGGATATCGGTCCTGTTTAGCCTGTTTCCCGGCTTTCTTCCATTGAAAAAAAAAATAATTTTGAGTAGTATTTCTTCCTTGCATGTTTATTGTTGGTCAAGGAGCCGGAATGAAAATCAATTGTGTAAAAAAAATAACAAATTGTAAATATCTTAATCTTTTCTCCATCAGTTATAAGGACAGGGCTGACCGGGATAAGAGATGGATTTTTGCCTCAAGGTCGCCCCGGTTGAATCCCCTTGAACGGGATCAAACCATTGCTGATGCAGTAGTGGTTGTCCCGTATTACAAAAATGAAGAAAAACTCGTGCTGATAAAAGAATTCAGGGTAGCCTTGGGAGATTACCAGTATGGGTTTCCGGCAGGCCTTGTGGACAAAGGTGAATCAGTTGAAGATGCCGGAAAAAGAGAGCTTTTTGAAGAAACCGGATTAACTGTGACACGGATAACCAAAAAAAGTCCTGCAATTTTTTCATCTTCAGGGTTGACCGATGAATCTCTTTATCTTTTGTTTGTCGAATGTGAGGGCATTCCCTCAACTCTTTATAATGAGGCTTCTGAAGATATCGAAGTCCTTATGGTATCAAGGGCAGCGGCAAAAGACCTGATCAGGGATGAAAGGATTAAATTTGATGTGAAATCCTGGATCATATTGGATTTTTTTGCTTCAGGGTGGGGAGCTTAAATGTTTTCCAATTTATTGTATTTCCTTGTAGCCCTTGTAATTTATTCCACCTCTGAGCTGTTTAAAAACGGTGATACCGCTGTGAATGCAGCTTCTGTCGTTAATGCGCTCATGATCAGTGCAGGTTTTTTCGGGCTCTGTCATATATCCTTCAAGCACATCGAGAGATTTGCCTCTCAAAGACCTTATGCAAATATTGACCATCTGATTCAAAAAAGGATATCCAGTTTATCTGTGTCTGCCTTGATTCTGTTTGCCCTTAATATTTACTGGTTTAAACTGACTTTAATTTTTTCCGGGATTAAATTTTTTGAAATACTGCCGACTTTCAAAGCTGTTATTTTTATCGGACTGTATCTATTGTATCTTGTTATGATCTGGAATTCGGCTTATCCTGTGCAAAACAGATATTTTGCAGGAAGTGTATCTAAAAAAGACTATCTTCTTTCGAATATCTGGTTTTCACTTCCGGCCTTTCTACCCTGGTTGTGTTTATCCATAACAACTGATTTTCTAAATCTTCTGCCTTGGCAGCCCTTTAAGGATTTTTTAAACTCTTTGGCTGGAGAAATAGGATATATTTCTTTTTTTCTATTTGTCATTGCCGTTTTCGGGCCCGTTTTCATCCGGAAAATCTGGAACTGCAAGCCACTGGAACAGGGATATACACGATCAAGAATCGAAAATATCTGTAAAAAAGCAGGATTGGCCTATTCCGATATATTAAAATGGGACCTGTTTGGCGGGAATATGATGACAGCCGGTGTTATGGGGCTTATCGGCAGATTCAGATATCTTCTTGTGACACCTGCATTGATGAAGGTATTGAGCGATCAGGAACTCGATGCCGTGATGCTTCATGAAATAGGTCATGTCCGGAAATATCACATGGTTTTTTATCTTTTGCTCTTTGCAGGATTCATGGTCTGTAATTTTATTTTTTTTGAACCTGTGATGCTGTTATTATATCTTCCGGAACCTGTGTATCAACTATTTTCATGGGTCGGGGTCGAAAGGGGTACGGCTTACCCGATACTTATCTGTATGACATTGATCGGGGCGTTTATTCTATATTTCAGATTTATATTCGGTTTTTTCATGAGAAATTTCGAGCGCCAGGCAGATCTTCATGTCTTTGAGTTTACCCAAGATGGATCGGCCCTTATTTCGACCTTCCATAAAATTGCTTCATATTCCCGCCAATCCGTGGATAAGCCCAACTGGCACCATTACAGCATCGGTCAGCGAATCGGATTTTTGGAAAAGTGTGAAACAGATTCATCTTTGATCCGATCCCATCATGCAAAAGTGAAAAAAATAATAGCAATCTATCTGGCCGGAATTGTATTTCTTCTTGGAGCAGGATATTCCATCAACTCTGAAACAGGAAAGAAAAAATTTGATAATTTCATTGCAGAAAGAATTCTTTTACGTCATTTGGAACTGGACCCGTCGAATCCTGATCTTTATACCCTTGTCGGTGATTATTATTATAACCGGAAAAACTATGTACGGGCTATTGATGCATATGAAAACATTTTGAGGGTTGACCCTGTCAACATCCATGCACTGAATAACCTGTCCTGGGTTTTATCCACCTGCCCTGAAGAGGCCTACAGAGACAGGGAACAAGCTGTGAAATACGCCCTGAAGGCCTTGGAGCAAACAAAAGAAGATTATATTCTGGATACTTATGCTCAAGCGCTATTTGCCAATAATGATATAACAGGCGCCATAGCTGCAGCCCGGGAAGCTTTGAAAATGTCGAAAGAAAAAAAAGAATATTATGAGGGCCGCTTAAAGGAGTTTGAAGACATGCAGGCCCGTTAAAAGGTTAAAACCCTATGGGCAGAAAGGCCATGCCTGTAAACAATACCGCCTCTTTAATGATTCTGCCGGTTCTGCTGGATATGATCATTGCCATGGTGTCCTGAAGGCTGATGAGTTTTCCGAAAATGCGTTCATAGCTCAGGTTTTTTATTTCTCCTTCAAGGGTATTGGTTAAAATCAGGGGCTGCCCATCTTGTTTCAGTCTTGTATTGAGGCGCCAGACAAAGATTTCAATATTCCGTGCACTGTTATACAGGGATTGTTCGTTCAGAGAATCCGGTATAAAAAGCTCACATTTGGAATTATATGATTTGTGAATCATGGTGTATAATCCATACATCATTGCAAAAACCCGGTCCCCTTTATATTCCGGTTCAAAACCGAGCAGGATGGCATCAGAACCGTCTTTATCGTCAAGCTCAGCTATATGTATACCCGGGGGGCAGCTAAAGATTTGGTTCAGACGGGATTCAATGGTCTGATGATCTTTTTTTCTTAATTCAGACGGGTTTTTTTTATATAATTTTTCGGTCAAGCTCTTTAAAAGAAAACCGACCTGTTGCATATGTATTTCCGAGATTTCATCAATATCGGTTTTGGCCAGGTTCTTAATATGAAAATGACCTGAAGAGCTGCAACCATAAGATGATATAAGAAGAATGCCGATTGGATAGATTATTCTTTTTTTCAGAAAATCGAGAATGAACTCCCCCTTTTTCCATGAAAAATTCCATAAGCCGCATCCCCTATCTCTGGAGATTTTTTAAGAAGGGATTTTGTTTTTAAAATCAAAAATTCCCTTGTGCATGGTTTTAACGGCAAGCTGGATACAATGATGCTTTTTTTCAGGAATATTTTCAAGTATTTTAAAAACGTCGCCATCATTTATTTTCAATGCTTCATCAATGGTTTTTCCCTTGACCAGATCGACGGCCGCCATTGCAGCGGAAATTGCCCCGGCACAGCCGGTGATTTCATACCGAGCATCTCTGATAATCTTTTGGTCATCAATTTTAAGATAAATTTTCATGGTATCCCCGCAGGAGCCAACGTTTTCTGATACCTGATCGGCATTTTCAATATAGCCCATATATTTTTTTTCAAGATAATAATTGATTGCCGGATCAGCATATCCTGCTTCTGAGAGCATTTTCCGTTCAGCATTAGATGTAACTATAATTGTCATGACTGCATCCTTTATTTGACCCTTATAAAAGAAGAATATTGTATCGGTCATTGATAATAAAATATTCCAATCAAAAAATAAAATATGTGTCTAAAATAATTAATTTCTTTTTTATGTCAAGCAAAACCGATAAATCATGTTTGACTGAATAAGGATTATATTGCCTTTGCAGAACCGGATGAGGATCAGAAATAAAAAAAATCAGGATTTAATAATTTACATTAATAAAATTTATAAATAGTGCTTGAGATTATTATTTGCTGTGATATTCTGACTCATATTTTTCCGGGTTGATTTACCAAGAGATTCAATTGTTATGGCAATACTTGTTGTAGCTCATATTATATTTCTTCTACCATCTGACAGGTAAAAAGAGGAGAACAGATTATGAAAGACTTGATTAAATACATCGCTCAGGCGCTGGTTGATCATTCCGATCAAGTTGAAGTAAAGGAAATCAAAGCCCAACAGACCCTTGTCCTTGAATTAAGGGTTGCAAAGGAAGACCTTGGAAAAGTTATCGGAAAAAAAGGTAGAACCGCCCAGGCCATGAGAACCATTCTATCCTGTGCATCTGCAAAAGAGCAAAAAAGGGTTATCCTTGAAATTGTAGAATAACCTTGCCATCCTTTTTTGATTTCAGCTTTTTGAAATCAGTTAATTGGTTTATGAGTTTGTCCGTGGTGTTTCAACACGGACAAATCCTCACGCTTAGAATTTTTCTCTGCATGTGTTTCTGAGTATATGAAAATATCTTCGAAAATTTAATATGAATCATGATTGGCGGAAGTGCATGGGAATCGAACCCACCCGAGACGGTTCTAGCGCCTCACATCGGATTTGAAGTCCGAGGGCCCCACCAGTGAGCCGTGCACTTCCTTCTATTTTAGTATAGAATAATAAAAAAAAATTTAGTATATAGAATTCCTTTGATTTGTCAAGATGATTGATTTTGGTTATTACGTATTGAGGATGAATAAATGATAAATTTACAGAGACTGGCTCAAAGATTCAAAACCCTGTGCGAGATTGATTCTCTTTCCCGGCATGAACAGGATGTGGCTTTGGAAATTGAAAAAATACTAAGGTCAATGGGTGCAAAAGTCTGTTATGATTCGGCAAAGGAAAAAGTTGGGGGCAATTGTTCCAACCTTGTGGCTAAATTCAAGGGAACGGTTGATACAGATCCTTTATTTTTATCCGGTCATATGGATACAGTAGGTCCGGGTGAAGGTATTAAAGTTCAATATAAAGACGGGGTATTCAGGAGCGACGGGACAACCATTTTAGGGTCTGATGACAAATCCGCCATCGCTATCATTCTTGAGGTCATGGATGTTATCCTGGAAAATAAAATGGATTACCCGCCGGTTGAAATCATTTTGACGGTCTGTGAGGAAGTCGGCCTTTTAGGGGCAAAATATTTTGATTACAGCCTTATGGATTCCAAATTCGGGTATATCCTGGATTCAACCGATACCGATGGAATTGTAACCCGCGCTCCTGCAGCAAATAAGATTACCGTCAGGATTTATGGAAAAGCCGCCCATTCAGGTGCAGCACCCGAAAAGGGCATTAATGCCATCCAGATTGCATCCAGGGCCATTTCAAAAATGCAGCTCGGCCGTATTGACAAGGAAACCACCTGCAATATAGGCACCATCAGGGGCGGGGTAGCCACGAATATAGTTCCTGAATTTGTTGAAATTCATGGGGAAGCCAGAAGCCATGATATTGAAAAATTAAAATCCGTCACCCGAAATATGATCAGTGCATTCCAGGAAGCTGCAGATGAATTTAAAACCGCAGAGATGAATCCAAGGGTTGAGATTCTTGTAGATGATGATTTTCCTCTGACTCATATCTCCGAAAACCACAGGGTCATCCGGCTTGCAAGAAAAGCAGCGTTTAATCTTGGAATTAACCTGGCCGGCAGAACCATAGGCGGCGGGGCCGATGCCAATATCTTTTACGGCAAAGGCATTATGGCCGGGGTCTTGGGAACCGGTATGACCGATGTTCATACCCTGAATGAATCCATTTGCATCAAGGACATGGAAAATTCGGCAAGGCTTGTGTTGGAAATTTTGAAAGTGCATGCAGCCGGGGATATTGAATCGTGATTCTGTATGTTGACATGTTTTCCGGCATCAGTGGAGACATGATGCTGGGGGCGTTTATAGACCTTGGGGTGCCGGTGGATTGGCTCTCGGAAAAACTGTCTCATGTATTTAAAGGATTCAGATTAAGGGCAACGGATGTTTACCGGCATCATCTGAAAGCCGTAGACCTTGTCGTGGAAACCGATGAGGGCAGGGGAATATCAAGAAATTACAAAGATATCAGAGCATTGATCGAAAATGCGGTATTGTCTGAAAAGGTCAAACAGAACAGCCTTAAGACATTTCAAAAAATAGCTGAGGCTGAGTCCGGTATTCACGGGCATGATATTGAGACTGTTCATTTCCATGAAATCGGCGGTATCGATTCCATGGTGGATATTGTGGGGTCCTTTCTATGTGTGGACTATCTGGGCATTGACACGGTATATGCCTCTGTTGTTCCTCTTGGATCAGGGACTATCACCTGTTCCCACGGTGTGCTGCCTGTTCCTGTTCCGGCCGTCCTGGCCATATTAAAGAATATCCCGGTCACATCTTCGGATGCAAAGACTGAGATTGTAACCCCCACAGGTGCTGCTATAATAACAACGCTTGCATCTTCTTTCGGCCCTATGCCTGAAATGCGGATAAAAAAAACAGGGTATGGCGGTGGAAAACGAAAGACCGGCTCATCCCTTCCCAATCTTCTCAGGGTTATTCTGGGTGAAAAAACAGATGATGATACTAAGGCTGCCGTCCTGAAAGAAGCCATTCATGTGATTAAAACCAATATTGATGATATGAGTCCTGAAATCTCAGGCTATCTCATGGAAACCCTTCTGGAAAATAAGGCCCTGGATGTATCCTACACACCGGCCCAGATGAAGAAAAACAGGCCGGGTCTTCAGGTTGAGGTTTTGTGCAGAAAACATGACCTTCATTCCATTATCCGTCTTCTCCTGTCAGAGACATCGTCTATTGGCGTCAGGGTGCATGAATGTGACCGATTCTTTCTTTTTCGGGAGTTATCTGAAATTCAGACTTCATTTGGCAAGCTACAAGTAAAAAAAATTATCGATCCGGACAACCGGGTGCGGTTTGTCCCTGAATATGAAGCAGTCAAAAAAACGGCAAAGGAACATCAGCTTCCCTTCAAAGAGGTTTACAATAGTGTGCTTTGCGATATCAACAAGCTTGACAGGGAATGATTCAGAAGATAGATAGGCTAAATGACTTTTTTCCAGAAAATTCTTATGTTTTTAGCCACAGGCTTTTTTTCCGGCAGGTCTCCTGTTGCCCCTGGAACCTTTGGAACCCTTGCTGCCGTTCCCTTTGCAATTGTGTTTAAGATTATTCCAGCACCGTTTCATGTTGTTTACAGCGTAGGGGTTATCCTTATTGCTATTTTTTTAGCAGACAAAGCCGCTGGCATATTATGTGAAAAAGATCCCGGCTGCATTGTGATTGATGAAATGGCAGGATATGTGGTAGCCCTTTCCCTGGTTCCGGTTCAGGCATCCACCCTTGTTGCCGGATTTTGTATCTTCAGGTTTTTTGATATTGTGAAACCCGGGCCTGTGAGATATTTTGAAGAGAATTTTCCAGGAGGGGCAGGCATTGTGCTGGACGATGTCATGGCAGGCATATTGACTGCATTTGTTTTGAAAATCATATATTTATCAGGGGTATTTTAGGAGAAAAAGGATGGAAAAAAATTCTGAAAAAGACAAGGCTGTGCAGACAGCCATGAATCAGATTGAAAAGCAGTTCGGAAAGGGATCAATCATGAAACTGGGCGGCAGACCCATTGAAGCTGTGCCTGTTATCAGGACCGGGTCCCTGGCCCTGGATAAGGCCCTGGGGGTTGGCGGGTATCCAAGGGGCCGGGTGATTGAAATCTATGGCCCTGAATCTTCCGGAAAGACAACCCTGGCCCTCCATGCCGTGGCTGAAGCCCAGCGGAACGGCGGCATAGCCGCTTTTATCGATGCCGAACATGCCCTTGATGTGGCCTATGCCAAACGGCTGGGTGTGGATTGTGATGAACTCCTGATATCCCAGCCCGACACCGGAGAACAGGCCCTTGAGATTGCTGACATGCTCGTCCGGAGCGGCGGGATCGATATCATGGTCGTGGATTCCGTGGCAGCCCTAGTACCAAGATCGGAGATTGAAGGTGAAATGGGGGATTCCCACATGGGTCTTCAGGCAAGGCTCATGTCTCAGGCCTTACGAAAACTCACCGCCACCATTGGAAAAACCAGCACCACCATAATTTTTATTAACCAGATCCGTATGAAAATAGGGGTCGTCTACGGGAACCCGGAAACCACCACCGGCGGCAATGCCCTCAAATTTTATGCCTCCATGCGGCTTGAAATCCGGCGGGCAGCCCCCATCAAAGAAGGTGAGAACATTGTCGGGAACCGGACCAAGGTTAAGGTTGTGAAAAATAAACTTGCACCCCCATTCAAGGATGTGGAATTTGACCTCATGTACGGAGAAGGAATTTCAAGAACCGGGGATCTCCTGGATATGGGAGTTGATTTCGGAATTGTGGATAAAAGCGGGTCATGGTATTCATTCGGCGGGGAGAGAATCGGCCAGGGAAGAGAAAATGTAAAGGTTTTTCTTGTGAATAACCCGGATATATTTGCAAAAATCGAAGCCGGTGTCCGTGATAAACTAGGCATGACGATACCGGCTAAAAAAGACAAAAACGGCGACGTTAAAGCATAACGGATAAGTGAATGAGGAGCAGCAGCATGACAGGCAATGATGCCAGAAAAATATTTATAGATTATTTTAAAAAACAGGGTCACCACCTGGTTCGGTCTTCCTCCCTGGTCCCTCAGGATGATAAAACCCTCATGTTTGTAAATGCAGGGATGGTCCAGTTTAAACGTGTATTCACCGGGGATGAGAAAAGGGGGTATTCAACTGCGGTGACGGCCCAGAAATGTGTCCGGGCCGGCGGAAAACACAATGACCTTGAAAATGTAGGATATACTGCAAGGCATCACACCTTTTTTGAAATGCTGGGAAATTTTTCCTTTGGCGATTATTTTAAGGAAAAGGCCATTAAATTCGGTTGGGACCTTCTGACCAACGGATATGGGTTTGATAAAAATAAACTCTGGGTGTCTGTGTTTCACGAAGACGATGAAGCATTCAACATCTGGCGGGACAAGGTAGGTGTGCCTGAAGAACGCATCATCCGGCTGGGTGAAAAAGATAATTTCTGGGCCATGGGGGACACGGGCCCCTGCGGTCCCTGCAGCGAGATCCATATTGACCGGGGTATTGAATTCGGTTGTGGAAACAAGGATTGTGCCGTGGGCTGTGACTGTGACCGGTGGCTGGAATTATGGAATCTTGTTTTTATGCAGTTTGAAAAAGATGATCAAGGCAATCTTCATCCTTTGCCAAAACCCAGCATTGATACTGGCATGGGCCTTGAGCGGGTGATCTCCGTTCTCCAGGGCGTGCCCACTAATTATGATACTGATTTGTTTATTCCCATTATGGAAAAAGTCGGGGAGCTTTCCGGCAGGAAACGTCATGAGTCTAATGAAGTTGAAGTGGCCATGAAGGTTATTGCCGATCATTCCCGGGCATCGGCCTTTCTGATCTGCGACGGGGTTCTGCCCTCCAATGAAGGCCGTGGATATGTGCTCCGGCGCATCATGAGACGGGCCATCCGCTACGGCAGAAGCATTGGTCTTGTCAAACCCTTTATGCATGAAACGGTTCAAACGGTTTTTGCCATCATGGACGAGGCCTACCCGGAGCTTAAAGAATCTTCCGCCTTTATCCTGAACGTTGTGAAAAATGAAGAGGAAAAATTTCTTGAAACCCTGGAAACCGGTATGAAACTACTGGAAGCCACCATTCAAGAGATAACCCAAGGAAATGCCGGGTCGCAAAAGAAATCCGTAATTCCCGGCAATATCATTTTTAAGCTCTATGATACTTTCGGGTTTCCTGTGGACATTATCGCCGATCATGTCAAGGAAATGAATATCAGCCTGGATATGGACGGCTTTCACCAGGCCATGGAAGAGCAGAAAGCAAGATCCAGGTCCATCAAAAAATTTGCAGGGATCGGCGAAGCCTATAAAGCCCTGACATCGGAAGGGGTGAAAACCTCTTTTACAGGCTATGGCGCCATAGAAGGGAAATCAAAAGTCCTGATCCTTGTCAAAGAGGATAAGGAAATCAAAACTGCCGGATCAGGCGATCATGTGGAAATTGTAACGGATACAACGGTTTTTTATGGAGAATCCGGGGGTCAGGCAGGGGATTCGGGCAGGTTTGAAAATGACAATTGTATCATTCATATTTTAGATACGGTTAAAAATCCGTCAGGGCTTATCATCCATAAAGGAGTAGTCCAAAAAGGCGAAGCCAAAAAAGGAAATTTTTTTGTCCTTAAGGTGGATGAGAAAAAAAGACAGGCCATTGCCGCTAATCATACCGCCACCCATATCCTGCAGTCAGCCTTAAGAAAAGTTCTAGGGGATCATGTCAAACAGTCCGGCTCCCTTGTGACGGACACAAGACTCAGATTTGATTTTACACATTTTGCATTCATTCCAGTTGAAGAACTTCTGGCAATTGAAAATGAAGTGAATCTGCGGATCAGGGAAAATCATCCGGTGGAAACAAAGGAAATGAACATGGATGAGGCAGTCCGGGCCGGAGCCACTGCACTTTTTGAAGAAAAATACGGGGATGTGGTCAGGGTCGTGTCTCAAGGGAAATTCTCCAGCGAGCTTTGCGGCGGAACCCATACGAAGCGGTCCGGTGATATTGGATTGTTCAAAATCCAGTCTGAAGCCGGGATTGCATCGGGTGTCCGGAGGATAGAAGCTGCAACTGGCCAGGTGGCCCTGGATCATGTCCACAGGGAAGAGGCCCTTATCGAGTCAACAGCCGGTCTTTTAAAAGGTGCAAAAGAAGATGTGGCAGCCAAAGTGGAAGCTTTATTAAAGGATAAGAAAAATCTTGAAAAAGAACTGGAATCCCTGAAAGCAAAGATGGCCTCCAAATCCGTTGAAAATCTGGCGGATGAAATCAAAATGATCAACGGTATCAAGGTGATTGCAAAACGGGTGGATATTGAAAATCCTTCCCAGTTAAGAGATCTGGCAGACAAATTCAAGACAAAGATCGGTTCCGGGGTCATTCTGTTAGGCGCGGTATCTGATGGAAAAGCCCTGTTGATCTCTGTTGTAACAGAAGACCTGACCAAAAAATTTAAAGCCGGTGATATTGTAAAGGCTGCGGCCAAAATCGTCGGCGGCGGAGGCGGCGGACGCCCTGATATGGCCCAGGCCGGCGGCACAAAGCCTGAACATCTTGATAAGGCGCTGGAATCGGTTTATCAGACCATGTCATGACCGCTTATTTCATAAGACGATTGCTCCTGGTGATACCGACTTTTATCGGTATCACCATCATGGTGTTTACCATCACTCGTTTTGTGCCGGGCGGTCCCATTGAAAGAATCATTTCCGATACACGGGCCATGCAGACAGGCCATGGCGGCTCATCTTCCGGTATATCAGCAGGTTCAGGCTCAAGCCAGCCCCTTTCCGAAGAACAGATTCAAAAACTCAAAGCCTATTACGGGTTTGACAAACCTCTGCTCACAAGCTATTTCGTCTGGCTCTCAAAGGTGATCAGGGGAGATCTAGGTATATCCACAAGGTATCAGGACCCGGTCTGGGATATGATCAGGGAAAAAATTCCTGTGTCCCTTTATTTTGGTATCCTGAGCCTTTTCATGATCTACGGGGTATGCATTCCTCTTGGCATGGCAAAGGCGGTCCGGCACAAAACAGGGTTTGACAATATTACATCCATGATCATTTTCACTGGTTATGCCATCCCGGGGTGGGTGGCCGGGGTTTTCATGCTGGTCCTTTTTTCATCCCGGTTTGATGTATTTCCCCTGGGCGGGCTTGTATCAGAATCCTTTAATGATATAACCCTGTTTGAAAAAATCACGGACATCCTTTGGCACACCCTTCTTCCTCTTATTTCCTATGTGATCGGCTCCTTTACCGTGATGACGCTTCTAATGAAAAATACCCTCATGGACCATCTGTCATCCGATTATGTCAGAACCGCCCTGGCCAAAGGACTTTCTTTTGAAAATGCCATCTTAAAGCATGCTCTGCAAAACAGCCTTATCCCCATTGCCACCAGTTTTGGAAACAATATTTCCATTCTTCTGACCGGGTCTTTTCTTATTGAAAAAGTGTTTAATATCAACGGCATGGGGCTCCTGGGATATGAATCCATCCTGGACCGGGACTACCCTGTAGTCATGGGAATTCTTGTGATTTCATCCCTGCTTTTTCTTCTGGGAAATATTCTTTCCGACCTCTGTGTCGCCCTTGTGGATCCCCGGGTGAGGTTTAAATAATGCTGATCAGTCCCGCCACCCGAAAAAAAATCCAGAGATTCAGGTCAGTGAAAAGAGGATATCAGTCTTTTTTGATCCTTTTATGTATGGTCATGATTTCCCTTTTTGCCGAAGTCTTTATCAATTCAAGGGCTCTTTTGGTGTATCATAACGGCAGGCTCTATTTTCCCACCTATTCAAAGATGATCAAAGGCTCTGAATTAGGGCTTGGATATGAATATGAAACCGATTACCGGGGTCTGAAACAAAAATTTCAAAACGAAAACAACCGGGATTTTGTGATCCTGCCCCTGGTTCCATATAACCCTTATGAAAACGATCTGAAAACTAATGCCTATCCGCCCTTTGCCCCTTCCTTCAAAGAGAGGCATTTTTTCGGGACTGATAATGTGGGACGGGACATTCTGGCGCGTCTCGTTTACGGGTTTAGAACGGCCATTGTGTTTTCCCTTGTCCTTTTGATCCTGAACTATACGATCGGCATCAGTCTTGGGTGTGCCATGGGATATTTCGGGGGGAAGTTTGATCTTTTTTTCCAGCGGGTCATCGAAATCTGGAACAATATCCCGTTTTTATATGTGATCATGATCATGGCCTCCGTCGTGGTTCCAAATTTTATGATCCTTTTGCTGATCATGGCGTTTTTCGGGTGGATCGGCATTACCTGGGTTATGAGAACCATGACCTATAAGGAAAAACAAAAAGAATACATACTGGCGGTCCGGTCTTTGGGGGCCTCCCATACAAGGATTATTTTCCGGCATATTATTCCCAATACCCTTTCCGTTATAGTGACCTATGCACCCTTTGCGGTTTCAGGGGGGATCGTGGCGCTGACTTCCCTGGATTATCTCGGGTTCGGGCTGCCGGCACCGACGCCGTCCTGGGGGGAACTGTTATCCCAGGGCTGGCAGAACATGGAAGCCTGGTGGATTGCAGCCTCTGTTGTGGCAGCCCTTGTCATTACCCTCATGTGCGTCACCTTTACCGGGGAAGGCATCCGGGAGGCATTTGATCCGAGACAGCATACCACCTATGAATAATGCCTTTCGTTAATACACCTTCCGGGTGGAAAAACCCTTACCAAGAACGTTGAAGGTGTTCTCCGTGATCAGGAAGGCATCCGGATCAATATTAAATACAATTTCTTCAACCCGTTTGATCTGGTAATTGTTGACCACTGTCAGGATTATTTCTTTTTTCTCTCCGGTATACCCCCCGGAACCTTTTATCAAGGTTGCTCCACGTTTTAGTTTTGCAATAATTCCATTCACTATTGCCTGCGGATTTTTGGAAATAATGAAGATCATTTTTCTCTGGTTGAACAAGGTCATGAAATATTCCAGTACTTGGGAGGTAATATAGCTCATGGCAATGGAATACAGGATCATATCGATTTCCAAGAGGCCGAAGCTGAAGAAAAACAAGGCAAAATTAAAGGAAAAATTATAGGTTCCGATGCGGATACCATATTTCTGGTTCAGGATGATGGAAATGATATCATTGCCGCCGGCAGATCCAAGGGACCGAAAGATAATCCCTGCACCGGCTCCAATGACGGTCCCTCCGGCAATGGCGGCCAGCATCATGTCTTTAACCGGCATTTTAAAGGGGATCAAATCAATGACAAGGGTCAGGATAATGGTTCCGTAAAGGCTGTAGAATAAAAACCTGCGGCTTATAAAAATCCATCCTGCAATAAATACCGGGATATTCAGGATAAAATACCAGATACCCGGGGTCAGGGATTTGGTGTAATAATAAATCAGGAGCCCTGTTCCTGCAAAGCCGCCGGTGATCATCCCATGGGGGATGACAATGGCTTTAAGGCCGATACCGATGATGACACTGCCAAGGGTGATTAAAAATAAATTCCAGGGGATTGAATAGCTTATCTTCTTAAAATTCATGGGGAACACCTCAATTTTTAAAAAGTTCCAGATAATATAAAATGGATATTAATGCAAAACTTTTTTAAAAGCGATTAAAAATAATTCTATTCCATATTCTGTTTTCCATGCTATCATTGTGTTAATATCCAACCGATCATTAAAAAAATAATTTTTAAAAAAAAGGAAAGACCATGGGTAATAAAGATTTTAGTTTTTACAGCGGCGGGCTTAAAGGCGCAGAAGAAGCATTTGGGATATGTGCTGAAAAATTCGGGATGAATGAGATCAATTTTTCTTTTGAAGGCCACTCGCTTTCCAGAAATAAGAATGTCACACTGCTCAGCGATGAGGAACTCAATAAAGGCAATATCAGCATGGAGATTGTATCGGCAAGGATGGGGAGGCGGTATGCCCAGGCTGATAAGATCCGCAAAGTATTTCAGACCATTTTCCATATGGTCAATAAAGGGTATCAGGTATTTGCCGTGGGGTTTATTCAGGCAGACGGAACAGTTAAAGGCGGGACCGGCTGGGGAGTTGAGCTTGCTAAATTTTTTAACAGACCGGTCAGTGTTTTTGATCAGGATACAAATCAGTGGTATGCATGGAAATCCAATGAATGGATCGAAGAAATTCCTTCAATTACCCATAAGACCTTTTGTGGTACAGGCACCAGACATCTTTCAGATCAGGGTAAAAAAGCCATTGAAGATCTTTTCAACCGGTCGTTTTCATAAATGCATTGTTGATTTTTTTTAGCCTCTCCATGAAAATACCATGGAGAGGCGTCTTCTTTTTCCCATGGAAACAGGGCTGTTGCAATTCTCAACGTCATGTTTTTAACTTGCAATACCGGTCTAACTTGTTGTGATTAAATAATATTTATAATTTTATTCTGCATTGCATTTCAAATTGAAACAGGATTGGCAGGTTTCAACTGAATCCGTCGTCTTCAGGCCTGTTTCCGAAAATTTTCTGTCAGGCCATGCTTGTAAATGGTTTTGGCCTCTTTGAGTCTCTTTTTATCCGGGTTGGTATGGTATATGCTAATCCATAGTTCAGAACCTTCTACAAAGACTAAAAAGGAGAGAAACATGAAGACCGGACTGTTAAGAACATTGGAAAATCTTATGGTTGCAGTAACCTTTGCTGAAAAGAATGATCATGAATATGCCATCCGGGTGATGAATCCGGAGACGGAAAGAAAAAATCAGAAATATCAAAAAAAAGACCTTAACCGTCAAAGAGAAAACAGACCCAGGATTCAATTATAATTGTCTATGAATAAAGGGCATAAAAAATGAAACAAGTCCTGCTTGCAATTGATGGTGATATCCCCACTGATTCTGTTTTTCAGTATGCTGTGGGGCTTTGCAGAAGAATCCAGGCGCAATTGAATATTCTGCAGTTTGTTAAGAAGAAAAGCCTTACCCAATGCATTTCTTCAACAAAAAAAAAGGTGGGGCAACTGGGCAAACTTCTTGAAGACTCTTTTGCAGGAGTTGCATTTGCAGAAGAAGGAGTACCCCATCTGGCAGACGAATTCCTGCCAGATGTATCGGATTCTTTAAGAGAAATGATCAAAGGCGACCATGCCGGGATATCGCTTGAAGTGATTGTAAGCAGCGGCAGTCCTGAAAAAGAATTGTCAAATTATATTGATGACCATCAGGATATCGTGTTGACGATTTTTGATCCATCCAGGGACAAACCGATCAAGGCCGGACGTTCGCGTTTGACCATCGAAGCCATAAAAAAGAAATTGAGTGTTCCCCTTGTGGTCGTGAAGGCTTCCCAAGGATGATGGAAAAGCATTCTTTTGCATATATATACCGCCAGTACCGGGCTCATATCTTTCAAATTTCTTTCAGAGCCAGGCATAGGATTTCATCCAGTTCGCCGGCCGTGATGATATGAATATCTTTTTTAAGATCTTCAGGAAGGGTTGAAAGTTCCCCTTTGTTTTTTAAAGGGAAAATGACGGTCTTGATACCGGCCATTTTTGCAGCCAGAAGTTTTTCCTTGATACCGCCCACCGGAAGAATCCTACCGCTCAAGGTCAATTCCCCGGTCATGGCAATATCTCTTCTGCAAGGTATAGCCTTGAGCAATGACAAGAGCGCAATCGCAATGGTGAGACCTGCCGATGGGCCGTCTTTGGGGATGGCCCCGGCCGGGACATGGATGTGAATATCCTGCTGATGGAAGAAATCCCGGGCAAGCCCAAAGGCCTCTGTATTGCTCCGGATATAACTCAAGGCTGCCTGGGCTGATTCTTTCATGACATCCCCGAGGGACCCTGTCAGGATAAGCCGGTTGGTACCCATCATTTTTGTTGCCTCGACAAAGATGATTTCACCCCCGGTTTCCGTCCAGGCAAGACCTGTTGAGCATCCTATCCTGTCTTTAGCGCCTGCAATTTCAAAATGATACTGGCTTGGACCCAGAAGGTCTTCCACGATTTTTTCAGTGATATCCAGAGAATCTGGAGCAATAGTGTTTTTGCCTATCTTTCGGGTAATTTTTCTGCAGATGGAAAATATTTTTCTTTCAAGTTCCCTGAGTCCTGCCTCCCGGGTATGTTCCAGGATCATCTTTCTAAGTGCTTTTTCGGTAAATTTAAGGGAAAACCGGCTCAGGCCGGAATCCTCTATTGCCGTTGGGATCAAATGTCTTTCTGCAATATGGACTTTTTCATCAACTGTATATCCGGACATGGAAATGACCTCGAACCGGTCGAGAAGGGGACGAGGGATTTGGCTGACGGTATTGGCTGTTGCAATGAACATGACTCTGGAAAGATCAAAGGGAACATCCAGATAATGATCAATGAACTGGGAGTTCTGCTGGGGGTCAAGCACTTCAAGAAGAGCTGATGCCGGGTCCCCTTTAAAATCCTGGCCGATTTTATCGATTTCATCCAGCATAAAAACCGGGTTGCTTGATTCCACGCGTCGTATTCCCTGGATGATCCTGCCGGAAAGCGCCCCGACATAAGATCGCCGATGGCCCCGGATATCGGCTTCATCCTTCATCCCTGCAAGGGATATCCGGACAAATTTACGTTCCAGGCTCCTGGCAATGGATTGCCCAAGGGAAGTTTTTCCAATTCCGGGAGGCCCGGTAAAGCAGATGACCGGGCTTTTTGAATGGATCACCCCGGTCTTTTTCGATAGAGCACTTTTGACGGTTGATCGGATTTCATCCAGTTTCAGGGGTTTGGCAATAAAATGGAAAGATCCTCTTTTAATTGCATCAACCGCTGTCATAACCGTTGCATAACCGGTTATGATAATGACTTCAGTGCCAGGGCTGTTTCTTTTAATCATATCGAGAAGCATCAGGCCATCCACCTTATCCATTTTAAGATCTGTAACAACAAGATCAAAATGCTTTTTTGTTAGTCTTTCCAAAGCATCGCTGCCGCTTGAGTCCATTTCAACTTCATAGCCTTCCTTTGAAAGGACGTGGGACAGATTCATCCGGGTCATTTTTTCATCATCCACAACCAGGATGGTATTTTTTTGGGACAGCTTCATCTGTCGCACAGCCAGATGTTCCAGAATTCTTTCCTTAATCTCGTCCAGGCCGTAATGTGCTTTGTTGAGGATGGCTTCCGCCCGGTCTATGTCCAGGTTGTCGTCGGTGAAACGGTTCCATGGAAGGGTGGTCAGATAATCAATATAATTGATACCGATGGTATATTCGGCTGAAGAAGGGCTGATTTTAAAAAGACGGTCCACTTCCTTGAGAATAATAGTTTCAACGGGTTCAGGCATGTTGATATCCAGGACAGTCTGTCTTAATTCATCAATTTCGCCGGTTTGGTCTTCCTGTTCGGATTCTTTTTTAAAGAAACGTTTCATCGGGTTTGCCTCATATTATAATTGCCGGATATCTACTCCGGGTGATTTGTGAAGTCAAGAAAAAACCAGGGGCTTTTTATAAGTCAAGAATTGATAATCCGTTGAAATTATAGCAAAAAAATTAAAATTCGTTGCAAATCGTAACATTGCATTGTCAAGTGCAATATCGTCTAACTCCCTATTGTTAAAGACAAATTTATCATATTTAGTATTAAGGTTGCATTGTGAAACAAAACTGAGGTTCAATTGAATGCCTGTTTTTTGATGAATCAAATCTGATGACCTGTGTTTCTTAGGCGTTCAGGATCTTGGTATGCATTTTGCTCAATGTTCAATATGAAACGGGAAATGCAATTATTAACGTTTAAAAAAGGAAGCATTATGGCATTTTTAAATTCATTAAAAACAAAATTACAGATATTTAATAAAAAAGTGGATGATTATCAGGAAGCCATCACTTTTTCAGAAGCCGGTATAAACACCTCCAACCAGGGAGTGCAGACCCTGACCTGTGCAGAGAACAAAGGCCGTAATATATTGGTTGCCACCCATGAGAGCAGGTTTTCTGATGATATGGTTTCCTATGCCCTTGAAATGGCCGGCCGGATGAATTACGGTATCATCGCAGTGAATGCCGCCAATATCACCCATGACCTTACCGAGTTTTTTTCAACCACCCATGATAAATTGTTTGCAGATTTCAAAGAGATTTCTGACAGGAATGTCGAAGTGTTTCGTGCCAAAGCCATTGGTCAGGGTCTTAAATTTGCCCATACCGTTCATTTTTCAAATATGGATCATGCCCTTATCGATATTGCAAAAGAATGTGGTGAAATCGAGTTTATCATTTCCGAAAACAAGGAACCGGCAAAAGCCAGGGGAGTGGTTGGAAATGAAAAACGGATTGCCCAGCGTCTATGTGTCTATTCCATGAATTAAGGAGTGATGATGAATACCCAGTTTATTTTAGGAATTGTGTTGATTATTGCGGTTTCAGTGCTTTGTTATGTTTTTAGAAATGAAAACAAAAAATAAGGAAGGAAAATTGATAATGACTATTGAATGGAGAATATTGTAAATGACACCTGAAATGATGATGACAATGATTGTCCTTGTTTTTGTTATCTGTTTATTTATTTTTGAATGGGTCAGGGTGGATGTGGTGGGGATCATGATGATGGTGCTTTTGCCCATATTAGGCCTTGTCAGCCCTAAAGAAGCTTTTTCAGGTCTTGCAGGCAATGCAGTCTGTTCCATCATTGCCGTAATTATCATTGGCGCAGGCCTTGATAAAACCGGAGTGATGAACAAGGTGGCAAAGCCCATCATGGCCCTGGCCGGCAATAGCGAAAGCAAGGTGATTCTTTTGATTGCCGGAGCCGTGGGCACCATATCCAGCATGATGCAGAATATAGGTGCAGCAGCCTTGTTTATGCCTGTGACCCAGAGAATATCCAAACGCCTGGGAATCCCTACATCAAGGGTTCTCATGCCCATGGGATTCTGTGCCATTATCGGCGGTACCATCACCCTGGTTGGGGCCAGTCCCACCATTATTCTAAATGATCTGATGGTGGTGGGCGGGCAGAAACTGGAACCCTTCGGCCTTTTTACCCAAACGCCCATCGGTATCTGCCTAACGCTGTCTGCACTTGTTTATTTTGTGGTTTTCGGCAAATTGATCCTTCCGGCCAATACCGGCCAGTTTAATAAGGGGGCTTCCGAACTTTTAATCAAGGAATACCAGGGGGTCAATAATATTATCGAACTTCATGTGCCGGAAGGAAAAGGGATTACAGGACTCCTGGATGATCTGAATATCCGGCCTAAATTCCTGGTGACGGTGATCGGCATCAGTTCTCCTTCCAACAGGACTACCAATCATGTTCCCCACAGTTATGAGTCGATTTGTCCCAATGATGATGTTGCCGTGGTCGGCAAAAGGGAAAACATCGAACAACTGGCCAGGGAATATAGCTGGATAATTAAAGATACCCTTGAAACTTTTGCAGACTCCCTGGCCAACACTAATGCTGGCATGGCCGAAGTAGTTGTTTCACCCAGATCCGAACTTATCGGCAAAACATTGAATGAAGTGGATTTTAAAGAACTTTTCGGGTTAAATCCCCTGGTTCTGTTTAAAGATAATAAAAAATATTATAGCGGGCTGACCAATATCCGGTTGAGTATGGGAGACACACTCCTGCTTCAGGGACCATGGGAAAAATTTCATATTCTGAAAAACAGGCCCCAGCCAAGGGCTCTGATTTTTGCATCCCCTCTGGAAGGAGAAATCCTTCGTCCTCAAAAAGCGGTTCTTGCCGTAGCCTGGTTTGCCGTTGCCCTGTTTCAGGTTATTTGCTTTGATACCACCTTATCCGTAGCCCTGATGTCAGGCGCTCTGGGTATGATCATCACTGGAGTTTTGACCATTGACGAGGCCTATGGGGCAGTGGACTGGATGACGGTTTTTCTATTGGCAGGCTTGATTCCCCTGGGCATTGCCTTTGAAAAAAGCGGGACAGCGGCATTCATTGCCCAGACCGTTCTTGGTTTTATCGGAACACCGTCCCCCATTCTTCTGCTTACGGTGATTGGAATCATGACCACCTTTTTCACCCTGGTGATTTCCAATGTCGGCGCTACTGTTCTTCTGGTTCCTCTGTGCATGAACATGGCCATCATGGCAGGCGGTGATCCGAGAATGGCAGCGCTGGTGGTGGGCCTTTCCGCTTCCAACAGCTTTGTTCTGCCCACCCATCAGGTCAATGCCCTTGTCATGCGGCCCGGCGGGTACAGGACAGTAGATTATGCAAAAGCAGGATCCATCATGACGATTCTTTTCCTTTTTGTGGAACTGACCATGATTTATTTCTTTTATGGAATTAAATAAGGACTGTCTTTAAAATACAAACCATTGACGGCGTTATCGGTTTACAAAGCTAATAACGCCGTCAATGCTTCCTGTGATCCCTTGAACAATAAAAAAAAAGAATTTCGAAAAATTGTACTTGTTGAGGATGGATGATTAACGATACAATACCCCCCATGAAATTTAACCTCAGACAGAAAATTTTTCTTCATTTCCTTATTTTTATGGTGGTGAACTGCGCCATATGGTTTTTCAGCTATTTCAGCAATTCAACCATCAACCAGAAATTAAATATTATTGAGAAAAAAAAAGAGCTTCTGGATACGGTGCTTGAGGCCCGGCGGTATGAAAAGAATTTCTTTTTAAGAAACAGCAAAAGCGATCTTCAACTGGCGATTTCATATATTGAAAAAACTGCAGAAAAACAAAATATCATTGAGAGTAATTTTTCAGAGCTTCTGGAAGATAAAGAATCGGTCAGAAAAAGAACTGAAATCATTCACAATTATAAAAATAACCTGGAAAAATTATATGATGCCTATTCCAATGCGGAAATAAGTGGGGAAAACTCACTTCAATCAGAGGAAATCCATTTCTTACAGGAGGCGGTAACAGAAATCGGGCGGGTACTGACAACAGATATCGAAGAAGTGGAAAGACGTGAACGGGAAAGGGTTTTAAACCTGCTCAACAGATCGAGAATCTATCTTATTACTTCACTCTTATCTCTTTTTGTATTGTCGATTCTGACAGCTTTTTTCCTTGTCAAAAATGTGAATCGCCCGTTGAAATCCATTGAAAAGAGCATACAGCAGATTGTCAGCGGAGATTTTAATAAGATTCCTAAAATAAAGACCGGTGACGAGTTTGAATCTCTTGCCGACAGCCTTAATGATATGATCGAAGAATTGGGCAGAAGGAAGGATCAGCTTGTCCAGGCGGAAAAGATGTCTTCACTCGGTACCCTGACATCGGGAGTGGCCCATGAACTCAATAACCCCTTGAATAATATTTCAACCTCCATCCAGATTATCAGGGAAGAACTGGATGATCCGGATATGGCATTTAAAAGAACTCTGCTGTTAGAGGCTGAAGAGCAGATCGACAGGGCAAGGGATATCATCAGGGCATTGCTGGAATTTTCAAGACAGAGCGATTTTCTGATTGAAAAGGTAATTTTTAAAAACCTTGTCCAGAGCACCATGCATCTAATCAGCGGGGAAATCCCTTCCAATATTGAAGTAACCATTGACGTGCCGGACACCCTCAGCGGGAAGATGGACCCCAGAAGGGTTCAGCAGGTTTTGCTGAACCTGATTATCAATGCGGTTTATGCCATGGAAAGGGGCGGAAGCTTAATACTTTCGGCGTTTAAGGATGAAGAAAAGGCTCTCTTTGTTTTTAAAGTAGCGGATACTGGTGAGGGAATTCCAAAGGAAAACCTTGTCAGAATATTTGATCCGTTTTTTACAACCCGGGAAGTCAGCAAAGGATCCGGGCTGGGCCTGTCCATCAGCCACGGTATCATTGAGCAGCATGGCGGAACGATTCATGTGGACAGTTTGGTTGGGAAAGGGACCGTTTTTACGGTCAGTCTGCCGGATTGACGGCTGAAAAGGTATTTTATGAAAAAACAGATTCTGATTATTGAAGATGAAGAAATCGCCCGCAGAAACCTTGAACATATTCTTGAGAAAGAGGGCTATAACGTCATTGCCGTGGATAGCGGCACCAAAGGACTGACCCTGGTCAAATCCAGAAGCTTTGATCTGATTATTACCGATTATAAAATGAAAAAAATAGACGGCCTCCAGGTTTTGGAGCAAAGCCGTAAACTTCAACCATATACCGAAGTGATCCTGATTACGGGATATGCAACGGTTGACAGTGCTGTCACCGCCATGAGAGAAGGGGCATACCATTATATCGCAAAACCGTATAAAATCGATGAGGTCCGGCGGATTATCCGGGAAGCACTTTTAAAAAGATCCCTTCAACTGGAAAATCTTGCTCTCAAAGATGCCATGAAAAAAGAAGTTCAACCGCCCTTCATCATCGGCAACAGCCCGGCCATGAATGAAGTTAAAAAAAGTATTACGCGGATTGCAAAAACCGATATCAGTGTTTTGATACTGGGCGAAAGCGGAACCGGCAAGGAACTGGTGGCCAAATCCATCCACAACCAGAGCAATCGGAGCGGCTATGAACTGGTGGCCTTCAATTGCGGGTCTTTTTCCGAAGAACTTATGGCCAATGAGCTGTTCGGTCATGAAAAAGAGGCGTTTACAGGAGCGGGCAAGACCAAGAAAGGGCTTTTTGAGTTTGCGGATAAGGGAACGGTTTTTTTTGATGAAATCGGTGACATGCCTCTGACCATGCAAGTCAAACTTTTAAGGGTATTACAGGAAAAAGAACTCATGAGAGTAGGGGGTACAAGCACCATTCCCGTGGATTTAAGATTCATCGCCGCCACCCACAGGGATCTCAGGCACGAGGTGGAAAAGGGAACATTCCGGCAGGACCTTTATTACAGACTGAACGTGGTGGCCATTCAACTGCCTCCGCTGACGGAACGGCATGGAGATATTCCATTGCTGGCTTATCATTTTCTTGGAAAAAAAAGCCGGGAGATGGGCAAGGATATTAAAGAAATCGATCGTGCGGCCATGGATTATCTCATTCAATACAGTTGGCCCGGCAATGTCAGGGAGCTTGAAAACGTCATTGAAAGGGCGGTTGCCATGGGAACCGGTGATGTGATCCATCCGGAATCGCTTCCGGATCATATTACCCAGCTTGCCATTGAAACTTACCGGGTAACCCCTGACGGTAAGATTCCCACCTTAAAGGAACAGGAAAAAAAATACATACAATGGGTTCTTGAAAAAACAAACTGGAACAGATCCAAAGCTGCCGATATCATGGAGATCGACCGCGTTTCGCTCTGGAGAAAAATAAAGGCGTTTGAACTGGAATAATGCTAAAATTATAAAGAATATAACAATCGGATAATATAAAGGATCTGCAAAATGAATCATACAGAAAAGAAAGCACAGGAACTGTTTACCTCCGGCTTTTTTTGTGCGGAAAGCGTTTTAAAGGCGGTTGCCTTTGAAAATGGCGTGGATTCTGCCATGCTCCCGGCCATTGCCACAGGATTTTGCGGCGGGATGAGCCGCCATGCAGAAATGTGCGGGGCCGTTACCGGCGGTATCATGGGGCTGGGTCTTATATTCGGCCGCAATACGGTTGAAAATACTACTCAAACCTGTTATGAGGCAGTCACAAAATTTTTAAAGATGTTCAAATCGCTTAATGGGTCTTTGAACTGCAAGGATCTGATTGGGTATGATTTGGGTGTTGCAGAAGAACTGGAACAATTTCGAAAGGAAAATCCAGGATATGAAAAATGCCTCCGGTTTTCAATGGATGCCGCATTCATGGTCCAGGAAATTATTGATCACAAAAATAATATCTTAAAACAGTGAGCATCCACATAAGAAAGATATCCTTTGATAGATAAAGGTATGATGAAGAAAACTATTGTATTGCTGGTATTGACTGTTCTTTTTTTGGGTGCTTCTTCCCCGCAAAATATCGTCGGAAGATGGGAGAATTCTGAAAAATTAATTGATGCACAACCCGGTGAGATCCAACTTCTTTTGAAAAAAGATGGAACCGGAGAGCTGATTCTGGATAAAGAGCGGTATTTCTGGGTGGCGGATAAATTTTTTTATAAAATCCTGGGAAATCAGATTGAAGTGGTTTTCATTTATGACGATGGCGGAAAAACAGACCCAGGGCGCCTTGATATCATCAAAATAAGTGCCCTGGAACTGGTTCTTGGTTTTAAAAAAGCCGGTTTAAAACTTGCTTTCAGGAAAATAAAATAAATATAATACTAAAATTTATATTTTAGATTGGACGAATCTAAATATTCTGTGTTATTTATTATTTAATTGAAGCGTTATCTTTAATTTCTCTTAGTCCACTCTCTGACGGAAGAATACAGGTCGTACGATGTTATAGCATTAATATTTTTAATACTATGAGGAGGGGCAACCATGAATATCCGGAAAAAAATAATGATAACATCCTTTGTCGGAATGATTTTGCTTGGAATCATTATGTTTTTTATTGCTTCGTCTTCCATAAAAAATATGGGGATGAAAGAGCTGTATGATTTGAAAGCAACCTTGATGGAAGAAAAAAAGCAGAAGCTCAGGAATATAGTTGAAATGGGGGTCAGTCAAATCGAGGGGATATTTCTATCCAAAAATTATGATGATGCAGGAAAAATGGAATTGATTTTTAAACTCATCCAGGACATGAAATATGATCAGAACAAAGGATATATATGGATCAATGACATGACACCGGCCATGGTATATCACCCGGTCAACCCGGCTTTGAACGGAAAAAATATGTCGGACTACAAAGATCCGGATGGAAAACATCTGTTTATTGAAATGGTTGAGGTTTGCAAAAAAGAGGGTGAAGGCGTAGTGAACTATAAATGGGAAAAACCGGGATTTAAAGAACCTGTTGATAAACTGTCCTATGTCAAACTCTTTAAGCCGCTGAACTGGGTCATTGGATCAGGTATTTATATTGATGATGTCAATGCGGCGATCATGGAAAAAGAAAAAATTGTCAAAGCCGGTATGGCCAGGCAGAGAAATCTTTTACTGGCTGCTATTTTTATTTCTCTCATCTTAAGTTTGGTTTTAACATACATGGTGGCCGGAAAAATATCAGGCCCGCTCCGTAATGCCTGTGGCATGGTCAAGGATATTGCGGAAGGCGAGGGGGATCTGACAGTCCGCCTCAAGATTGATTCAACGGATGAAGTGGGTGAATTGTCAAATGGATTCAATACGTTTGTCGGAAAACTCCAGGATATAATCAAAAAGATATCCAACAGTTCAAGGGATGTTGACGTGTCGTCAAGCGATCTTTCCGAAATTTCAAGATTTCTGTCTGCAGAAGTCGAAGATACTGCTAAACGTTCCATTAATGTGGCAGCCTCCACAAAACAGATGGATGCCAATATTTCCAATGTTGCTGCGGCCATGGAACAGTCTACGACCAATTTGAATCTTGTTGTGGCAGCTGCAGAAGAGATGACGTCCACTATAGAAGAGATTGCCCGTAATGTGGAAAAAGCAAAAGATATTTCCGAAGGTGCGGTTTCACAGGCTTCAAGTGCATCGGTTAAAATGAACATCCTGGAAAAAACAGCAAAGGAAATCGGTAAGGTCACAGATGCCATCAGTGATATTTCAGAACAGACCAATCTTTTGGCCCTGAATGCCACCATTGAGGCAGCAAGGGCCGGGGAAGCAGGCAAAGGGTTTGCCGTTGTTGCCAACGAGATAAAAGATCTTGCAATTCAGACAGCAAATTCAACACGGGATATTAAAAAACAGATCGACGCCATTCAATCAACAACCGCTCTGGCAGTCAGTGAAATCGACGCGATTTCAAAGGTTATCACGAATATTAATGAGATTGTTGCCTCCATTGCATCGGCAGTGGAAGAACAATCCGTCGTGACCAAGGAAATCTCCGGGAACATTGCCCAGGCAAGCCAGGGTATTGCCCTTGTAAACGAGAATATTAATCAGAGCTCAAGTGTATCCAATGAAATTGCAAAGGATATAGGCGGGGTCAGTCAGGCAACGGATAAAATTGCAGAAAGCAGCAGAAAAGTTGAGACAAGCTCCCGGCATCTGAAAGATATGGCTTCGGAACTGAAGGTGATCCTTGATGGGTTCAGGGTATGAATTCAGGGAAGACAGGTTTTGAAGGGGGTTAAGTCCTTAAAGAACCCGGATGAGTCTTAAAGCGTCAAGCCTTGGCCGGGCCGAACCCAGATGCTCTATAAGGGATGTTTCCTGAATCCGGAAGGAATTGATTTCAGCTTCACGGATATCCGGATTTATTTTCTGAAGATCCAGAAGCCTTGTGATCTCCCGGCCCAACATCTCAGCGATGTTCGTCTTTACTTTTTCCATGATGTCAATGGACAGTGTTTCTGCAATGGAAATGCTTTTCTGAATCATGGAAGGGATGATTTCCTGCCGGATGGGATCGATATCTTTAAACCAGTTTTTTTCTTCTTCGGTCATATTTTTTAAAAAATCTGTAAAATCAAATCGTTCCGTGACATTGTGTCCTTCATGGTCCACCACAAGGTGAATGGGGTCACAGGTCAGATACCGGTTCATTTCAAGGTATGGCGGAGCCATACATTCCAGGATAAATATGGTTTCAAGAAAAAGCCCCTTGACTTTGTCTTGATGAAGTCTTGCTAATGCACAGGACCCGGTATTGTTTGTGATGAAATATTCAAAGGCCTGATGGACAAAGGGGTGATCCCAGGATAAAAAATCCAGGTCATCTCTCAGTCCGGCAAGGCTTCTTTTAAAGGTCAAGATGTCGGAAAGCCTTGTGGAAGCGGGAAAGTTTTGATCAGTCACATTACTGAAGTTCAATTTAAAGACAGAATCATTAATAAAATCGGTCTCAATCCCGTAATGCGAAAAAACTTTGATCAGGATGTTTTCAAGATGCTTATCCTCCTCAAAAGTTTCAACAGCCTGGATGGTTTTTTGTGCAGGCCCTGGTTTAAAGGAATTCATCTCAAGAAGGACGTTTTTCCCCTGGGCGAGTTTTTTTTCAGTTTCCGTTCGAAAAGCCCTTGTCCCTGAGATTAATTTTTGAAGCTTTTGTTCATCTATGATTTCATCTGCCTTTGTCCGGGTAAACAATTCCTTAAGGTCAGTTTCAAATTTTTTGTAAATTAGATGAAGGCCATTTGTATTCCGTGCAAAGAGGTTTAACCCGTCCATATACCACCGGGCCAGGATTTCAAAAACACTTCCCCGGATATAGGGTACATGAATCCGGATATCGTTTTTCTGTCCGATCCTGTCAAGCCGCCCGATCCTCTGTTCCAAAAGTTCAGGATTCAAGGGCAGGTCAAACAAAAATAGGTGATGCACAAACTGGAAATTTCTTCCTTCACTGCCGATTTCCGAAGAGATCAATACCTTTGCCCCGTCTTCCCTTAAGAAAAAGGCTGCATTCCTGTCCCGTTGGAGAAGGGTCATGCTTTCATCAAACCTTGCCATCTCGATCGTGATGTGATTTGCAACGGCAGCTTCAATGGACAAGGCTTTCTGCCGTGATGAGGAAATTACAAGAATTTTTTCCTTTTGCCGGATCAGGTCGATAAGATAAAGGATTCTCGGGTCTTGGCTAAATTCATAACAGCTTTGATTTTCAGGATCAAAAAATTCCTCATTAACGGATCTGATTTTGGAAGGCTCGGCATCAAGCGCCTTTACATGAGGTACTCGCATGGGAAACCCTTGGATGACATTCCTCTGGTTTCTGAATATCACCCGGCCCGGTCCATAGGAATCCAGAAAGGCATCAATGTTTTCCCCTTTTTCCAAAAGGATTTTGGCGGTTTCAATGGTTTTTTCATAAAGAGCTGTTTTTTCAAGATAGGCAGCAAAATCAAAATACCGCCGGGGGTCCAGGAGGTTTAAATGAAGAAAATGGTTTTTTATTCCCATCTGTTCCGGTGTGGCCGTCAACAACATCAATCCGGGTGCGGCTTTGGAAAGCTGACGGATAAAAGCATGGGTTTTTTCGTTATCTGCAATATGATGGGCTTCATCTACCACCACCATATCCCACCCTGATTCCATAATTTTTGAATGCCACCGGATCGTATCGAGAAAATTAAAACCGACAATGGCCAATTGGTGTTCGAGAAAAGGGTTGAGGCCTTTCCCCCTGCGGTCAAGATTTCTGCAATAGGCCTCGTTAAGGATCATAAAGGACAGGCTGAACCTTTTGTATAATTCAATAAACCATTGATGGGTCAAGGATTCCGGAACAATAATGAGGACTCTCTGGATTCTGTGGCTGATGACAAGCTTATGAAGAATAAGGCAGGCCTCGATGGTTTTGCCAAGACCGGTTTCATCGGAAAGCAGCACCCTTGGCACATGCCGGGAGGCAACTGCATCGGCAATGAAAAACTGGTGGGGGATGAGTTCTATTTTGCCCCCGAGAAACCCTTTTACCGGAGATGCATCATAAAGCGCCTTTGATTTAAGCAATTTCCGGCGTAGATCAAAGGCCTGGTTTGATTCTGTGATCCCTGCAAAAAGCCGGTCCTGAGGCATGGAAAACGAGATGGTGTCTGAGAGGTCATTTTCACAAACCACCTCATTTCCCCCGGAATAATACATTAAGCCGTCTGATTCTGTTACGGTTGCAATTATCATTTTTTTACCGGCTTTTGACTGAATCTCATCACCGGGTTTAAAGATGATCCGTTTCAGGGGGGCGGAGGAAAGGGAATACCTCCTTTCACATCCACATGATTCAAACCGTACGACCATGGTTTTCGGTTCGATACAGGCCAGCAGCCCAAGCCCGAGTTCCGGTTCTGCTTCGCTGATCCATCTTTGCCCCGCAACCGGTCTCATGGTTACTGATTTTATCTGTCCTTCAGGGCCGAATCAATAACCATACGTGAAAATGGCCTGGATATCTTGTTCGGGCTGCCGGAGAGAGAATTGCCTTTAAGTTTGTGGGCGCTGCCGCTGAAAGTGGCGGTTTCCTGATTGCCAAACCGGATCTGATAACTGGGTCTGACTCCTTTGCCGGTAATATCAAAGCAGACACTGGCGTTTAAATCCTTTTGCATATTAGCGGATACTTTTTTCAAAAACGAAGGTGAAAGTTGTTTGATACGGTCTTCATTCCATTCAACAGGGATAACTTCATTTTTACCGGCACCTGAAGCAGGAATCTTTTTGACCTTTATTTTATTGATAAGGGATATTAGATGTTTGATTTTCAATCCCAGGTTTTTTACCGACCGCTGCTGGATTTCATCATCGGCCAGCGGGATGAGCAGGTCAAGCTGTGCTTGGGCTTTCTGACAGCATTCCCGTGAAGCGTCCACGGCATTCTGTTCAATTAATAAACTCAGGTTTTCGCATAATCGGTTTATTGCATGCCGGGACTCTCTAAATTTGTCAGGTTCCATCTCTCCTCCTGTTATACTTGTTGATACAGTCTTTAATCGTCTAGCAGGCGAGAAATTTTTAAGTTTCAGATTTTGTCCTGCATGTCATGAGACTTATGAGATGATGGTACACTTCCCGGACATGGAATACAAGTCTTTTAAAAACTTGATCTGAATCAAGGTAATCTCCTTTCTCAAGTCCTATAATCATGAAAAATAATGCGGAGATTAATGGGATGGTATTTCTAAACCGGTTCAGCAAGTACACAAAATCTCAAATCATCAGAAGATGGGTACAGTTGTTATTCCTTGCCGTCATCTGTTTTATCGGGTTCATGTTTATCCGGTTTGCAGGCAGTCTTGAAAACGGGATACTGCCAAAGGTTGAGCGACCGGCAGGGGTTGAGGCATTTTTGCCGATCAGCGCTCTTGTCAGTCTTAAATATTTTGTTTTGACTGGCATCGTCAACGATGTCCATCCTTCAGCCCTGGTAATTTTTCTGATTATTTGTGCCACAACAGTGTTTGTCAGAAAGGGATTTTGCGCCTATATCTGCCCCTTTGGCCTGTTGTCGGAATATCTTTATTTTCTTCATTGTAAGATATTCAAGAATGAAATCAGGCTTCCGGCTTTATTCGACGCTATCTTACGCTCCATAAAATATGGTCTTGCAGGTGTTTTCATTTATTTAATTTTTTTTCGCATGCCTGTCCCGGTTATTGAAGAGTTTATACACAGCCCCTACCATATCCTTGCAGATATCAACATGTATCGGTTTTTTACCGATATATCTCCAACAGCCTTATCCGTCATTTCCGGTATCGGTTTAATGTCGGTTCTGATCAGAAATTTCTGGTGCCGTTATCTATGTCCCTATGGTGCATTGCTTGGCATTTTAAGTGTTATCAGTCTTGGCAGGATTCAATTGAACCGGTCCTGCTGCAAAGACTGTGGAAAATGTGAAAAAGTCTGTCCCGGACAGATTCATATCCGGCAGGGACAGGCTGCCTTTTCTTTTGAGTGTAGTGCCTGCCTACAATGTGTTCATGCCTGTCCTGAAAAAGGGGCACTTAAATATTTTTTTCCTGTTAAACGGTCTTCTATCGGGAGTATGGGGATCGCACTGATCTTTCTGGCTATGTTTACCACCGGTATCACCTTTGCAAAATTAACCGATCATTGGAAAAGCAGGATTTCAAATGAAATTTATTTTTATCACATGATGACTGAAGGCATGTTAAAAAAAACATACAGATAAAAAAAATAAAACAAGGTTCTGAACGAATTTCAGCCTTTTGCCAAGGTTAAAAGAAAATCAGCCAGAACGTCCACATCAGATCTTTGAAAAACAGGAAGATTGATTTTGCCAATTGAATCTTCCGACACGACGGCTCTCATGTTATGAAGTCCGGTAAATAACGGAGGCCTTCCAATGGCTTCCCTGAAAACTTCTATTTTTTGAAACGGGCCGCTGATCCATCCTTCGATCAAGACAAGATCCACTTTTGAATAATAGGTTTCAATGATCATTTCAGGAGAGGTATCCGGGGTTCTCGGCAGATAGATGACGTTCATTTCTTCCGTTACGACCGTTACAGGAGCCGCGCCTGCCGTCCTGTGCCGGAATGAATCCTTGCCCGGCTTGTCCAGTTCGTGGACATGGGCGCTGTGTTTCAGTGTGCCGACAATGATATTTTTTTTGACAAAGTTTTTCACAAGGTCAACAATCAATGTGGTCTTTCCACAACCAGCATGCCCGACAATATGGATGGGTGTCATTTTTAATGTCCTTATATAAGGGTTAATGATTCAATTTAAATGGTGTACAATGATTTGAGAAATATTTCAAATCAGGGTTAAAATAATAAAGGGGTTTGAACGACTTATAAAAATTATAACAGGAGATACTATGCCGATATTCAGTTTTCTGGCGTTTCCAAAAACAGACATGAAGGACAGGCTCATTGCCGATCTTTCAGCCATGGCTTATTGTGAAATAAAACCGTCCGGAAACAAGGATGTCCTGATCCTTCTGACAGATACCCCGGATGAAGAAGCCAATAAAAACCTGATCGATGCCATAAAGGCGCTCAACTCTTTGCAATCATTGAGCATGGCTTTTGGGCATACGGATTAACAAAATATTTTATACTATCGATAAAAGGAGAGGCATATGACATTCACAAGACGAGATTTCATCAAGAACATGGCTTTGAAAAGTGCTGCAGTGGCTGCTGCAACCATGTTTCCCGGCATTAGTTTTTCCGGCTGGAACCCGGCTGATCTTTCAGCCGATTCCATTGTCTGGAGCAAGACACCCTGTCGCTTCTGCGGGACTGGCTGCGGGCTTCTTGTGGGTGTATCAGGAGAAAAAGCCGTTGCCGTTAAGGGTGATCCCAATTCATCCGTTAACAAAGGTCTTTGCTGTGTCAAAGGATATCATTCCATACAGATTCTGTATGGTAAGGACAGGTTTGTCACAGCCTATGTCAGAAAAGACGGAAATCTTGTCCCCACACCCATTCAAGAGGCCCTGGATCTGGTTGCAGCCCGGATGAAATCATCCATTGAAAAAAACGGAAAGAATTCCGTTGCCATCTATGGATCAGGGCAATGGTCAATTCCGGACGGTTATACAGCCTCGAAATTTTTTAAGGGATGCATCGGCACCAATAATGTGGAAGCTAATGCAAGACTCTGTATGGCCAGCGCCGTTACCGGGTGTCTGACCACTTTCGGCCTGGATGAACCCATGGGTTGCTATGAAGATATTGATAATGCTGATGTTTTTGTCACCTGGGGGAACAACATGGCGGAAATGCACCCTGTGCTGTTCTCAAGAATGCTGGCCAATAAAAAATCAAAAACCCATGTCCAAATCATTGATCTTACCACCCGGTTTACCCGGTCAAGCCAGGCTGCAGACAAATCCATCCTATTTAATCCCCAGTCTGATCTGGCCATTGCAAATGCCATTTGTTATGAGATTATTAAAAATAATGAGGTAAACCAGGAATTTATATCCAGCCATGTTTCCTTTCATAAAGGAAAAACCAATATCGGATATGGAACCGAGGATCATTTCGCCTTTTCCGACACGGCAGAATCCGTTGATTTTGAAGCCTATAAGACATTCCTTAAGGATTATACTCCTGAAGCGGCTGAGAAGATTTCAGGCGTCCCGGCTGCAGATATCAAATACCTTGCGTCACTGTATGGCGATCCGGATAAAAAAGTGACTTCATTCTGGACCATGGGCATGAACCAGCACACCCGGGGGACCTGGATTAATAACCTGGTTTATAATATTCATCTTCTGACCGGCAAAATTTGTGAACCAGGCAACAGTCCTTTTTCCCTAACAGGCCAGCCCAGCGCATGCGGCACGGTCAGGGAAGTCGGAACAATGACCCATAAACTGCCCCATGGCGTAGTAACCGAGGAGGCTGACCGGAAAATGGCGGCAAAAATCTGGGATGTTCCTGAATCCAATATCGACCCCAAACCCACCTATCATACCGTAGAAATGTTTCGTGCCCTGGATCGGGGAGAGATTACCTTTATGTGGATACAGGTAACCAATCCCATGGTCACCATGCCCAATCTGAGGCGTTACCGGGATGGCGCCAAAAAAGAAGGTCGGTTTATCGTGGTATCTGAAATTTATCCAACCCCTACCTCAGATGTGGCTGATGTCATCCTGCCTTCAGCTCTCTGGGTGGAAAGAGAAGGCTTTTTCGGTAATTCCGAACGAAGAACCCAGCACAATGCACAACTGGTACCTAAACCTGGTGAGGCCATGTGCAACACCTGGCAGTTGATTCAGGTCGCAAGACGCATGGGGTTTGAAAAACAGTTTCCCTGGACTCAGGAAACCTATATCGAGGATATCTGGAATGAATATATCCGGTTTCATGACAGTCCCAAACATCGCATGGCTCCTTACAAGCTTTTAAAAGAAAGGTCCGGGGTACAATGGCCTTTTGTGGACGGCAAAGAAACAAGGTGGCGGTATAATGGCAAATATGACCCGGCCTGCGGCAGCAATACCTTTGATTTTTACGGTAAACCGGATCACAGGGCATGGATCTGGCTGCGCCCGTACGAGCCGGCTGCTGAATCACCGGACAAGGAATATCCTTTCTGGCTGAATACCGGCAGGGTCCTGGAACACTGGCACACAGGGTCCATGACAAGGCGAATCCCCATCCTGCATAAAGCCGTTCCAGAATCCTATGTAGAGATTCACCCTGAAGATGCAAAGCTTCTGGGTGTTGTAAACGAAAGCAAAGTGAACATAATCTCAAAAAGAGGCTCTGTGGTCATGAAAGCCTGCATCAACGGCAGGGGAAATCCCCCCAGGGGCATGGTATTTGTACCCTTCTTTGATGAGAACTACCTGATCAACGAAGTTACCCTGGATGCATTCTGCCCCATATCCAAACAACCGGATTATAAAAAATGTGCCGTAAGATTGGAGAAAGCCTGATGGGAAAAGAAAATCAAAGAACAGGAAAATTTTTATTTATGTTTGCAGTGACAATCACCATAGTTTTATCGGTCATCATTTTTCAGGCGTTTTCCGTGAATACAAAAGAAATGCTTGCAAAAGTCAACAATACACCGGTTTTTGATTTTGATCACAATGCAAAACAATTTTTTGAAACATACAATGAAACTACAGCCGCCTATATGAATGGAAACTCAACTGATCGAACCCTGGAATACTATTATTCTCTGCGCCAGTATCCCGGATCTCCTCCCTATATTCCCCATGATCTGGCAGATAAAAAGGGCTATGAATATCAATGCCTGTCCTGTCATGAGCGCGGGGGATTTGTTGAAGCCATGAACCGCTTTACCCCGGTCACCCCTCATCCCCAGTATGTATCTTGCAGGCAATGCCATATGAAAAAGGTGACTGAAACTCTTTTCAAGGAAAATGGCCATGTCAGCGTTCAAACGCCAAAACTGGGAAGATCGGCCTTGCCCGGATCGCCTCCGCCGATTGTGCACTCCCTTCAAATGAGGGAAAACTGTATTGCCTGCCATGTGGGACCTGGAACCGTTGTCCCCATAAGGGTGGAACATCCCATGAGGGGCAATTGCAGGCAGTGTCATGTGCCAGAGGAAACCAAAACACTCTTTACCAGAAATCCCATGTGATGGGTCAAAAAAGGAGTGGTATGAGCAAACCAGAGATTAATAAATGTCTGTATCCTATATTCCTGTCATGTATAATTCTTGGGCTTTTTATCTTTTCCTTTTTATCAACCGCTTTTTCAAACCAGGAAGGAGTGACAAAGCAGTATAAAAAAGCCGTTCAAAAGATGGACAGGGCAGGGCAGGTAAATGCAGAAACGCAGGTTCCCAAAAATATTGTCAGAGTATTGGATGAGGATCAGGGTGGCCATTTTTTTACCGAAGCACGCAAAAGTGAAATCAAACGGTTCAGATGCAGTTCCTGCCATAACGATAAAATGGTCTCTATTCAAGGCGCAGCCGATCTTTCCCATGCAGATATCAAGGTTGTGCATGGAGGAAAAGAAAAACCGCTTTCCTGCAATACCTGTCACAGCACTGAAGACCGGGATTTTCTGACAACCGGCAAGGACACAAGGATTGATCCTGATCATGTGTATCAGATGTGCGGACAGTGTCATTTCCGCCAGAAAAAAGACTGGATCGGAGGAGCTCACGGAAAACGCATCATCTTCTGGTCAGGTGAAAGAGTGGTCATGAACTGTACCTCCTGTCATAATCCTCATTCCCCGAGGTTTGCAGAACGATGGCCGAAAACTTATTCTGTTCCGCTTAAATAGATAGGAAAATTTCATGGATTCTAAAAAAAAGAACACTATCAGCCGAAGGGCCTTTCTTACAGGGGCTGTATCTGCCGCTGTCACTGGCGGGGCATTAGTCACAACAGGTTGTAAAGGGAAAAATCTTTTAGAGAGTTCCGAAGCCTTTGCCCTTGAATTTCAGGAATATTTCAAAAAACATTACCGGCTTATGAATGAAATGGAAAGAGAGAAAACCGTATCACGGCTGGAAAGGCTTTCAAAACAAAAACAGGGTATCACAGTGGACATTGATACCACAGGACCTTTGGAAAATGTTCTTTACGGTTATGCATTTAATGTCACCCGGTGTGAAGGATATATGGAGTGTGTGGCCGCCTGTGTCAGGGAAAACAACCTGGATCGAAGGTCCAATATGCAATATATCCGGATTTTTGAAATGGAACACGGGCAGATGTCGCCGGATCAGGGAGATGGCAAATATTTCCATATGGTGCCAAGAGAAGGACATTTTTATATGGGGGTCCAGTGTTTTCACTGTGATAACCCGCCCTGTGTAAAAGCATGCCCTACCAAGGCAACATGGCGGGAACCAGACGGCATCGTGGTTGTGGATTATGACTGGTGTATCGGATGCCGGTACTGCATGGCAGCCTGTCCATATTATGGCCGGCGCTTTAACTGGAACCAGCCTGAAATCCCAAAGGAAGAGATTACAAAAAAACAGCATTACCTGGGCAATCGAAAGCGGGTCAGGGGGATGATGGAAAAATGTACGTTCTGCATCCAGCGAAGCCGGAAAGGCAAGCTTACTGCATGTGTTGAGGCCTGCCCAACCGGTGCCAGGGTTTTTGGAAACCTTCTGGATCCGGACAGCGAAATCCGGTTTGTGCTGGAAAATAAAAAGGTCTATCGGCTGAAGGAAGATCTGGGCACTGATCCCAAGTTCTGGTATTTTATAGATTAATCAGTCCTTAAGGATATATCATATGAAAAATGACAAGGCTTCAAAAGGTTTGGTTTCATTTGTCAGGGATGTGGTGTTATGGAATCTGTCCGGTTCCTTTTTATACCGTATTTATATGGGCATTCTCATCTGCCTCATGCTGACAGGGGTTTACGGCTATCTTGTCCAGTTCAGAACAGGACTTGCCGCCACCCATATGTCCGATATCGTGTCCTGGGGGTTTTATATTTCCAATTTTACTTTTCTGGTTGGGGTTGCGGCTGCCGCAGTCATGCTGATCCTGCCCTCCTATGTGTTTAATGACAAGGATCTGCATAAAGTGGTGATTATCGGCGAAGTTGTGGCGGTCGGGGCTCTGGTCATGTGCATGGCCTTTGTTTTTGTCGACCTGGGCAGGCCTCTCCAGTTCTGGCACCTGATCCCAGGCATTGGACAGCTTAATTTTCCTTCATCACTTTTGTCCTGGGATATTCTTGTGTTAAACGGCTATCTTGCTCTCAATGCCCTTGTTCCGGCCTATATCGTTTATTGCCATTACCTTTCGAAAGAACCAGTGGGTAAATATTATAAGCCTTTTGTGTTTATCTCCATCGGCTGGGCCGTTGCCATTCATATGGTAACCGCATTTCTCTACCAGGGGCTTCCGGCAAGACCTTTTTGGAATAATCCGCTCATGGGCCCAAGATTTCTGGCGTCCGCCTTTGCAGCAGGCCCTGCCATTATTTCCCTCGTACTCCACATAGTGAATACGGCCACAGATTACAAAATTGCCAATACCATTTTTAACAAGCTTCGGATCATCATCCTATCTGCTGCCGTGATCAATCTTCTCATGCTGTTTTCAGAAATTTTCAAGGAATTTTATTTTCCCACCCATCACAGCCAATCAGCAGTTTATCTGTTTTTCGGTCTTGAAGGCCATGATTCCCTTGTGCCCTGGATCTGGACCGCCATATCCATCAATGTAACCGGGACATTAATCCTGGCATTCAATCCGGTCCGGGAGAGGCCAATTTTTCTTATGCCTGCCCTTGTCCTGCTGATTGCAGGAATTTGGATAGAAAAAGGCATCGGCTTGATTGTACCGGGTCTGGTGCCTTCTCCCATGGGTGAAATTGTCAGTTATTCCCCCAGCAGTGTCGAGATGTTTATTACTGCCGGGGTAGTCGGTCTCGGGATATTCGTTATGACCATCCTCTTAAAGCCTGCCCTGATAATTGAAAAGCGATATGAGGAAAACCGAACCGGTTTCTGCCAGAGTGTTCATGTAAAAAATGAATGATATCTAACTCCTGAACTCAGGATGCAATAGAGCCGCTTCAGGTGAAACCTGTGCCGGCTGTGCAGGTATAACAGTGATTGCCAACGGCAATGGGGTCTTTATCAAAGGAAGAAACCCTGATCTGAGAAATATGGGTTTTTTCAAATGCCTTATAGACTCCTGCAGCAAGATTAAAATCGCAGTCAAACAGATACCCGTCAAAAGACACAGATATCTGGTTCCGGCACATGAGGCCGGGAAGGGTGCATGGATTGAAACTTTTATACAAAAGAGTAAGATAATCGTCATAATTACCTGACTGCTGAAGCCAGGCTTCAAACCGGCCCAGCGGAACATTTGCAAAAGTATAGGCATTATTGAAATTAATTCCCCATTTTTTTTTCAGGATTTCCCGGTACCTTTTTTCCAATGCTTTCTGGGAAGAAGGAAGAAAGGCACCGGACGGGTTTGAAACAAGGTTGAGCAGAAAACCGGTGCCATCCATGCCATAGCCCTGACGGTTCAACAGCATGAGGGCCTCAATACTTTTCTCGAAAACGCCGATTCCTCTCTGCGAATCAGTCTGGGCAGGATTCAGGGAAGGGAAGGAGGATACAAGGATGACTCTGTTTTTTTTCAGTACAGGAATCAGTTGGTCATGGGAATAATCCAGAAGCGCGCTGAGATTGGAGCGGAGCATGACCTGATCTGCAACAGAAGATATGGTTTCAATGAGATAGGGCAGATCAGGATTCATTTCAGGCGCACCACCGGTGATATCCACGGCTTTAAACTTGCATCGCTGAGCAAAATCAATCACCTCGTCCATGGTATTACGGTTCATGATATCCCTTTTGTGCGGACCGGCGGAAAGATGACAGTGTTTACATGCCTGGTTGCATAACCGGCCCAGGTTAATCTGGAGAATCTCGGCAGGTTTTCTCTTAAGGACAAGTCCATGCTGCTTAAGGGTTTCAAAAAAACTTGGAAAAGAATCAGCCATCAGAATCGCTTTCTATATGGAGAGTTTTTCTGCAACATTTCTCATCTGCACCCCGTGAACCAGTGAGGCGCCACCCCGGATTGCCGTTACCACATGAAGGGCTTCCGTCATTTCGGCAAGATTGGACCCTTTTTCCAGACAGGCCTTTGTATAGGCATCAATGCAGTACGGGCATTGAATAGTATGAGCTACGGCAAGAGCGATAAGGGATTTTTCCCTTTCGGAAAGCTCTCCTTCCAAAAAAACAGCACCATAATATTCAAAAAATTTTTTAGCCAGCTCGGGCACATCTTTGCCGATATTGTTAAATTTCAGCAAATCTGCAGGATTGTAATAGGTTTCCATGTTTCCGGCTCCTTTGGTAATTGGTTTTGATATGTTTAAAATTTATCGGATTTCTTTACATGGATCAATTCATTTATTCGGAATCAAGAAAAATGCCCTGGGTGAATATCCGGGCAAAGGTCTGGGCCAGTTCCTGGGTGGACAGGTCGCCTGAAGGGTTAAACCAGCGATAGGCCCAACTGACCATTCCGAAAAAGGCAAAAGCGCAGACTTTGGGGTTAAAATCATGCATCTGGCCGCTGTTTTTCAAGGCTTCGAAAACCATTGTCAATTCAGCCAGGTATTCTTTCTGTTTTGTTTTTAAAGCTTCTTTATGAATGGGCTCTAGACAGTTTTGTTCATGAACCAGAAGTTTCATCTTATCAAAATTAATGGCGTTCAGTGTATGGACATGGAGGATTTCAATCAGTTGTTCTTTAAGATTTGAATCGCTTTTTTCAATGCCCCGGATCAGTTTTAACCCTGTAGTCATGGTGTCTTCCAGGATCTGATAAAGAAGATCTTCTTTGCTGTCAAAATAATAATATATGGAAGCCGCACTGATTTGGCCTTCCTGAGCGATGCCACGTATCGTTGTCCTCTCAAATCCGTTTTTTGCAAATACTTTGGCTGCTATCTCACGGATACGATCCCGCCTTAACTCTTTTTCCAAGTTAAACCCCTGTGTAAAAAAATAATATATCAAAAATAAGAGACCACAATCGGCTGCAATATGCAAGAAAAAGAACATTCCTTTCCGATCTGCAGTTTTATAAGGGTTTGATCAAGAAAATATCCGGTTGACAGCATTTAAAATTTTTGATTGTATGATCTGAACAATTGTTCAAACCAAATGTTCATTTTTTTTGATCTCAGTTGTAAGATTTTTATAGAAGACAGATGAGAAAAAACAAAGACAGGAATAACAAATGTCTAGACAAAAAATTCATGCACAGGTTATCAGAATCGGCAATCCCCCTTTTTGCCTGAAATCATACCGGCAATGCCGGGGTTGTTTCGGATGGCGCAATATGATCCGGGCTGCCCGGTCGAAGGCAGCCTGGCAGGATCGCCCGATTAAATGCCTGCTAACCGGGCTGACGTTAAAAATTGGAGGCATTCCGGAAGACACAGATCTGATAACCGGTGGGAACACAGACGCTATCCAATTGAAATCAAGGGGTTTTCACAAGCCTGGAACCATTGAAGAGACCATTGATCTTTTGGTGAAATACCAGAGGGATGCTTGTCTTATTGCAGGCGGGACAGATATCCTGCCCCGGCACCAGGGAGATGGTAACAGGTTAACGGCAGGACATCTGATTGACATTTCAGGATTAGGGCTTGATTATATTCAAAATACAGATGCCGGAATCCATATCGGGGCGGCAACAAGAATCAATGACCTTATCTCTTCTCCTGTTTTTTCTTCAGAACCCTATGGTGTCCTGGCAGAAGCTGCCCGGGTCCATTCCACTCATACCATCAGAAACAGAGCCACCATTGGCGGAAATCTCTGCAATGCCTCTCCGTGTGCAGACCTTGCCCTGCCTTTGCTGGCCTTGGACGCATATCTTGTGATCCTAGGGCCCAATGGTAAGCACTTGATTGACTTGGAATCCTTTTTTCAAGGCCCTAACTGTACGATTCTGGAACCTGACCAGATGATGCAGGAAATTTTGATTCCCTTTACAAATCATTTGGCTTTATCCGGGTTTTTAAAACTCGGGCGACACCAGACCAAAATCGATACGGCAATTGTCAATGTTGCAACACGCCTTTCATTTAAAGAGAATGACTGCATTGATGCACGGATTGTCATAGGGTCGGCAGGCCCCATGGTGTTCAGGGCAAAAAAAGCCGAAGCCCTGATCAAAACAGGGATATTGGATGATGATGCGATTAACCTTGCCGCCGGGACTGCAATGCAGGAAGCCTCTCCCCTGGATGATATCAGGGCATCTGCAGCCTATAGAAAAGAAATGGTAGCCGAGCTGGTCAAAGAATCTCTTAAAATCATCATGAAAAGGAGCCTGTCGTGAAAACCATACGGATAAACATCAATGGGGAATGGAAAAAACTTAAAGTAAACCCCCAGGACCGGTTAATCGATACCTTAAGGGGCCAGCTTGGCCTGACCGGCACCAAGGAAGGCTGCGGTGAAGGCGAATGCGGGGCCTGCACCATCAATTTAAACGGAAAGGCGGTTCTTGCCTGTCTTATATTATCAGTCCAGACTGATGAAAGCCGTATTCTGACCATTGAGGGCCTTCAAAAAGGTCTTGAGCTTCACCCGCTTCAAACTGCATTTTTAAACGAATCTGCGGTTCAATGCGGCTTTTGCACGCCAGGGATGATCATGGCCGCTCATGCATTCATCCGGGAAAATCCTGAGCCTGACATGCAAATGGTCAAGGAATGCCTTGCCAATAATCTTTGCAGGTGCACGGGGTATGAAAAACCTGTAAAAGCGGTCCTCGCTGCAGCCTGTTCAATGAGGGAAACCAATCATGACTGAAGCATATACCAGTGTGGGAAAATCTTTTCAAAGAATAGACGGTGTGGATAAGGTTACTGGGTCGGCAAAATTTGCGACAGATCTATCATTTGCTAATATGCTGCATGCACGGTTGCTTCGCAGCCCTCACGCCCATGCCGTTGTCAGGCACATTGATACGTCGGATGCTGAAAAATTAAACGGAGTCAAGGCATTTGCAACGATTTTTGAAGTTCCCAAAGTGATTCAATACTGGTTCTTTCTGAGAAACGAAAAAAAGAAACAGCAGATGTTTCTATGCGACAATATTGTCCGTTTTATTGGTGATCCGATTCTTGCCATCGCTGCCACGGATCAGGAAATATTGGAGAACGCCCTTGCCCTTGTAAAAGTGGAATATGAACCCCTTAAAGCCATTCATGATCCTCTGGATGCCTTGAAGGAAACCGGGGTAACCATCCACAAACAGGGGAATATCGCTTTTAAGGTGAAAAAAGAATTCGGCAATATAAATGCCGGATTTGAGACTGCCGATGTAATTGTTGAGAATACCTATCACACTTCAAAGCAGAAACATGCAAGTATAGAGCCCATTGGCACCTGTGTGGCCGATTTTCAATCCAACGGCAGGCTGACTCTGTATTCTTCCACCCAACTGCCGCACTGGAGTCAACATTATCTTGCAGAAATACACGGCCTCTCCCTGAACGCCGTCAGGGTGATAAAACCGTACACAGGAGGTGCTTTCGGCGGCAGATGCGGCCTCATCCACGGCCTGGAAGCCATGTGCAGTGTTCTTTCCCGCAAAACCTTAAGACCAGTTAAGATGTCATTTTCCAGGACGGAAGATTTTTCTGCCACGGAGAGCCGTCATCCCATGACTATCCGTATGAAAACCGGAGCAACAAAAGAGGGTATCCTGGTGGCCAATGAAGTAGATATCCTTTCTGATACAGGGGCTTATGGTACTCACTACATCGGCGTGATAGCAGATTGCCTGTCAACAGGGGTAGGCTTGTATAAAATCCCCCATTACAGTTTTCAAGGCACGGTTGTATACACAAACAAATCCATGAGTGGTGCGCTTCGGGGATATGGAAACCCACAGATGAATTTTGCCCAGGAATCACAAATGGATATCATTGCTCAAAAAATCAATCTGGACCCAATGGAATTCAGGCTCAAAAATTACCGCCCGGCAGGTGAAATGGACCCTGTATTAAACGGGATGATCCTGAGCAACGGGCTTGAAGAATGCCTTAAAAAAGGGGCAGCCTCTTCAGGATGGAAAGAAAAAAGAGTCCGGCCTCCCGGTCACGGCCCCCTGAAAAAGGGTATCGGTCTTTCCATCATGCTTCACGGTACAGGCGCTGCAAGGGCCTTGCCTGATCCAGGTTCTGCAACCATTATGATCCATTCGGACGGTACGGCATGCCTTATGACAGCGGCTGCCGACGAAGGGCAGGGGAGCCGAACCGTGCTGGCCCAGGTTGCATCCCAGATCCTTGGTATTGATTTTAAAGACATCCGGGTTTCAGACACAGATACGGATATCACCCCCCTTGACTGTGGCACCCACGGCAGCCGACAGGCCTATTGCGGCGGTCTGGCAGTCCGGGATGCAGCCGTTCAGGCCCGGGAAAAGATTCTGGTCCATGCCGGGAATATTCTTAAAACAAAAAGCAATCAGCTTAGGATTGAAAGCGGGATCATCTTTGATGCATTCAACCTGGACAACAAAATATCCATGAAAGACCTGATGCAGAAAATTCAAATCCAGGATATGGGAATATGCGCCCAGATTATTGGTTCAGCCAGCGGTATCGCTCCAGCCATGCCCGGGTATTACGGTGCGGTTTTTGCAGAAGTGGAGGTCAATATCAGAACCGGTGAAGTAAAAGTCTTAAGATTGACCAGTGCCTATGATGTCGGCAAAGCCATAAACCCTGAGCTGGTAAGAGGGCAGATTGTCGGCGGAGGGGTCATGGGGATTGGGTTTGCCCTGACCGAAGGGCTTCTGCTTGATAAGGGTCACATCGTTAATCCGGGGTTTTCAGACTACCGCCTGCTGAGAGCCTGTGATGTGCCTCCCGTGATACCGATTATAGTGGAATCAAATGAACCCACAGGCCCGTTCGGCGCCAAAGGAATAGGGGAGGGTGCAATGGTCAATGTCGCCTCTGCCGTTGCCAACGCAATATATCATGCGGTAGGGGTAAGGCTGACCGATTTGTGCATGACCTCTGAAAAAATACTTGGAGAATTACAAAAACACTGATAGATCAGGGAAATGATAAAGACACGTATCGCATTTGAACTTGAAGTTTTATTTAAATATGATTTTTTTTCAGATTTGGATTATTTTTCAGCAAAATCCATGGCTGCTGCCTTTAATGAAAAAGATCCTGTTGTAATTGCCTCCAGCGCCCTTATTTCCAGATCATTGTTTGAGGGACATATTTGTCTTGAAATTTTTTCCCTGGCAGGCCTGCAAAAGCCTTTGAGCGATGACGGCCGTATCGGTTTTGAATACCCTAAAGCCGATGCCTGGATAAACTCACTAAAAAATTCTTCAATGGTTTCAAATGATTGTCACACCCCCCTGGTTCTGGATTCAGGCTCTAAACTGTATTTTGCAAGATATTTTGATTTTCAAAATCGTTTGGTAGACAATATTGCCCAACGGGTTTCTTTCCCTGTTCCCTTGAGGGAAAAACCTCTGATAAATGAAATCCTTGAGGAATTTTTCCCATATGAGGATGAACATTGCCGGCCCCAGAAAATAGCAGTGGAAAATGCCCTGTTAAAACCATTCACGATTATTTCAGGAGGGCCTGGCACTGGAAAGACTTTTGTCATCAGTATTATCAGAAAAGCATTATCCCTATATGCAAAGAAAAAGGGGTTGGCTGAGCAACGTGTCATTTGTTTGGCTCCCACCGGAAAAGCCTCATCCAAACTGGATGAGGGGAGCACGATTCATTCGGCATTAAAGCCGATGCCAAACAGCCCCGGTTTCCATCATAATAAAATGAATCCCATGAATAAAGATATCGTGATTATTGATGAAGCATCCATGATCGATCTTCCTTTGCTTGTCAGATTGCTGGAAGCTGTCCCGTTAAAGGCCGGAGTCATTTTGACGGGAGATAAACATCAATTGGCCTCCATACAGGCAGGAGCTGTATTCAGTGATCTATGTTCCGTGAATGGATTATCCCCTAATACGGTTTTATTAGAGTATAATTTCAGATCCAGGGGTAAAACCGGAATTGAAAAGCTGTCAAAAGCAATCAATGAGAGGGATATTCAAGGTTTTGAATCCCTTCTGCTATCCGGCGGATTCCCTGATCTTATTTTTGAAGGGTATAACAGCAAAGGATCTGTCATGGACATCCTTCAAAAATATATTACAAAGGAATACAGGCCTTTTGGGGAAGCGCAAGAGACGGCGGATGCCATCGGCAAACTGGATGAATTCAGAATACTCTGTGCACATAATAAAGGGGAATACGGAACATTACAAATTAATCATATTTGTGAAAAGATTTTGCGGTCATCCAATAATTCTGGTATAGAGGGAAAACCCTTTGTAAAGCCGGTCATGGTGACTGTAAATGACTATAAAAAAGGATTGTTCAATGGTGATACCGGTGTCGCAGTTGGAAAAAACGGGAGTATTACGGCATTTTTTAAAGGTCTGGATAATAGAATAAAAACATACCGGTATTCAGATCTGCCCTCCCATGATACGGCGTTTGCAATCACCATTCACAAAAGCCAGGGATCGGAATTTGAAACTATTTTGATGGTTATTCCGGATAGATTTTCCCCTGTTGTTACAAGACAATTGTTATACACAGGCGTGACAAGGGCAAAAAAAAAAGTGATTCTTATCGGAGATCTTGATCTTATGAAAGCTGCGATCCGCATGAATGTTAAACGGCATTCAGGTATTGAAGAATACCTGGAAAAGAAATTAAGAAAGAAAATATATTGAAAAAAAATCAAACCATACCTGAAAAAATCTGGCAATTTTTTTGTTCTGCCCGGCTTGCGGTTTGTACGCTCGTTCTCCTTGCACTGACATCAATAATCGGAACCGTTATCCTGCAGAATGGGACCCGGGATGAATATATCAAATTTTATGGTCATGGCTGGTACAACCTGATCCGGGCCTTTGATTTTGATGATATGTATCATGCCTGGTGGTTTTTAAGCCTGATTGCTGTTTTATGTATCAATATAGTTGTATGCTCAATTGAGAGGCTTTCAATTACATGGAAGATTATTTTTCCTAAAAAAATAACATTCAATCCTGACAGGTTCAGAAAACTGAAAAATTTTGAAATACTTTCGGTTGAAAAAACATTGTCTCAGTTGACCCTTGAATCTGAAAAATTATTATCAAAGACAATTGGCCCGGTAATAAAAGAAGATACTGGAAAAACCATCCTGCTTTATGCAGAAAAAGGAAGATGGACCCGTTTGGGGGTTTATGTGGTTCATGCCAGCCTGCTTTTGCTTTTATTGGGTGCCCTGATCGGATCTTTGTTCGGTTTCAAAGCCAATTTAAACCTTGATGAAGGCAAAACCTCGGATACAGCGGTTCTTATTGAAACCAAAAAACCTGTAAAGCTTGGTTTTTCAATTCGGTGTAATGATTTTAACGTAAAATTTTACGATACTGGTGTGCCGGAAGAATTCAGATCAAACCTTACCATCATTGAAGACGGCAAAGAAACATTGACAAAGGATATTCTCGTTAACCACCCGCTGAGATACAAAGGCATAAATATTTTCCAGTCTTCCTACGGGTCGGCTCAGCCGGATGGTGTAAGCCTTGAAATCATTGATCAACAGGATAAAACAACAGAGATAAGGAAAATTAAAATCGGGGAAGAATTTCAACTTCCAGATGGAGAAACCCTGTTTAAACTAGAAGGATTTCTGCCACATTTTGATTTCAGCGGCAATGACCTTGGACAGGCTTTTATCGGCAGGATCAGTGAAAAGGACGGTAAACATTTTCAGATCGGGTTGCCTTTGAAATTCCCTACATTTGATAAAATGCGAAAAGGGTCCTTTGCGTTCGTAATCAAGGGCGCCGACCAGAAACAGTATACAGGACTTCATATCACAAAAGACCCGGGTATCTGGTATGTATATACCGGATTCATGCTGATGATCATTGGGTGCTGGATCACTTTTTTCATGGCCCATGAGTCCTATTTTATTGAAATTGAACCCACCGGAGAACTATCTTCAACTCTTTCCATTTCAGGAACCGCAAATCGTAACAGCCATGGGCTCAAATTTAAAATTAAAAAAATGTTTCATACAATCAAAGGATAATTATTTTTTATGAACAGCTCATTTCTATTGTCTTCAACAACATTTATTTATGCCCTGGCGTCAGTTTTCTATATTGGGTCCTTTGCATTTAAAAAGAATATATTTTCAAAAATCGGATTTATTGTGCTTGTGGCCGGTTTTACGGACAATACGGCCGGAATTATCATGCGCTGGGTTGAATCTTATCAGATGGGATACGGCCATGCACCGTTTTCCAATATGTATGAATCCCTGGTGTTTTTTTCCTGGACAGTTGCCATCCTTTATATTTTTGTGGAGCTTAAATACAAGGAAAGCATTATCGGCGTGTTTGCTTCCCCTTTAATTTTTCTGGCAATTGCTTATGCCTCTTTTGACCCGAATACCAGCAGCAGGATTTCACCTTTGCTGCCTGCGCTGAAAAGCAACTGGCTCATTGCCCATGTGATCACCTGTTTCCTTGGCTATGCCGGCTTTGCTGTGGCTTTTGGGTTCAGTATCATGTATTTTGTAAGACCCTGTGATAACCAATCGGAATCCATTTTTGCAAAACTCCCGTCATTGGACCTCATTGATGAATTAACCTATCAGATGGTGGTATTCGGATTTCTTTTCCTCACCATTGGTATTATTACAGGAGCAGTCTGGGCTAATTCGGCATGGGGAAAATACTGGACCTGGGACCCTAAAGAAACCTGGTCTTTGATCACCTGGCTGATTTATGCCATTTTCATGCATCTAAGAATCATGAGAGGATGGTCTGGAAAATCCCTTGCCTATATCTCCGTCATTGGTTTTTTAGCAGTTCTTTTTACTTATTTCGGTGTAAATTATTTTTTAAGCGGACTTCACAGTTACGCCTAACCAAAGCCTTTTCCTAGCTTTAAGCCCTCATCTTAATTTGTCTTGACAAGAAAACCAGATGTTAATATAGATTAACGCTAATTAAGGACGCTGTTGCAAGGCAGTTGTTTGCTGTCTGCAAAAAAAATAGTCTGGGCTCCCGGCTTGGACAAAACAGGTTAATCTAACATCAACATTATAAATTGATGGAGTTTTCATGAGCAAGAAAGAAAACAAAAATGAAAGTGGTTCCGCGGAAAGTGCAGGGGAATGCACCGCCGGTGACACAAAAGATGACAAAGGGCTGGGACTCGGTGTCATCTTTTTTATTTTAGCATTTGTCATATGCTTTTTATCCGGTACGCTGCTGTTCCCCAAATTGCTCTATTCAAAAAAAGAGCAGCCTTTTAATTTTAATCACGAGCTTCATGTCGGTGAAACAGGTGATTGCGAATCATGTCATGCCATAAGGGAAGATGGCAGTTTTAATGGTATTCCGAAACTTGCAAAATGCCAGGAATGCCATACTGAAACTCCCCTGGGTGAGACAGAGGATGAAGCTGTGTTTACTGAGATGTATGTTGCCAAAGAAAAAGAAGTTCCCTGGTATGTTTATTCAAGACAACCGGACTGTGTCTTTTTCTCCCATGCCGCACATACCAAGACTGAAGGAATGGATTGCGTAACATGTCATGGTCCTATTGGAACATCCACAAATTTAAAACCCTATGAAGAGAACAGGATTACCGGCTACAGCCGTGAGATCTGGGGTCAAAATATCTGGGGAATTAAAAAGCATTCCTGGGATCGAATGAAGATGGATGACTGCGCAGAGTGCCACAAAAAGGAAACAGGCCATCAGGGATATTGTTTCCAGTGTCACAAATAAAAACCTGAAAAACAAGAATTCAAAAACTTTATAGAGGAATAATTTATGAAAGTTGATCGAAGAAGCTTCTTGGGATTGGGACTTGGTGCAGTTGCAGGTTTTTCAGTTTCTCCTGTTTTATTGAAACTGACAGATGATTCTTCCATCTGGACCCAGAACTGGCCATGGACACCTGTCCCTGTCGACGGAGAAGTAAGCTATGAAAATTCGGTCTGTAGTCTTTGCCCTGGAAGCTGTGGTATAAGCGTCAGGAAAATCGATGACAGACCGGTTAAAATTGAAGGACTTGACGAATACCCCATCAATAATGGGGGTGCCTGCCTTCACGGGATTTCCGGTCTTCAGTATTTATATGATCCTGCAAGGGTTAAATCGCCTTTGAAAAAAAATGGTGATAAATTCGAAGAAATTTCTTGGGATGATGCCATCTCCGTGATTGCAGGAAAACTTAACGATATCAGAACCGCAGGATCTCCTGAGAAATTTGTCTGCATTGCAGACAAAGACCGGGGATCGGTTCCGGAACTGTTTAAAAGATTCTTGAAGACTTTTGGTTCCTCCAATTTTTATACAATGCCGGGATTTGAATCCTATCTCAAATTGACAGCTGAAGCCATGCACGGCAAAGGCATGACCATTGGATTTGATCTTGAAAACTCTGATTTTGTATTAAGTTTCGGAGCCGGTATTATTGAAGGCTGGGGATCTCCCGTGAGTTGTTTTAAAGCCAACGCATCCAGAAAGGAAAGGGAGGCAAAGCTTTATCAGATTGAACCCAGGCTTTCCAATACAGCCGCAGGCGCTGATAAATGGTTGCCGATCAAACCGGGAACAGAAGCAGATCTTGCCTTGGGAATATGTTCTTTCATTCTGAAACATAATCTATATGCCGCAACTGCTGCAGTAAGGTTTAAAGGCGGGTTGAACAAATTTGCAGCTCAGCTTCAGAACGATTATTCTCTTTCAAAAACATCTGAAATTACCGGTATAAAAGAGTCTGAAATTGAAGAAATCGCCACCTTGTTTGCAAAAGCGAAAATGCCGATTGCTGTTTTCGGCAAGGGTAAAGGGGACGCCTCCCAGAGTCTGAAGGAATTTATTGCCGTTCAAACGTTGAACTGCCTTATGGACAATATCAATAAAAAAGGCGGGGTTTTTATTCAACCGGTCAAGACATATCTTGAATTTCCTGAAGAAACCCTGGACGATGTTGCAAAAGAAGGAAATGAAAAACCCCGGTTAGGTCAATATGTCCATGATCTGTTTGAAAAGATCAATACATCTTCCCAGCCGGTTGTGGACACCCTGTTTGTGTACCAGTCAAACCCCTGTTATGCACTACATGATACCAAAACCATCAAACAGGCCGTTGGGAAGATACCCTTTGTTGTCAGTTTTTCATCCTTTCTGGATGAAACTGCTAAAGAAGCGGATATTATCCTGCCGGTTCATACATTTATTGAACGGCTCGAAGATGTACCATCCGGTGCAGGGCTCTCAAAAACAGTGGTGGGGCTTTCAAAACCGGTTGTCAAACCGGTGTTCAACACAAAACTTCCCGGGGATATTCTCCTTCTCCTGGCAAAAGCGCTTGATGGCACTGTTGCTGAAAATTTTGCATGGGAGTCCTATGACGAATGTCTTGAAACAGTGGCCAAAAATATCTGGGATTCCCTGTTTCAGGACGGTTATGCAATTCTGGAAGAAGGCGTCCCTGAAGAATCAGTTGAAGTAAATGTAGCCTTTCTGACCGGGAATCCCTCATCCATTCAGGCAACCGGTGACGGGGAACTTATGTTGATCCCTATTGATAATATGAGATTACCTAGTGCTGCACCGGCTGCATCTCCTTTTTCAATAAAAACGGTTTCCGATGAAGTATTAAAAGGCAGGGATACGGTTGTTGAAATCAACCCCAAGACTGCCAAAGGCCTAAAAAACTATGACTATGTAGCCTTAACGACCCCTGTGGGAACTGCAAAGGTCATGATCCATCTCAATGAAGGCATCATGCCCGGCGTAGTTGGGATGGTTAAAGGCCTGGGGCATAGTTTTGATAATAAATATGTATCAAACAAGGGTGTCAATATCAATGAGTTGATCGGCCCGGTAATTGAACCCGGATCAGGACTGGATGCTGCCTTTGGGGTAAAAGCAAAAATTTCCAAGGCTTGATATTCAAGGATAAATTCTAAAGAGGTTCTTAATGAATAAAATAGAGAATAAAGCACATAAATTCGGAATGGTGATAGATCTGGATAAATGCACAGGGTGCGGTTCCTGCATGGTTTCGTGCATGTCTGAGAATAATGTCCCATTCAAGGAGGATGAGTCCAATAAAAAGGATAGTATCACCTGGATGCGTGTTTATAAATTAACCAATGGTAAATCCTTTCCTGACACTGAAATCGTATATCTGCCAAGACCTTGCCAGCATTGCGGGGGAAAAGGGGATCATGGTCATTCGCCCTGCGTTTCAGTTTGTCCTGCAACAGCAACGGATTATGGATATGATACAGGAATTGTCAGCCAGATCTACACACGCTGTTTTGGATGCAGGTATTGCATGGGAGCCTGTCCCTACCATGCACGCTATTTTAACTGGTGGGATCCGAAATGGCCGGAAGGCATGGAAAAATACCTGAGCCCGGATGTATCCCCCAGAATGAGAGGGGTGGTGGAAAAATGCAGTTTTTGCTTTCACCGGTACCAGGCTGCAAAAGATAAAGCCTATTATGACGGACGGGATGATATTGAAGAAGATGAATATCAGACTGCCTGCACAACTGCCTGTCCTTCCGGTGCCATTGTGTTCGGGGATCTGAATAACCCGGCCCATAGGGTGCATGAGATTGTAAAACCAGATCCCCATCCATGGCCCAATAATCCGAATGTGGTTGGAAAATCAAGGAACCCTAATGTTTTCAGGCTTCTTGAAAGGCTTGGAACCAATCCCAAGGTCTATTATCTTTCCGAACGTGAATGGGTCAGAAAGGCAGGAGATAATTATCTCGACGGTGAATGGGACAAAATTAAGAATCATCATGGGTCCGAGTCTCATGGTTAACATATCCAAAACCTTTGTTAGGAGTGAATAAATATGGATTCTGCATTAATACCTGAAGGTGCAAAACGCTGTGCTTTTCCAAAATTTGCTGTTGGAATTGCCATCGTGGGTGCCGTGGTTCTCTGGGGCGTTTATGCCATGCTGCTTTGCTGGTTTAAAGGTCTTAACCAGACCAATATGAACGATAATTATGGGTTTGCCCTATGGATCTGGGCCGATCTTGCCGTTATTGCAGTTGGTGGTGGCGCGTTTTTTACAGGATTATTAAAATATATTTTTAAAGTGGACGAACTGAAAAACATCATCAATTTTGCCGTTATCATCGGATTTATCTGCTATAGTTCTGCATTATTGATCCTTGCCATTGATATCGGCCAACCCTTGCGTGGCTGGTTCATTTTCTGGCATGCCAATGTCCATTCCATGCTAACGGAAGTGGCTTTTTGCCTGTCCTGCTATTTTGCAGTACTGACCATTGAGTTTATCCCCAATATTCTTGAAAACAGACAAGCCAATAAAATACCATTTTTTCATCACCTTGCCCATAACATGCATGGTGTGATGGCTATTTTTGCCGCAACCGGTGCTTTCCTTTCATTCTTCCACCAGGGATCACTTGGTGGTGTGGCAGGCGTTATGTACGGTCGTCCGTTTGCTGTGAGGGAAGGGCTTTTGATCTGGCCCTGGACCTTCTTTTTGTTCACCTGGTCTGCGGCGGCATTTGGCCCCTGCTTTACCCTCCTGGTGACGAAAATCACGGAAACCATTACCGGTAAAAAGCTTGTTAAGGATAATGTTGTTCATCTTCTGGCAAAAATATCCGGGTGGATGATCTTCACCTATATCATTGCTAAAATTATTGATACCATTTACTGGGCAATGGTTACCGCACCCGGTCTTGGGTTTGATATCAGCCGTTTCTATTCCGACAACAGCTTCTATGGATATTGGATACTGCTTACTGAGATTGTGATCTGTGGCGTTATCCCGGGTCTTCTCCTCATAATGAAATCCACCCGTGAAAACCCGGCATTGCGTCTTGTTGCCATTATCCTGGGCGTGATCGGTGTCTGCTTGAACAGATGGGTCATGGTTCTTCAAATCATGGCAATCCCGGTAATGAGTTTTGATACCTGGGCACTCTATATCCCAAGCTGGCAGGAAGTGGCGACAACTGTTCTGCCCGTAGCTTATGGAATTATTCTGATTGCGGTCACTTACCGGTATCTTCCTGTATTTCCGCAGGAGAAAGAGCTTAATTCGGTTGAACCGGCAGCAGAAACGAAATAATTATCAGGAGGAGTAAGATTATGTTTCCATTTAATTTTGAATGGGCTTGGGATATTGGGCACGCGATTTTTTTCGGCGGATTCTGGTATGCTATTTCCATCCTGGGCGCCGGTATGACCTATTGTGTCTTAAAAGCAGCCTATGACACGCTGAAAGACGGCGGAGGGTCTCATCATTAGGAAATGATTTTTATCCTATAGCATTTATCTAAAATAAAACGCATTCCATGGTTTTAAAAAGCCAAGGTTGCGTTTTATTTTAGCTGCTTTCCCTACTTTTTCTGAATTTTACACGGGCTTAAATGAATCGTTTCATTAATGAACCTTGTTATGATGGCCAGGACTTTTTCAGATTGCTCAATGTGGGGAGAATGCCGACAATCCTCAATGATACGAATTGTGGCATTGCCGGCTCGTTGTTTGACGGATTCTAATTGTTTCAATGAACCATATTGATCTTGATTCCCCTGAATCGCAAGCATTGGGATTTTGATTTTAGGTAAATATTTTTCAATATTCCAGTGGATAAATTGAGGATTCAGCCAGACATCATTCCAACCCCTGAAAGCATTTTCCGTGTTTTTGCCATGATATTTTTCAAGTTTTTTCCTGAGATCACAGTATTCATAATTGATGTTTGCCTGATAGATGCTTTTTAATGTGATTTCTTCGCAAAATACATGGGCGGCCATTGTGATCAAGGCTTTCAAGCCTTTGGCATATGGGCTTCCGGCATATATGATACTGATGGAACCGCCGTCGGAATGGCCGATCAGAATATGGTCCCTGATTTTTGCCTCTTTCATGAGGGCAGGTAAAAAATACAATCCCTCTTTGTGCATGAAGTTTATTTTCCATGGTATCGGGCTTGGATCAGATGCACCATACCCCAATCGTGAAAAGACAAGGGATGGGCATCCTGTTTTTTGTGATAAAAGAGATGGGAAATCCTTCCACATTTCTGTACATCCAAGGCCTTCGTGGAGAAAAATGAGTGTGGGGTATCCGTTTTCCTCTTGCCGGTGCCACTGAATTTCAATCTGTTCTGATCCGATTTTTAAAAATTTTGCCACTGTTAGTTTCCTTTTATGAATTAAGGGCATTTGTTGCCTATGATTTCATAAGAGTGTCATAAGCCTTCTGGATTTCAAGGAATTTTTCATTGGCAAGACTGGAAAATTCCTCCCCTAAATGGGAGAGTTTATCCGGGTGATATTTTTTTACCGCTTCCTTATATGCAGCCGTGATTTCTTTTTTCGAAGCCCCGGGCTTGATGTCAAGAATAACATAGGGCGTTTTGGCCGTGTTTTGTTCCGAAGTATTTTCCTTTTTACCAGAGCCGGATTTCCTGGTCCTGGATTTTGAATGATTAAATTTCTGCTCTGCGTAGTTTTTAAAAGGTTTTTTCTTTTTGAAAAGAAAAGGAGGCAGGGTGCCATATCTGATCAGATAATACATAAAGGTGATGATTATACCGTCATCAATAAACCCGATGAATGGAATCATGAAATCCGGTATGACGTCTACCGGGCTGACGAGGTAGGCAATGCTAAGGAGGATCAGGATGATTCTGAAATACAGATTCAAATGGCTATTTCCCGTTTAAGACATCTATCATGGTATAGAGTTTCCTGGTTTTATCAGGGTTATCAAGTTTGTCCTTTAAAAACAGTACGGCATCAAAAGTCCCGCTGACATAAATATCCCTGCCGTTGATATTGTGCTTGAATTCAAACAAGGCTGATCCGTCTTCTGCCGTGAGGGTATAGGTATGCCACCCATGACCGCCCAAATGCTCTCTTGGGATATTCCATTCTTTTTCCTGAATCTCAGGGTCCCGGATCATTTTTATATGATCCACATCAAAATCGACTCCCAGTTTATTAAAATAATTGACCATGGCCCTTGCCGTGCCCGATGTGTCTGCCTTTCCTTTCTGGTGGCTTTCTACCACCTGAAGGGTATATCCCTTGAAAAGCCCGGGAAAAGTATCTGCTGCATATTCCATCATGGCCTGGAACCCGACGATCTGTTTGGCCATATTAGGTGCTATGACCGCAGGTGTTGAAGCGTTTTTAACAGTCTCCTCCAGTTGTTTCCTGTCGCCGCCAGTGGTTCCCATAATAAAAGGAATTTTATTTTTCACATAATAGAGGGCATTGGCATTCACTGCGTTGGGATGTGTATAATCAATGCTGATAAAAGAAGGATACACAGATTTGATATGGGTTGTTTTTATATCCCTGGAATCCGGTTTGACAAGCTCAAAGGTCACATTATCAATAACAACTGTTTTTTCTTCAATATCCAGGCCGGTCAGGGAGAAAGGAATAACATTGAATTTTTCATCTGAAACGGCAAACCGAGCCATTTTTTTTGCTACATTCCCTGGTAATCCATTGATCATAATATTAATTTTTTCCATGGCAGCCTTCTCCTTTAAATCCTTTGAATCAATTTGGCAAGTTTCTGAATATTATCGTCATTCAACCTGATGATGTTGTTTTTTAACAAGCTTACAGCAAAAGGGATATATTGTTCAAATCCATTTTTCTTTTTTATCCGGCATAAATAACCGAAAGCACCTAAAAATTGAAGATTTCGAGTCAGACAGCAGAATTGATAGTTTTTTATAAATGCTTCTTTTTGCAAGGGGTCCAGATCTAATTTGTCCGTAGTATATTGTAAAAGTGTCTCTTTTATAGTGTCGTTCAAGCCGACATAAGGATCGATAAGAAGAGAGGCAAGATCATATTGCAAAGGCCCGATTCTGGCAGATTGAAAATCAATAAAAAAAGGCTGCCCGTTAAACATCATGATATTTCTGGATTGACAGTCCCGGTGCATAAGGCCTGTAACCCCGTTTTCCAAAGCATGATCTGCAATATAACTAAATTCATCTTGATAATCTTGGCAGGATAAATTCATATTCAAATAGCCGTTAATAAAAGCGTCCATGAAATAGCGGCATTCTTTTTCAAGGATGAGTGCTTTTGAATAGGTTTCTGTCTGACAGGTCCATTTTGTACAAAATCCTTCAGCCCCCTTGATTGAAAAATCAATAAGCAGATCGATCACGTTTTGATATAATTTCAGCAAGGATTCAGGATTATTCTGCTGTTTCACAAGGGCCTCAAGATGAATATCACCGAGATCTTCCATGATGACCATACCGGAGACTGTGTCATAATTAAGAATTTCAGGTACTGGAATACCTTTTAAAAAAAGGTGACGTCCGATAAGAATAAAGGCATTGAGCTGATCCCGGGACTCAGTATCCGGAAGGCATATTCCATGATCACCCACAATAAGGGATTGATTTTCATGGGAAATTCTGTACCATAACCTGTCTGATCCGTCACCGGCAAGTTTGTGGACCCCAATATATTTTATTTTTTCCTGTTTCAGTCCCAATTGTGATGCTGCAAGCTCAAGAAGGGATGTCATTGAATAGGATTCATTTATACCGATGTCGGCCCAGTAAATTTCTTTTTCCACAAATGCTTTCACTTTTTTTTGGTGAACCAGCCCTTGATAAACCGTTATGCTTGAAAATATTTTTTGATTTGGGAAATAGTCAAATATTTCAGGGGATAAAACTTGTATTCCGGTAAAGGCAAGGCTGTTTGTTTTTGAATTAAAATCCCGGATATAGCCCTCAGTATCAACAAAGACTTTATTGAATTTTTTACAATCGTGAAGAACCAGTGTGGCAAGGCAATCGGATTCCAGATGAGAACTGTATACACGGGCAAGATCAACATTAGAAATAATATCGGAATTGATTACAAAAAAAGGGGCATGTTCAAGAAACCTTCTTGCATTGGCAATGGCCCCGCCGGTATCTAGGATAACAGGCTCATAAATGGTATGAACAATATCAGGGAATGTATCTGCAAAAGCTTCTATCTGTTTGTGAAGGTGATGGGTATTGATGAAAATTTCATCACAACCGTTTTCAATCAATTGGTTTACCAGATGCGCCAAAATGGGTCTGGAATTTAATGTAAACAAAGGTTTTGGAATTTTCAGGGTATGGGGTAAAAGCCTTGTGCCGTATCCTGCCGCCAGAATCAATGCTTTCATGATATCAGGCTTCGATAAGACGGGTCAGCCGGTCCAGGATATTTTTGTAAAATTCTATCTGAACATTATCCCCGGACCCTTTAATGCCGTTCTTTGTAAAATAATGAACGGCATTTTTATACGTAACCTGTGACAAGGATTCTTTCAGACTGATCAGTTTCCCTTTATAGAGCTTTGTTCCAATGGAATGGATTTTTTTAATCCTTTCTTTTTCATCATGTTTATCAGGTTCATATTTTTCAAAATATTGGAGGGTGGTGAGATAAGATTCAAAAAAAGGCAAAAGAAAAACAGCAAACCATTTCAATTTTTTTAATCCCTGGGATGTAATCTGAAACAGGTCTGAATCCGGCATGTCCGGTACAAGAATGCCTTCATTAAGGAATCCTTTGATACAAATAGAGATGTTTTGTTCACAGGTAAGGTCTTCATCAAAGAAAAATTCATCCATAAACAATTTTTCCAGGAATTTATACCGGACAATAAGATCGGAAAAAGAAAATTGAAACCTGTCCATTTCAAGAATAGCCATAGCCGTATAGGCATATCTGATGAAAAAGGAAATAACGGAGTTTTTATAATAATCCAGGACAGCCCTTTTATTGTCCTTAACAATAAAAATCGTATTTTCAGTGATATCCTTATCATCTTCATCAGCCAGTTCGATAAAATCCCGTGATATAAAATTATTGATAACCGAGTTCAATGTATTATCCGGGTCAATCCGGAGTGTATCTGAAAGTTCGGCGTCCATGAAGACCAGGAGGGTCATATAGGTATTCACCCTTGATGTCATCTGCTTTTTAGTAAAGCTGTTTTTTGAACAGCTCAATACAGCGCTTGCGATAATTCCGTGTGGAGTGGCAACGGTATTCCTGTTAATGGCATTAATCAGTTTATAACCGAAACTTTTTATAAATTTCATATGGTCCTGGCTTGAAGCTCTTGAAAGATCAATGCCTTTTTCTTCAATATACTCTTTGATGGATATGGGCTCATTGAATTTCATATAGACCTTGCCGTATTTTTTCTTTAAAAATTTTCTGGCGCTGATGAGGCCTTTCAATGTTTCAGGATTTTTTTTCCCTCCTTCAATCTCTTTTAAATAGGCATCTTCCTCCAGAACACGGTCATAACCGATATAAATCGGAACAAAGTACAGATTATCACAGGCCTTGTTTCTGTAAGCATCGATCAGCATGGCAATGCCGCCCGGTCGGGGTGATAAAAGCTTTCCTGTGCGGCTCCTGCCGCCTTCAATAAAGATTTTGATATTAAAGCCTTCATAGAGAAGTTTTTCCAGATAAGCTGCAAAGATTTTTGCATAGAGTGGAACTCCTTTGAATGTCCTTCTGAGAAAAAAGGCGCCGGCACCCCTGAATAATGGCCCCAGCGGCCAGAAAGAAAGGTTCTTGCCCGCTGCAATGTGAGGGCAGGGCATGTTGTTTCTGTACATGACATAAGGCAACAGAAGATAATCCAGATGACTTTTATGGCATGGAACAAGTATCAACGGCGCTTCTGTCGATTTTTCCCTCATGCGGTTGATTTCTTCCTGGTCTAACACCAGGTCTTCAAAAATATTTTTAAACATCCAGGTTAACAGCCAATTTGCAAAATTGATAATCTGAAGATTATAGTTAGCTGCAATTTCTTTTATGTAAAGGGCTGCTTTTTTATGTGTTTTGCTTAAGGGAAGATTATTTTCTGATGAATATTGGGCAAGGAATTCACGCAGGGATTTTTGGGTTAAAATATCTTCAGTAATCTCCTGGCGTGATTTTAAAACCGGGCCTGTTATGCTTTTCCGCTGACGGTTCAGGATATCAACCAGGTATTTCCGAAGTCTGTGGGTTTGGAATTCCGAATCAAGCCGTTGTATTTCAGGCCTGTTGATAAATTCTTTAAGATTAACCGGCCTGGCCAGTTCAACCCGTATCTTCTCAGGGTATCTTAAAATAGTAAAAAACCGTTTGATCAACCCGGGTTTTTCATGGGTCCCGAAAAGTATATCAGTAAGGGCCGGGTCCTTTCTCATGGGTTTTGTAACATAGATGATATCCTCGGGGATAATCATAACGGCTGTATTTGTGCTTTTTTGAAGTTCTATCAAAAGAAAGAGAGGGTCCGGGGTTGATTTGATAAATCTTTTATAGAAGTCTTCTTCTTCAATCAGGCAGACAAATCCTGCTTTGCCGTTGGATAATTCCTTTGTCGCATACCCTGTCGTATAAGCATCCTTGAAGCGGAAATGGTGTAAAAAATAATCCATATGAGAGATAAAAATCTGAACCAGGCGTTTGACAGGCAGAAGCAGAAAGAATCTGAAATCGAAACCGATTTCAGGGTAAGGCAGGCCCATGGATTTGAGCTTGATATGATAGTATAAAAAATCAAGGATCCTTTTATTTTTACTTGCATAAACAACAATGCTGTCCGGGTCTATATTTTTGATTTTTTCAATATTATGTTCGTCAAAATTGATTTTATTTATCAGCCGTCTGATCAGTCTCAGGATAAGATAACCAGAGTCCCCGGGATAATAGCAGAGAAAATAATCAGATGAGTTATCCAGCATATGGTTGACCAATTTACGAAGCTTAAGCCCTGATTCTGTGATACGGCTTTTAAGCCTTTGATATAATGTCATTATTGTTCCTTTAAAAGGATGTCTTTATGCCCCATGTAAACCTGTATTAATTATCATTGGTTGGCTTGAATGGCAATCTTAAAATAGTCTTGTCAAAAGCAATGCCGTGTGCTATTTTCACCGATGTCTTTATATTGATAATTTCCATAAATGTTTATTGTAAACGAATGCTTAATATTTAATTTTTTTTAGGAGGACCTCAGTATGAAAACATTAATTGGTGGCGCTATTGCTGTGCTTCTGGGCTTTGTGGGTTTAGCTGTTTTTTTTAATCAATTTGTAGATCTGATTTTGGGTTGTGTCCCCCCTGTTCTTCTATTAGGAGGCGGTCTTGCACTCTATCTTGGATTTGATGAACTCAAAGATACATGGAAGAATGAAAAGGGAAAAGATACGGAAGATTCCAAAGACTGATTCTACCATCTGATAAAAAAAGCGATAATAAAGGCCTGTTTTATTTCAGGCCTTTTTTTATGGCAGATGTGGCCAGGAAATCGGCCACCTCATTTTCTTTGATGCCGGAATGGCCTTTTACTTTAATAAAGGCGAGATCGGAAAAATTTTTCATTAAAGATCGTATTTCAAAGACAAGCTCTTGATTTGCTTTTGCTTTCCATCCTTTTGTCAGAAGACCGACAGCATAGCTTGAATCAGAGAAAATACGAACAGGCAAATCAAATCGTTTGAGTTTTTCAAGACCGGCTTTAATTGCCGCCAGCTCAGCAATATTATTGGTTGCACTGCCGATAAAAGAAGAGATCTCTTTTTTTTTATCCCCATAAATCAAAACAACACCGATTCCTGCAGGACCCGGGTTGCCTGAAGATGCACCATCAGTATAAATTTTGATGCAATGATCCGGCAGTTTTTCTGCAATATCTTTTTGTGTTGTGGAAACCTTTTTTGCAGTCTTGGAAGTTGTTTTTTTACCGGCCGGAACTGCCTGATCTTCGGGAAACAGATTTTCTATTTTGGCTTTATATTCATAATCCTGTTGTAAATTATATTTGACCCTCACCATTCCATTTTCAGCCTTGAGGTTTCCGTCGGCATTGATTTCGACCCAGACTTTATTGCCCTTAAAGCTCATTCTTTTCCAGGATCCTACCGGTTGATTCTTAGTCATAAAGATAATATTTTCTTGAAAGAGATTGAAATTGATCCTGTTCATCCTTCCACTGTTCTGACAATCGGATCGGATTTTCCATTGCAACAAGCTTTTCGCAAAGGGTCTTGCTTCCCAATATCAAATCCATGGGCAGCCTTTCAAATTCATATTCATAGGGAGGTTCTTTAAATTTAAATTCATGGGAATGATTCTTAAGGATCAATTGCATCAGGATAAGGGATGTGAGATAGGAATTAAATTCTTTTTTTGAAGTAATATGAATCTGAAACCCTTTGCAGACTTGTCCATGCCATTTCCCGGAGGTCGGCTCAAAGTGAACCTGGCGCAGAACGGCACCTTTGATGATCTTGTCGGCATCCCTTTTTATAGTTTGGATATCAAGAAATGGTGAGCCGAATTGTTCAAAAGGCAGGGTTGTACCGCGGCCTTCGGAAATATTGGTGCCTTCAAAAATGACCTGCCCGGGGTAAACCATGCAGGATTGGGGTGTGGGAAGATTCGGGGAGGGGGAAACCCACGGAAGCCCGGTATCCTGCCAGTACATTTGTCTTCTCCAATTTTTCATGGGGATAATAGTGAGATCAGCGTGAATCCCAAATTCCTGGTTGAATAGCCGTGAAATTTCTCCAACGGTCAACCCGTGGCGCATGGGAATGGGAAACCTGCCTACAAATGAAGTGCAGTCATCTGACAGAATATTGCCTTCAATCTGCAATCCGCCGATGGGGTTGGGACGATCCAGGATTACCACCTGTTTATTGCATCGTTTTGCAGTTTCAAGGCAGTAAGAGATAGTATAAATAAATGTATATACCCGGGTCCCGACATCCTGAATATCTATGAGAAGAACGTCGATCTCATCAAACATTTCCTTTGTCGGGATCCTTGTTTCATTGTAAAGGCTGAAGACTGGAATATTCAAATCTGATTCCATAAAATGACGGGACTCAATCATATTGTCTTGTTTTTCTGCATAAAACCCATGTTGGGGCGAGAATAAAGCCTTCAACTGTCCGGGGAAAAAGGTGTGAACCAGATCTTTTGCATGTCTGAAATGGCTGTGGATGGATGCGGGATTAGATAATAACCCCAACCGTTTCCCGAGTAAATAGCCGGGCGGGTTTTCAATAAGGTTTTCAAGTCCGGTTATGATTTTATGGTTCATGGGAATCCCTTTGTTTTATCTATTGAGTGCTTCTAAATATCATAACCATTGACAAAATTACAAATCCTAACTATTCATTATTTTTTTATTATAAGGAGCGAGGCGACATGAAATTTAAAACCAGTGAAACAATATCAACCATCAAAGCTTATGAAGCAGGCAAACCGCTCAAGGAAGTCGAAAGAGATTATGGAATCACAAATATCATCAAGCTTGCTTCCAATGAAAACCCTCTAGGATTTTCCCCAAAGGTTTTTGATGCCGTCAACGCACATATAAAGGATATGAACCGTTATCCGGAATCATCAGGGTATTTGCTAAACCGGAAACTATCCCGCAAATTTAACGTTTCCTCTGAAAATATTGTGCTTGGCAACGGATCAGATGATATTATTGCATTGCTTTCCCATGGGTTTTTGAATCCAGGGGATGAGGCACTGATGCCGCTTCCGTCCTTTTTGATGTATGAAATCAGTGTCAAGACTGCCAAGGGGAATCCGGTTATGGTGCCGTTGGTGAATTTTTCCACAAACCTGAAAGGGGTTGTTGAACGGATTTCTCCAAAAACCCGGATGATTTTTATTACAAATCCCTTTAATCCTACCGGCAGTACGATTTCATTCAGTGAGTTCAACGATTTTGTATCACTGGTACCTGAAAATATAATCATTATAGTGGATGAGGCTTATATCGAATTTGTAAGGGATGAAACGGTTTATGATTCGCTTAAAAATCCGTTGGCCGATCCCAGGATTGTAACCCTGAGGACTTTTTCCAAGGTATATGGACTTGCCGGATTCAGGGTGGGATATGGCATCATGGATTCTGAAATTGCCGAAGTATTGAACAAAATCCGGCAACCATTCAATGTAAACACACTTGCTCAGGTCGCAGCCGTTGCCGGGCTTGAAGATGAAGCATTTTACAGACAAACCGTCAAAACCGTACATGAAGGACTTGACTATCTTTTTGTTGAGCTTGATAGGCTTGGATTAAGATGCCTGCCAACTCAATCCAATTTTTTAATGGTTGATCTGAAAACGGATGCAACCAAGGTTTTCGAGGAAATGTTAAAACTTGGCGTTATCGTAAGGTCAATGAAATCTTATGGATTTAATACCTTTTTAAGAATTACCGCAGGCACTAAAGAAGAAAATATAATATTAATTGATACGCTGAAAAAGGTAATCCAAAGATAATAAGGACTCTTCTGTGAATACAAGGATCATAACCATTGACGGACCTGCGGGAGCAGGCAAAACGACTGTCAGCAAGCTTTTGTCACAAAAGCTGGGATGCATTTATGTGGATACCGGGGCTCTTTACAGGGGAGTTGCATATGAAATCCTGAATCAGAAGATCAAATGGGAAAATGACGACATCCTTGAAAAATTTTTAAAAAATCTTGATCTGAATTTTTTAATGAAAGAGACAAATTTGATTCTGATGTCTTCCGGCCGGGATATCACCGCATATATCAGAACGCCTGAGATATCCATGCTGGCCTCTTCTTCTTCAGCCCGGCCCCAGGTTAGAGCAGCTCTGCTTGATATTCAAAGAAATATCGCCCGGACAAAAGATGCTGTTTTTGAAGGAAGAGATATGGGAACTGTTGTTTTCCCTCACGCTTCCTTTAAATTTTTCCTTTATGCAGATTTAACCGTCAGAGCAAAAAGACGTTTTGATGAAATGAAGGAAGTGACAAAGGATTTATCAAATATCCAAAAAGATATCGAGACACGAGATAAAAACGATTCCAACAGAATATCTGCACCCCTTAAACCGGCAAAAGATGCCGTCAAAATCAATTCTAGTTTTCTGACCATTGAAGAGGTCATAGAAAAGATGCTGGGATATATTGAAAAAGCTTGATAAGCTTAACAATCCTGTTGATTTTTTGTTTTTTACTTGGTATAAAGACCAATTGTACTTGCCCATAATCCCGCTATTATGATCAGGTGCAAAAATACGTTTAGGGGGAATATTATTAATGAACAATAATTCTAAAGAAAATCAAAGCCAAAAAATGAATTCTGAAACAGAAGAAAAATTAGAGAAAAAAGATGTTTCTTTATCTGAAATTACAGGCGAAGAAACCATGGGAGAACTCTTAGATATCTATGAGTCAAGCCTTAAAAAATTTGAAGAAGGCCAGGTTGTTACCGGAACCGTTATTTCCATAGGGAGAGATACGGTCCTTGTGGATGTCGGGTATAAATCTGAGGGACAAATCTCCATTCATGAATTCATTGACGAAAAAGGTAATGTAAATGTCCATGTCGGTGATCAGGTAGAAGTGATGATAGAACTCTGGGATGAAGAAGAGGAAACTGTTCTTTTATCCCATGAGAAAGCGAAAAAAGTCAAAGTATGGGATGCCATTAAAGACATTTACGACGCTGATGGAACCATTAAGGGCGTTATTACCAGCCGCGTGAAAGGCGGTTTCTCCGTAGATATAGGATTGATCGGTTTTTTGCCTGGTTCTCAGGCAGACTTAAGACCCATCCGCAACATGGATGAGATGGTAAATCGGACCTATACATTCAAAATTCTGAAATATAATAAAAAAAGAAACAATATCGTTCTTTCAAGACGCGTCCTTCTTGAAGCAGAAAGAGATAAATTAAGAACCACGACTCTGGATGCCATTGAAGACGGCAAGGTGATGGAAGGTATTGTTAAAAATATTACGGAATACGGTATTTTCGTCGATCTTGGCGGTGTAGACGGCCTCCTTCATATTACCGATATTTCATGGGGTAGGGTGAAACACCCGTCAGAGCTTTTCTCAGTAGGTGATAAAATCAATGTAAAGATCCTTTCCTATGATTTTGAAAAGGAAAGAGTTTCACTGGGCATGAAACAACTTACTCCTGATCCCTGGACAACCGCAATTAATAAATATCCTGTTGGTTCAAAGGTTTCCGGCAGGGTTGTCAGCCTGACGGATTATGGCGCATTTATCGAGCTCGAAGAGGGTGTTGAAGGTCTAATCCATGTATCTGAAATGTCATGGACAAGAAAAATCCGTCATCCATCCCAGATGGTCACAGTGGGCGAAGAAGTTGAAGCTGTTGTGCTTGATCTGAAACCGGAAAACAGAAGAATCTCTCTCGGCATTAAACAGACAGTGGACAATCCATGGGAAATTATTTCTCAAAAATACCCGGTCGGTACCATCATTGAAGGGAAAATTAAAAATATCACAGAATTCGGTCTTTTTATAGGGATTGATGATGATATTGATGGTCTTGTCCATATTTCTGATATTTCATGGACAAAAAGAATCAAGCATCCGTCTGAAGTTTATAAGAAAAACGATACGATTCAGGCTGTTGTTCTTGATATTGATAAAGCCAATGAGAGATTTTCCCTTGGTATCAAACAGACCCAGAAAGATCCATGGGACACTGTAACCCAACGCTATGAAGTAGGTAAGGAAATTTCCGGTGTGATTACCAATCTGACCGACTTCGGCGTGTTTGTAGAGCTTGAAGAAGGGATAGAAGGTCTTGTTCATGTCTCTGAAATCAGCAAAGAAAATGTGAAGAGTCCAAAGGAACATTATACTATCGGTGATACCATTACAGCAAAAGTAATGAATATTAATAGCGATGAGAGAAGAATCGGTCTTTCCATCAAACGTCTTGAAGATGATGATGATGGAAAATATCTCGAGGAGTTTGCAAAAAATATGAAACCTGCTACTTCGTCTTTTGGTGAGATCCTGAGAACCAATATCAAGGAGCAGATCGAAGCAAACAGGACTCAGAACGCAAAAAAATAAGGGAATAAAGATATTGTGAGATCCGGAATTATACATTCAGGCCTCACAATATCACTTTGGTCCCATATTAATTTATAAAGGCCGGATAACCTCAGGTTATTCCGGCCTTTAATTTTACTTGTTTTGTTTAATAGATGAATAGGAAATCAACATGTTTTCAAGACGGCATCCGTTTCTGTTTTTTTTAATGGTTATCACATCCTGTGTCACTTTGATGTTTGTCACTATTATGGCTTTTGTATTTTCAGGTACAAAAATTATCAATGCTTCATTTCAGGATGGGCATGGTGTTTCCGAAGGGAATATAGGCATTGTCGAAATTAATGGGATGATCCTTTCTTCAAAAGAGATCATTAAAGATATTGATGCATTCCGGAACAATACTGACATTAAAGCCATTATCTTGAGAATTGAATCTCCCGGAGGCGGTATCGGCCCTTCTCAGGAAATTTTTCGTGAAATCAGAAAGAAAACAAAATCCAATAAGACAATCATTGCTTCAATGGGATCAGTGGCAGCTTCAGGCGGATATTATATCGCTTCGGCAACAGACGGTATTATTGCAAACCCCGGCACGATTACCGGCAGCATTGGTGTAATCATGGAATATGCAAATTTAATGGAAATTGCAAAAAAAATCGGCATATCTCCAGTGGTAATAAAAAGCGGTGAATTTAAGGATATGGGCTCTCCGTTGAGGGATCTTGAAGAATCGGAAAAGAAGCTTTTCCAGGAACTTGTTGACGATCTCCACCTTCAATTTGTTTCCGATGTGGCAAATGCCCGCAAAATGGATATCCAGACCATTGCTTCTCTTGCGGACGGTAGGGTTTATACGGGACAGAAAGCCTTTGCCCTGAAATTAATAGACCGGATCGGCAACTTGGATGATGCTGTCCAATGGGCAGGCGAGATAGCCCAGGTGGAGGGTGAACTAAAACCGGTATATCCAAGAGAAGATAAAATGTCTTTTTTTAAAAAACTTGCCGAAACTTTATTCAAAGATATCAATATTTCCGGCACCATGACGGATAATTTCAGGTATATCATCAATTAAAGAAATCACGCTGGATGGTGATCCGGGAACAGGTCCGCCATCGATTACTGCATCAACGGTTTTAATAAAATGATCATGAAGCAGTGAGGGATCATCAAAAATTTTACCATCAGGACCCGAAGCACTGGTTGACAGAATGGGGTTTCCAAGCTGATGTGCGATAGCCAGGGCAATCTTGTTGTCCGGAACCCGGATGCCTGCAGTTTTCCTTTTAGTCAGCATGATTTTCGGTACCATTTTTGAACCGGTCAGAATAAATGTAAACGGACCAGGCAATAGTCTTTTCATGTTTCTATAGGCAAAATTAGAAACTTTGGCATATTTTGAAATATCTTTCAGATCAGGGCAAATAAAACTAAAGGGTTTATTCTTATCCCGCTGCTTTATGGTATAAATTTTTTCAATGGCTTTCTTATTCATAATATCACAGCCGATACCATAATAAGTATCGGTGGGGTAGGCGATGATCCCTCCTTTTCTGAGGATATTGACCACAATCGAAATCTGTCTTTCACCGGGATTTTGCGGATTGATCTCCAACAGCATATAGGTTATTTTCTCATTATTATCTATTTTTAGCCCATATCAACATGTCGGCAGGGCTTAACACGAGACAAATTATAAAGAAAAATCACTTCTGTCAATGAAATCTCATGTGAGTGTCTGATAGAACTTGCCAAAAAATGCTATTTTTGTTAAAAGTCAGTGTTTATATACTGATTTGGTTTCAATCCTTAGCTGATTGTTTCCCCTATATTAGATTGACAACCAAAAAGTATCTATAAACATTTTCCTTTCCTGGAGGTTAATTTATGTCAGATTTAGTATTTGAGGAGGGATTGTCGTTTGATGATGTTCTTCTTATGCCCGAGTATTCATCTATTTTGCCGGATGAAGTAGAAACCCATACCCGTTTAACCAAAACGCTTGAATTGAATATCCCTGTTGTCAGTGCGGCAATGGATACGGTTACAGAAGCATTGACCGCTATCAGCATGGCAAGAGCCGGTGGTTTAGGATTTATTCATCGTAACCTGAGCATAGAAGAGCAGGTGATAGAAGTGGACCGTGTGAAAAAATCAGAAAGCGGAATGATCGTTGACCCGGTTACGGTTCACCCTGATGTAACAATTTCAGAAATCCTGAAGATTATGGCAAAATACAGGATCTCAGGGATTCCGGTGACTGAAGGAGATAAACTTGTCGGTATTGTTACCAACAGGGATTTACGATTTGAAACCCAGTTGGAAAAGAAAGCCAGAGAGGTCATGACCAGTGAAAATCTGGTTACGGTTCCTGAAAAATGCACTCTTGAAGAGTCAAAAGTTATGCTGCACAAGCACAGAATAGAAAAATTGCTGGTTGTGGATAAGGAAGGCAAACTCAAAGGACTGATTACCATCAAGGATATTGAGAAAATAAAAAAATACCCCAATGCATGTAAGGATTCCTACGGCAGATTAAGGGTAGGGGGCGCCATAGGAGTCGGTTCGGATATGATGCCGAGGGTTGAAGCCCTGTTAAAGGCCGGAACGGATGCCCTTGTCATTGACACATCCCATGGGCATTCAAAAAATGTTATCAACGCCATTTTAGCCATAAAACACGCATATCCGGATTGTCAACTGATTGCCGGTAATGTGGCAACCGAGGCAGGTGCCAAAGCCCTGATCGATGCCGGAGTAGATGCTGTAAAAATAGGGATCGGTCCGGGTTCCATCTGTACTACAAGAATTGTTGCTGGTGTGGGCGTTCCGCAATTGACCGCCATATTGAATTGCAGAGAGATTTCAAAATCAACAGGAGTTCCTATTATTGCAGACGGCGGGATCAAATTTTCCGGGGATATGGCCAAGGCCCTTGGAGCTGGTGCTGATGCCGTTATGTTGGGAAGCCTTCTTGCAGGCACCACGGAAAGCCCTGGTGAAATTGTAATTTTTCAGGGTCGTTCCTATAAGACCTACAGGGGTATGGGATCTGTGGAAGCTATGCGCAAAGGCAGTTCAGACCGCTATTATCAGAAAGATATAGATGAAGATGACGAGCTTGTTCCCGAAGGTATTGTCGGCAGGATTCCCTTCAGGGGGACCGTCAGGGAAAACCTGGTTCAGATGATCGGCGGCTTGAAAGCCGGTATGGGGTATATCGGGGCTTCAACCATTGCCGAGCTTCATAAAAAAGCAAGGTTTGTCAGAATTAGTGCAGCAGGACTCCGGGA
>Ga0156388_1096_pt3 | contig 75610 bp, 67 predicted proteins | sample RifOxyA3_FD_108032 | JGI IMG/M metagenome (GOLD analysis project Ga0156388, IMG submission 108032) | Desulfobacterales bacterium RIFOXYA12_FULL_46_15
GGATACTGTGCTTTGCCTATGAATCCGCAGGACCGACCGGTGAAATCCGGCTTCACCTTTCTTCTGGGAATGACAAAGGAGTCTTTCTTAGTTTATTCAGTACTGCTCAAATGCCTGCTGAAAAATTCCCGGATGAAAAAATGCAGAAAACAGCCGATGTGCTGGGGATAGAATTCAAAAAAAATCACTCCTTTTATGAACTTAATATGTTAATTCCCTATGTTTGTGATAAAATAAATGAAATAGAAAAAAATGCATAATTTTCAGTATCTTTAGTAGAAAAGCATGCCCATATAAAAGGCCCTAATAAAAAAAGCCTGTAAAAAAGGAGACCATCATGGACAAAAATCAAAAAATCCATCTGCTAATGGTTGATGATGAGGTAAAATTCTTACATACCATTACCGAACGGCTGAAATTAAAATTCTTTGAGATCACTTCGGCAACAAATGGTGAAGAAGCCATTGCAGCAGCCAAAAAAGGCCGGTTTGATGTTGCCGTAATTGATCTTCAAATGCCCGGTATTGACGGGGTGCAAGTCCTTGAAATACTTAAGAAGAACCACAAATACCTGGAGGTCCTGATCCTGTCCGGACATGCCACCATCGAAACCGCAGTTACCTGTACAAAGCTGGGCGCTTTTAAAGTTCTGGAAAAGCCCTGCGATTTCGACAAACTGGTTGAAGCCATAAAAGAAGCTTATGAAATACGCCTGAAAAAGAAATTCGAACATGATGAAATCAGGATGAAACAAATTCAGGCCTTAGCTTTGGGCCAATCCCCATTAGGGATATTGAAGGAACTGGCCAAAATGGATGAAGCCGAAAAATAAATCTCTTAATGAAAAAGCTGACATTATTCCGGAATACCTGTCAATTCACTTGCACGGACAATTTCCACCTTGTTTTTCAGCTTTGGCAATTCCTTTGAAAGAGCCAGGAAGGTTGCTTTATAAGGATGGCCGATACCAATGGCCGAGCCATGCTTTTTTGTCAGATTGACAAGTTCTCTTAATTGTCCGGCAATGTATTCGGTATCCTGTTGATTATCAAGAAAAACATCCCTGTGGGCGAATTTGAGTTTTAATAGCCTTGCCGATGCCTGCCCCTGGGATTTCAAAGAAGTCCGGGAATCAATAAAAAACAGGTTTTCTTTTTTAAGGATGGTAAATATCTGGTTCATCTGATCCGAACGGGTTGTCAGCTCAGACCCCATATGGTTATTTACCCCGATAATATAAGGCACATCCTTGATATTTTTTTTAAGCAGGTCCAGTAGATTATCCGGCGGCATAGAGACAAGGAGAGCACCGGGTCCTGGATCAACATTGGGATAATCCGCCGGTTCCATGGGAAGGTGCAGCATGATCTCAGCCCCTTTCGAATGCAGTTCCTCACTGATATTCCTGCCAAAGGGAGAAAAAGGCAAAACTGAAAACGTAATATTTGAATGTAGCTCCCTCAATTCCATGGCAATTTTTTTATCATATCCGATATCATCGATAATAATTGCTATTCTGGGAATTTTATCTTTCAGCTTTGGTAGTGGTTTTTCAACGACACTTTGATCGACGTCTTCAAATACTTCATACTTTATGGGCTTATCATCTGCAGATTTTTCCCCGGTCGGTTTTTCCACAATGGATTTATCCATTGCAGGTTTTTCCTTCAGACCTTCAACCTGTTTTTTATCCTTTGGTTCAGTTCTATCCTCTTCAACGGGTTTGACTTCAGGAGAGACAACTGTCTTTTTGGCGATTTGATTTTTCCCAGGACGACCCGGGTGAAGAATCAGATCCGCAATCATTGCTGCTGTGAGACACACGGAAACAAGAATGGCAATCCCCATCAGAATTTTTTTCAATTCATTGATGACGGCAGGTTTCTGTTGTTTAGGGATACTGGTCTGCTTTCCTGATGCTGCTTTTTTCCTTGGTATATTCCTTTTTTTAGCCACCATTTAAATTGCTGAAGACTCCATAGCTTATCAGAATATCAAGGGCTCGTTTAACCTGTGCATCATGCAGAAGCTGATCCGTATCAAGAAGTCTCTGATTTTTTTTCGATTGAGTTTTTGCCTGTTCCGGTGGTTTTGCCTGTTCCGGTTTCAGGCTGTTTTTTAGATCTTTTTCCTTTACCATCCTGTCAAATACCGACATCTTTTTTTCTTTTTCTTCAAGGATTTCATATTCCACTTCAATATCAGGCTCTATCCCCTTGGCCTGGATGGATCTTCCATTGGGTGTATAATACCGTGCAATGGTATATTTAATCCCATATCCGTCTTTTAAAGGCCGAACTGTCTGTACAGAACCTTTTCCAAAGGATGTCATTCCGAGGATTAATGCCCTTGAGTGGTCCTGTAATGCACCGGCTACAATTTCAGAAGCCGAAGCCGACCCGCCGTTGATCAGGATGACAACAGGGTATTTCCGGTCATGATCCGCTTCGGATGCTTTAAACACTTGTGAGTTCCTCTCCTGTTTACCTTTTATGGAAACAATGTCACCTTTGGATAAAAAAAGATCTGATATTTTTACCGCTTGATCCAGAAGGCCTCCCGGGTTGTCTCTTAAATCCATCACAAGGCCTTTCAATCCGTTGTTTTCAGCTTCGAGCCGTCCCAGGTGAATCTTGATATCATCAAGGGTATTCATCCTGAAATTGGTAATCCTAAGATAACCGAATCCGGGTTTCAGGGTTGAGCTTCTTACACTTTCCAAGGGAATCAAGTCCCGGTTGATGGAAAATTCAATAGCCGCGGGTTCCCCTTCCCTGATAATGGTAATATGAACGGGTTTATTCTGGGGGCCCCGCATCATATTCACGGCTTCCCATAGTTCCATATCTTTGGTGGATTTTTCATCAATCCTGATAATCATATCCCCTGTCTGGATACCGGCCTTATAAGCAGGGGTTCCTTCAATGGGTGACACAACGGTCAATATACCTTCCTTCATGGTGATGACAATACCGATACCTGAAAATTCACCTTTTGTATCATCCTGAAGTTCATCAAACGCTTCCGGCGGCATAAAGCTTGAGTGGGGATCAAGATTTCCCACCATGCCTTTGATGGCATTATGAATCAATGCTTCGGAATTGACATCATCCACATAATTTTTTTCAAGCTCTTCAAGGACATCTGTAAACATTTTTAAAGAATTGTATGTCTTATCATCTGCCATCAGCGGATTGATTAATCCCACCGCCGGCATAAGGATAGCGATGACAACTGCTGCACACCATCCGGCTCTGATGATCTTAAACTTACTTAATATTAATTTCATCTTTACGCTCCTTTACGCAACCATTTCATGGGATCTATGGGTTTTCCGTGATGCCTGACTTCAAAATGCAGACATGTCCCCTTGATTGACCCTGTGTCCCCTGCCGTTGCAATAACATCCCCTGTTTCAACATTTTCACCTTCTTTTTTAAACATCTCGTCAACATGGGCGTAGATCGTATAATAGTTGTCTCCATGATTGATGATCAGTAAATTTCCGTAACCTTTCAGCCATTGGGCAAACATGACCTCTCCTTTGAAAACGGATTTCACAGGTTCACCCCTATCGGCTTTTATATCAATTCCTTTTTGAAAAGTGAAGACCTTGTAATTGCCGGTGGTTGACCTGCCGAATTCAGAAATGATTTCACCTTCCACCGGAATCATGAGCCTTCCCTGTTGGTTCAAAAAAGAATTGTCCCCCGGCTTTTTTAAATCATTGGACTGAATCTTCTCCATCCTGTTGTCCAAGTGATGGGCGGCTATCTTTAAAGACTCAACCGCAGCAAGGGATAACTGCTTTTTTTGACGGATTTCTTTTAATATCAATTCCTTTTTCAGCGTATCATTATGATTGATCCTGATCTGATCATTCAGCTCTGTTTCAAGAAGAGTTCTTGCCTGAATCTCTTTTTTCATTTCCTCTTCAAAATTATCAAAGTTTTCAAGATCTCCGCTTTGGCGTTCAATGACTTTAAAATCAGATTCGACAATCGTCTTCATTGAGTTCTGCTGCAAAAAAAAATCAAAGACCGAGGAAGGCATACCTGCCACTTCCAGCCTGCCGATCATATGCATTTTATAAAGCGCCCGAAGCCTATTTTCTGCGTACTCCCTGTTCCGGGCTATGTCTTCGTATAATCGCTCCCTGCCTTTTTTCAGTTGAGTGATTTTTTCTTCCATCTGCCTGATTTCCCCGGATAACGACTGGGCTTTGAGGCGGGCCTTATTTAATGCATGATCGATTTCATTCAGACCTTCGACAATTTCAATTTCCTTCTGGGAAAAGCTTTCAACCAGTTTTTCCTGGGTCTCGATATCAGCTTTGATGGCGTCATTTTTTTCCGGCCTTATTTCTTCGATTGCATTTTGTTGTTTTTTTTCAGCCTTCTTCTGCACCGGCTTTTCTTCTTTTCTATCAATGATATCTGTGAGTTTAATGTATTTGAGGCGATTCCGGATATAGCCTTTCACACCTTTATAGTCTACCAAAAGCCATCCCCCGATGTCTCCTTGTTTTTCCAGTACGTCCACGGCTTCGCCCTTATCCGCAACACCGACAACCTCGGAAAGAAGATTGGGGGACTTCCTGATATTCATCCTGGGTGAATTGATAACCCCCTGGAAAAGGACCTGTCTCTCAGTCATCCCTTCTCCTGAAAGGAGAAAAAAAATAAGACCTGAAAAAAAAATTATTTTAAAATTTGTTTTAATGACAGATAACATCCAAACCAGCCTAGAAAAGTACTGATAAAAATGATCAGAATAATGGTGTTAATTGAAAGAAACCTGATATCAAAATAAATATAGGAGGATAAATTCTGCGTAAGCCCCGATGAAATCATGAGATAAGTGATCAAAAGAATCACAAGACCCAGAACACCTCCGAAAAATCCCTGGAGAATACCTTCCACATAAAAAGGAGCTTTAATAAAAGTTTCCGTTGCTCCCACAAGCCGCATAACCTCCACTTCAATTTTCCGGGAATAAAATGCAAGCCTTACCGTATTTGAAGTGATAAACAAGGCAACCAGAAAAAACAGGCTGCACATGGCATAACCGGTAATCTTGAACAAGGTGAAAATTTTTAGAAATTTTCCAAGCCAGCCCTGCCCGTATTCGACATCTTCAACAATTTCAATCTCTTTTATTTTTTGGGCAAATGCCTCCACTTCCTCAAGGCTGCTATAGGATTTCATCTTGATCTCAAATGCATCCGGTAACGGATTCTCCTGTAATGTCCTTAAAAAATCACTATTGAATAATATCTCTTTTTTAAGTCGGTCAAGGGCCTCATCTTTTGAAATAAATATTATTTCCCGGATATTGCCCAAGCCATTGATCCTGTCTTTTAACTCCGGCATCATATCCATAGTGAAATTATCCTTCAAATAAATCATGACCCGCCCTCCCTGGTTCCATGCTTCAATCACCCTGCCGGCATTTTCAAAAAAGAGTAGAAAAACACTGGCCACAAGAATTGAAAGTGAAATAGTGAAAATCGTAACCAGATTCAAAAACCGGTTCAAACGAATATCAGTCAGGGCTTTTTTTATAAAATGGGACATGAATCATCTCTCTTGGCCTAAAGCATGGTCGCCGTTCGTTTTATCATGCCTTCGGTAATTTCAATATTTATCCCTCTCACTGCGTTTTCCAGAAGATGCAGGTTGTGAGTGGCGATCAATACCGTTGCTCCTTTTTTATGGTATTCCATGATGGAATCAATCACAGCCCGGGCTGATTTTTCATCAAGACTTCCAGTCGGCTCATCGGCAAGAATGATGGAGGGTTCCCCCACCAGTGCCCTTGCCACGGCAACCCGCTGCTGTTCACCGCCTGAAAGCGTCTGCGGAAGGGCCTTTGCTTTCTTATCCATATCGGTTGTTCTTAAGACCTGCATGACCTTTTTCCGGATATAATCCGGTTTTTCTCCGGCAGCTTCCAGAACGATAGCGACATTTTCATAAACCGTTCTGTTAGGAATTAATTTAAAATCCTGGAATACCATTCCAAATCTCCTCCTCAAAAGAGGCAGGCGTGATGAAGAGATCCGCGCAAGATTCATACCATCAATCAGGATATGCCCTTCGGAAACTCTTTCAGCAAGATATAATACCTTGAGCAGGGTGGATTTACCTGCTCCTGAAGGACCTGAAATAAGAATAAATTCCCCTTGCTCTATATCAAGGTTAATATCTTTTAATGCAAATTTTCCATTATATCTTTTACTGACATTGAACAGCCGGATAATAGAATTTTTTTTGATCTCTTGGTTCATGTCCAAATTTAGTTATATTACCTTAACCATCCTTAATTGACTGAAACTGAATTTACTGTTATAAATTGCAAGTGTCAAGGAGTGCTGCAAAACAGTTTTCCTTACATTGAGCCTTCACTGTTACCGTAAAACGGCTTCTTCCACTCAGTGAAGGCTCAAATATTACTGAATTGAAGGTGAACCGTGTTGCTGAACCATAAAAAACCCCCACATGATATTATTTGACTCCCATTCCCATATTGATGATGAAGCTTATGACAAAGATCTTGAAGCCGTTATCGAACGTGCTCAAAAAGAAAATGTCTGTGCCATAATGATTGTCGGAATTGATATTCCTACATCCCTGAAAGCCATAAAAATAGCCCAGATCCATCATCGCATCATCACATCCGTGGGGATTCATCCCCATGATGCGAGTCAATGTTCAAGATCTATGCTTGACACCCTCATCCATCTTGCAAAAGAGAACCCCTGTGTTAAAGCCTGGGGAGAAACCGGCCTGGACTATAACCGTATGTTTTCGCCCGTTAAAGATCAGGAATCCTGCTTTTCTGCCCAGCTTGAAATTGCCGGCAGCCTTGACCTGCCCTTGATTTTTCATGAGAGGGATTCAGAAGGCCGCTTCTATGAAATTTTAAAATCCAATGGTCCGAAATGCCGTAAAGGCGTGATCCATTGTTTTTCAGGCACCAGGGAAGAATTGTTCAAATACCTGGATCTTGGATATTATATCGGGATCACCGGTATCCTGACCATTGATAAAAGAGGAAAATATTTAAGAAGTCTTGTCCCCCATATTCCGGAAGAAAGAATAATCATTGAAACAGATGCACCCTATCTCACACCTGCTCCTCAGAAAAATAAATTCAGGCGCAATGAGCCCTCCTTTGTGAAATCAGTTTTACTGAAGCTGGCTGAAATTAAAAATGCAGATCCTGAAATTCTGTCACAGGCCATCTTTGACAACACAAAAAAACTGTATCAGGTTGACTTCTGATGAAGCAATAATGTTTATTCCAGATCAAAGCGTTGTTTGAGTTCCTGCCATCGTCTTTCTATTTCTCTTGCCCGGGCTGTCTGATCAAGTTTTAGTATTCTTTCATCAGCCAATAACCTCTTTTTAAGTTCCTGCCATCTTTTTTCCAATTCCTGCATGCGTCTTGTTTCATCTGCAAATTTCTGTTCTGCTAATAACATGAGAAACTCTTCATGGTCATTTCTTTCCTGTTCCTGTTGCCTTTTTAATTCTTCTGCTTCCCGATTCTGCTGGGCTTCTAATATTTTGCTCGTTTGAAGCTGTTTTTTTTCTTCTTCTCTTGCCTGGTCATGTTTTTCCAACATCTTTCTTTGTGCATCTTTTTCTTGTTCTGCTTTTTGATCAGCATTGACTTTTAAAGCAGCATCAGCTTTGGTTGCCGGTATAGAAGATTTTAGGTTGCCATATTTATTTATGGCCGCTCTTTTTCTGAGTTTTTCCAAGTCATCGAAACTCAGACCATTCTTTGTTTTTTCTTCTCCCTGTCTGTACAGGGTTAGATTGAACGGATGGATTTTTTTCTCATCGATTTCAAATGCATCTGATTTTAAGAAAAGATTATCCTGATCATCAGATACCTTGACGATAAATGCGTTTCCTTTTGCAATATATTGCCTCAGCCATTTACGATAATAAGAATTATTTCCTATAAGAATAAGAAGTTTGGGACCAACTTCGGAATGGACCTGGAGGGTATGATAAACAACAGGAGAATAGGAAACCGGACCCTGGGTTTCCCTGTAATTTTCTTCAACCAATTCAACTACAAAATCTCCGGCAACACAGGTGATCTGAATAAAGAAAAATATAATGCAGGATATGAGTCCTTTTTTCATTTTCCAGCCTTGGCTTACAAGGGTTTCCAATATAAAAAACTATCGGCACCCTTGTAAGAAACCTTGATGTTTAAAACCGGATTAACCCTTCAACTCTTGAGCATAAGCCGTGTCACAGCCTTTTCAAGCCCATCCAGAGATAATTCAAACATGGAAAATATTTTTGAGATTGTCATAATCGTGTGGGTATATCCCCACATGGTTTCCGGTACCGGGTTTAGCCAGACACAATGGGAAAACGTTTTGGCCAGGAAATGGAGCTGATCGATACTGGGCCTGCCGCTTCTTTCAGAAATATGAATGGAGCCGTCATGGGCCATGAGTTCATAGGGAGCCATGCTTGCGTCTCCTACGATCACGAGGCGGGTTTCCGGATCAAGCTTTGAAAATTCAATGATCTTCTTTGGCTTTTTATACCGGGCCGTATCCTCCCAGAGGTAATCATAGATCGTATTATGGAAAAAATAGGTTTTGACTTCTTTAAACTGGGATTTTGCATAGTCAAAAAGGGTTTGAACCACATGGATATAGGGGTCCATGGACCACCCGCCGTTGTCGATGGCCAGGATTACCTTGAGCCTATCCTTTAAGGCCCTGTCAAACACAAGATCAATCTCACCTGCATTCCGCAGGGTCTCCCGAATGGTTTCATCAATATTGATCTTATCCTTGGGCCCGGCCGGAATCATATGCCGCATCCGTTTTAAAGCCTCACCGATTTTGGCCTGGGTCAGTGGCCCGGCTGTTGAATAATCTTTATAGCGACGCTCATTAGCAACCTTTACCGCAGATTTATTTCCGGATTCTCCCCCGACCCGCATACCGCCCGGATGATAGCCGGAATGCCCGACAGGTGAATATCCGCCTGTGCCGATCCATTTATAGCCGCCATGATGTTCCCCTTTCTGATCCTTGAGCCGTTCCTTGAAATACTCGATCAATTCTTGAGGTGACATATTTTTTAGTTCATCTTCGTTCACCCCTAGCGCATCCGCAACTCTTTTCGGGTTTTTCAACCATTCCTCCAGCATCCCGCGGGCAATCTCGTCGACTTCAAACCCATCATTCTCCGGTAAGGGGACACCTTCAAAATGGTGTGCAAACACCTGGTCATAGAGATCAAAATATCGTTCACTTTTTACAAGGATGGCTCTGGCACAGGTGTAAAAATCATCCAGGGTGTTGATACTGCCCTGATGCAAGGCCTTCTGGAGGGTCAGAAAGGATGTGGGGGAGACGGGAACGCCGATCTCTTTCAGTGTATAGAAAAATTTTAAAAACATAGAGTTTCCCAGCCTTAATACATTTTTCTTCTGGCAGCGAGGTTTTTAACCCGTTCATAATCAGGGCTTTTCTTGAACAAAACCCCGAGGTAAGGAAGCTGGGTTGTGATCAGATCCTTTGCTCTGAAGTCAGGGTCAGCGTTCAATGCCCTAATCCAGTTGATCAATTCCCGCGTGGCCGGTTTTTTCTCAATGGAGTCGATTTCCCGCATGACATAAAAGGCGTCAATTGCATTTTCAGCCAGTTTGGTATCGATTCCTTCAAAATGAACATTAATAATCTTTCTCATCATTTTCGGGTCAGGAAAGGCTATGTGATGGAAATTGCACCGGCCCAGGAAGGGATCGGAAAGATCTTTTTTCGCATTGGATGTGATGATGATCACTGGTCTGTGTCTGGCTTTGATGGTCCTGTCTGTTTCAATGATATCAAACTGCATCTGATCCAGCACATCCAGCATATCATCCTGGAAATCCGTGTCAGCTTTATCGATTTCATCAATGAGCAGCACCGTTCTTCTATCTGCACAGAAGGCCTGGCCGATCTTACCCATTTTGATGTATTCATCAATATTGCTGACATCCCTTTTGGAATCCCCGAACCTTGAGTCATTCAGGCGGGTAAGGGTATCATACTGATACAAGGCTTCTATCAGCTTCATACTGGATTTTACATTTAAAATAATCAGCGGCATTGCAAGGCTTTCTGCAATGGCATGGGCCAGCATGGTTTTCCCGGTTCCGGGTTCCCCTTTAAGGAGCAGGGGCATTTCCAGCTTGATGGATATATTTACAATTGATGCCAGTTCCTGATCCAGAACATATTTTCCGGCGCCATGAAATTCATTTTTCGATTCCTGCTGCATATACGTATGTCTCCACTGTGGTTATGATTTGATTTTCAGATGTACATAATAATCACAAAATAGCTTTTGACAAGTTTTTTATTGCCCTGCAAACATTAAAGCCCTTAAGGTTACAAAAATGTAACTCAACTGTTTTTTAAAGGATTTCTAAAAGATTGACACTTTAAAGACTTAGTGTTAATAGTTCTTACCAGTCAACAATAAAATGATTCAAAGAGGAGTCGTGCTATGATTGGTGGAGTCGGAATGCCGGAATTAATCATTATTCTTGTCATTATCCTTATTATATTCGGTGCCGGAAAACTTCCTGAAATAGGTGCCGGTTTGGGTAAAGGTATTAAAAATTTCAAAAAGGCAACCAAAGAAGCAACCATAGAAGACAAAGACGAAGAAGAGCCTGAAAAAATAGAAAAAAAATAACCTCCAGCCATTTTCACTGTTCTACAACGCAGTCACTCTCTAAACAAAAGAGCGACTGCATAGTTTCCCGTTTATTTTTAAATTTTTCCGCACAAAAACATCAATTCTTCGCATAAAGAACAAAAATACAAATTTGAAGTTTTAATTTGAGCTTTTAATACTTTTTTGTTATTTTATTGGTTATGATATTAATTTTAGACCATGACTTTAGATGGAAACTTGATGTATTTACAGCATTGTCCGATTTGGCACATCAATTGCTTGTATAAATTCAAAATAGAAATGTGACCAATTATGGATAAAACAAATACCAACATATTGATAAAAAAAAGAGAAGCCCTTATTGAGCAGTTTCTTTCAGGAAATGAACCCGATTTTCTTGAAAAACACAGCCTGATCCTGGATGAATATATTTTTACTGTGTTTGAAGAAAGCATTACGGCAAGAAAAATGACGGTTTCAGGAAATGCCTTTGCCATTATTGCACTTGGCGGTTATGGCAGAAAAGAGCAGTGCATCCATTCCGATATCGATCTTCTCATCCTTTTTGATAAAGCCGTGCCTCCTGAAGTCGAAGCTTTTGTACAGGAATTGCTCTACCCCCTCTGGGATACCCGTTTTGAGGTCGGGTATGCTGTCAGGAATATTGCCGAATGCCTGCAGATGGCCTTTGAACGGTTTGATGTCCTGACAACCATACTTGATGCCAGATTCATCTGCGGCGCATCACTCATTTACTCTTCCTTTATTGAAAAATTCCGTACCGAACTTTCGACAAAGCACCTGAAAGGAACCCTGAATTATTTATTTGAACATGGAGAAAAAAGACATTTTGATTTTGGTGACTCCACCTATCTCATCTCCCCGGATCTGAAATCCGGATTTGGAGGTCTCCGGGATTACCATACCCTTTTGTGGTATGCTAAAATCAAATCCGACATCAAAACACGAAGAGACCTTGAATACTACGGGTTCTTATCGCACTTTGAATATACAACCCTTGTAGAATCCCTGAGCGATATCTGGAAAATCCGAAATTTCCTTCATTATATCACAAAAAGAAAATGCGATACCCTCCATTTTGAATACCAGGCAGATCTGGCGGGTCTTCTGGGATACCGTTCAAGAAAACGGCAGCCGGATGTGGAGCGCTTCCTCGGGGACCTCCATACGCGTATGGATTTTCTGAAACAGATTCACCAGATTACATTTGAAGATATCTTTGGAAGTTTCCGCCTGAAAAAAGACAGCGATGATTCCCGGCCCACAAAAACAGAAGGCCTGGTCATAAAAAAAAGAAGGCTGTATTTTTCCAACACTGTGGTCATTTTGCAGAAGCCTGATCTATTAATCAAAATCTTTTTAGAAAGCGGCCGACGAAAAATTCCTTTATCTATTGAAGCCAGAAGGGTTGTGAGTGAGTTTCTGCACCTTGTGGATGATGATCTTAAAAAGGATCGAAGCTGTATTAAAATCTTCAACAAGATCATGGGATTGTCCCACTGGGAATTCAATGTTCTGAACGTTATGCTGGTGACGGGGATACTGGGAAAATTTATCCCTGAATTTACTTTTATCATCAACAAAATCCAGTACAACCATTATCACCTCTTCCCCGTAGATAAACATTCTATCCGATGTGTCCAGATCATCAACAGTTTTAAAGAACCCGGCGACTCCATTATGGGGACCCTTTATTCATCGGTTCTCAAAGAGGTCAGAAATAAAAATATCCTGCTCTTTGCCGCCCTGCTCCATGATATCGGGAAATCCGACCCGGCCAAGGAGCATTCAAAGACCGGTGCCGGAATTGCAAAACCTATTTTTGAGAGGTTCGGATACAATCCAACGGAAATTTCAGATGCTGTTTTCCTTATTGAAAACCATCTCGTTCTCATAAAAACTGCAACCCGAAGAGATATTTCAGATGAAGAAACTGCTGTTTATCTGGCTAATAAAATAGTAAAAATCCGCCTGCTGAGAATGCTCTACCTCTTAACCGTTGCAGACTCCCAGGCAACCGGCCCCAAGGCCTGGAATGAGTGGACCGAGAATCTGTTGAAAGACCTTTTCCTGAAAACCATGGGCATCTTGAAAAAAGGAGAGCTGGCTTCAAAAAAGGCCCAGCGGTTGATTGACAAGAAGAAAAACGAGATCCTGAAATTCATGGATGATCCAGGGGATAAAAATGAAACGGAAATGTTGCTTGAATCCATGTCCCGTAGATATCTTGTCTATATTCCCGCCCAAGACATTGCTGAACATATCCATCTCTTCCGGAATCTTAATGACAAAAATTTTATCTGGCAGATATCAAAGGATGGTGGATCGGATTTTCGCACCGTCACCATCTGCGGAAAGGATGTGCCGGGGTTTTATTCCAAGGTTGCCGGGGTTTTCTTTTTAAATGGTCTGGACATTATCGGCTCCCAGGCCTATTCTCTTGGAAAAGACCACGTACTGGATATATTCACGATCAAGCCTCCGAAAGACAGGCTTTTTGAAACACAGAAATGGGAAAAAACAGAAGCCGACCTTATCCAAGCTCTTCAGGACGACCATTTCCTGGACAATGCTCTTGGCAGGATACCCCGGACACTGATGGTATCCTCGGGCAAAACCCCTGAACCCAATACTGTCCGGATAGACAATGAGACTTCCAGTTTTTTCACCATTATTGAGGTATTCACCTATGATTTTCCCGGGCTGTTGTTTTCCGTCACCAATGCATTATACAGGAGCCGCACAAATGTGAATGTGGCCATGGTAGCCACAAAAGTGGACCAGGTCATTGATATTTTTTACGTCAAAAGCCTTGATAATGATTCAAAAATTGAAACCGAACAGGAGCTTGAAAAGATTAAAACCGCTATTTTAATGAGTCTTCCACAAATAAAGGCAAAGGAGAAGAACAATGAAAAAAATTGAAGCGATCATAAAACCGTTTAAATTAGATGATGTTAAAGAGGCTTTGAGCGAAATCGGCATTTACGGGATGACGGTTACTGAAGTCAATGGGTATGGCCGGCAAAAAGGGCACAAGGAGATTTACAGGGGTGCCGAATACGTTGTTGACTTTGTACCAAAAATTAAAATTGAAATCGTTGTCAGTGATGAAAGAGCTGCTGAAACCATTGATACCGTTAGGAATGCTGCCAACACCGGTAAAATCGGAGATGGGAAAATTTTTGTGATCCCGGTAGAGCAGGTAATTCGGGTGAGAACCGGCGAAACTGGAACAGAAGCATTATAATATATAACCAATAAATTAATTTAAGAAAGGAATGAGAATGACACCTAAAGATGTAATTGCAATGGCAAAAGAAAATGATGTAAAAATTGTGGATATCCGGTTTATGGATTTTATCGGCACCTGGCAACATTTTTCAGTTCCCATCAGCGAACTTACAGAATCAGCATTTGAGGAAGGCTTTGGTCTGGACGGATCAAGCATGAGGGCATGGCAGGTCATCAACAACTCCGACATGATTGTTATCCCTGAACCCGGAACAGCCAAAATTGATCCATTTTTCAAGGTTCCGACCCTTGCTGTAATCGGTAACATCTATGACCCCATCACCCAGGAAGCTTACAGCCGAGACCCAAGAGGCATTGCAAAAAAAGTTGAACAATATATCAAAAGCACAGGAATAGCAGATACCATTTATGTCGGCCCGGAGCCTGAATTTTTTATCTTCAGCAGCATCCGGTATTCATCAGAACCCCATGCCTCTTTTTTCGAAATTGATTCCTGTGAAGCCCATTGGAACAGCGGATCGGATGAAATGCCCAACCTTGGTTATAAAATCCGTCCCAAACAGGGATATTATCCGCTTCCGCCCAATGATCAATACCAGGATATCCGGACGGAAATGATGCTGACCCTGGAAAATCTAGGCATTGCCATGGAATGCCAGCACCATGAAGTTGCGGCTGCCGGTCAGTGTGAAATCGATCTCAAATTTGATTCTCTCTTAAATATGAGTGATAAACTGGCATGGTTCAAATATGTCCTGAAAAACGTTGCCGTTAAGAACGGTCACACCGTTACCTTCATGCCCAAACCCCTGTTTGGGGACAATGGTACCGGCATGCACACCCATATGAGTTTCTGGAAAGGCGGGAACCCCTTATTTGCCGGCAACAAATATGCCGGACTGTCTGATGAAGCCCTTTATGCCATCGGCGGGATCATGAAGCATTGCAAAGCACTCTGCGCCATCACAAACCCAACCACCAACTCTTATAAGAGACTAGTCCCGGGTTTTGAAGCTCCCATCAACCTTGCCTATTCCAGCAGAAACAGAAGCGCTGCCATCCGTATCCCCATGTATTCAGGATCACCCAAGGCCAAACGAATCGAATTCAGGACCCCCGATCCCTCATGCAACGGATACATGGCTTTTGCAGCCATCGCCATGGCCATGATAGACGGAATTCAGAATAAAATTGATCCGGGTGACCCCATGGATAAAAACATTTATGATCTTCCGCCGGAAGAACTTGCAGAAATGAAATCCGCACCAGGCACCCTGGAAGAGGCTTTGAACGCCCTTAAAGAAGACCATGAATTCCTGCTGAAAGGCGATGTTTTCACAAAAGATGTCATTGAATACTGGATTGACTACAAGATGACAAACGAAGTAAAACAAATCATCAGTCGTCCTCACCCCCATGAATTTTATCTTTACTTTGATATTTAACCTGAACTGAAATTTATTTCTTCATAAAAACCCAGCCACCCGGCCCTGATACGATCGGGTGGCTTCATTTCAAGGAAAACGCTTCTGCCTCTCCTTTTTTTAATGCATTCCAAAAAAAAATAAGATATAAGAAAAAAACATTACTAATAAGGGAGCAGGCATTAACAATGAAAATAAACATTCCGCCCATCCGATCAATGCTGATTCTTTCCCTGCTCATCTTTCTTAACTGCTTCACTCTCCCTGCCTCCTTGTTCTGTGAGGAAACCATCAAAGGCAATGAATTTGAAAAATTGATTCAAAAGCTGGTTGATGATGGCTTTGACAAAGGAAAAATCGAGAAGATCTTCTCCAACAAAGAGGTTGCTTTTACACCTGAAGCGGTTTCCCTTTTTTTTATCCACAGCGAATCAAGCCTTGACTATGACCAGTTTACCACACCCAAAACCATTGAAAGCGCATTGAAATACCTGAACGACAATAAAGAAATTCTCGAAAAGGCCGAAGGAACCTTTGGTGTTGATAAAACCGTTATCACGGCCATCCTGCTGGTTGAAACCCGTCTGGGATCCTATCTTGGGACAAAAACCGTTATCAATACACTTTCCACCATGGCGGCATTGTCTGATGAAACATTGCGGGAAAGAATCTGGAATGCCATTCCTGATGATAAAAAGCCGGCAAAGGAAGCGTTTATCAAGAAAGCCGGGGACAAAACCAACTGGGGGTACAACGAACTGAAAGCCCTCCTCCAATATACTGAAAAAGAAGGGGTTGCTCCGGAGAGCATTAAAGGGTCCTATGCCGGAGCCCTGGGTGTGTCCCAGTTCATGCCCTCCAATGCCCTCAAGCTTGCAAAAGACGGCAATAATGATGGCAGAATTGATCTTTACAACCATTCGGATGCTATTTTCAGTGTTGCCAATTACCTGAAACACCATGGCTGGCAACCAGGGATCACAAGACAGAGGCAACACGAAATCCTGTTTCTTTACAACCACAGCAATTACTATGTCGACACACTTCTGAAGATCTCGGATAAACTCAAAGGATAGACTGTTTAATTATGGATCAGACCGTCTTAATTGTTCTTCTTATTTTTTCCATATCCTTTCTTTTGACAATGCTGGCTTTAAAGGACATCATCCTCAAGGATTTCGGATCCACCAGAGCCAAACTCATCTGGCATTTCATTGCCATCGTTCCCTTGATAGGCTGGCTTGTCTACCTTGTCTTCGGATTTAAAAAGGGGCGGCGAAAGCCCATCTGATCCGGCAATTTCATTTGACAAGAGCCTGGCTTTAATATAAGTATAGATACCTTTTAAGGTCCCATCGTCTAGCGGTCAGGACGCTGGCCTCTCACGCCGGAAACCCGGGTTCGATTCCCGGTGGGATCACCACATAGCCTTATCAAGGCTTTTAACATTTCATTGAGAGCCTCTTTTATTGGTAATTTTTCAAGCTCCCCACACCATTCAGGGCATCATTATTTACAAATATGGGTCATGTAAAAATTAAGCACAGTGGATTTTGGATACTCTTGCCCTGTGGCCTTAAATAACATATACATGAATTGCTATGGAAAAAATATTAAAAGATGAACGAAACATTGATAAAAGGCCCATCCTGATTGTTGACGATGAACCTGAAATCCTTGTGGCTGTGGACACGAGTCTGAGGATGGCAGGTCTCTCGAATATTCTCACCCTCAGTGATGCCAGGGAAGTGATCCGGATGATGGAGCATCAGATTCCAAGACTTGTTCTTCTGGATCTGAACATGCCTCATATCAACGGCACCCGCCTGCTCCAGATTATCCGTAAAACATGGCCCAGGATTCCCGTGATTATTCTCACCGGCGCCATTGACGTGGAGACAGCGGTGCATTGCATGAAAATCGGGGCACTGGACTATGTGGTCAAGCCTGTGGAAGAAGCGCGGCTCCTGGCAGCCGTCAGCCAGGCCCTGGACGGTGAAATTCTTTTCGGAGACGATAAAAAAGGTATCCCCGGGGAGGGGAGCCCCCGGGTTAAACATCCTGAGGCCTTCAGCCATATCATTACCCGGGACAGGAAAATGCATTCCCTTTTCCAGTATGTGGAGTCCATTGCCCCTTCGTCCCAGCCGGTCCTGGTTTATGGGGAAACCGGGGTGGGGAAGGAACTTTTCGGCCGGTCCATCCATACCTTGAGCCGGCGCAAAGGCAATCTGATCGTGGTTAATGTGGCAGGCCTGGATGATAATGTCTTTTCCGATACCCTTTTCGGTCATGTGCTTGGTGCATTTACCGGAGCTGAAAAAGCAAGGGCCGGGCTCATTGAACAGGCTGCCGCCGGAACCCTGTTCCTGGATGAAATCGGAGACCTGGCCTTAACCTCCCAGGTAAAGCTTCTCAGGCTGATCCAGGAAGGAGAATACCTGCCCCTGGGATCGGATCGTACCCGTAAATCCGATGCCCGGATACTGGCCTCCACCAACCTGGATCTGTGGAATCTTGAGAAAAAAGGGGGCTTTCGAAAGGACCTGATCTACCGCCTGTCTACCCATACCCTGACCCTGCCGCCCCTGCGGGACCGGATATCAGACCTGCCCCTGCTTCTGGACCGGTTTGCCTGCCAGGCCGCTCTTGAATTGGACAAACCCATCCCGGATATTCCCAAATCCCTGATTGAGCAGATGCAGGCCTATCCCTTCAAAGGGAACATCCGGGAACTGAAATCCATGGTTCATGATGCAGTCTCACGTTATAAAAAAGGACCGTTTACCGCAGATCTGTTCAAAGGATTGATTCCGGATGCGGGCTTGACATCCAAAGACCATGGCAGTTCAACAGATCTGCCCACCCTGAAGGATGCATCCAGGGAATTGGTGGAAAAAGCGCTTAAAAAAACCATGGGTAATCAGTCGGCTGCGGCCCGGATTCTGGGGATCTCCCAGCAGGCCCTTAGCAAACGGATTCAAAAATTGAAAGCAGGAGAAGAATAAGCCTTGATACGGATTAATCCACTTTTCCCGTGATCAGATCAATGGTCAGATTGTTGTCATTTGGCGGAAGATCCGTCCACCAGCCATTGATCAGATCCTTCTGCATCCAGGCAATGAATGTGAGCCAAAGCCCGAATCCTTCTTTGTTGATGGTCATCTCAGGTTTTTTTTCATCTCCGGAAAGATGGGCACAATAGGCCTTTGACACCTGGCCGCTGATCAAAGGCTGCTGTTTTTTAGAGACTCTATATCCATCAAGCGCGGCATTGGCCATGGTAATGGTTCCGTTAAAGACATAATCGTAGGCATAACCGCTGAATTTATCTTTCATGGAAGGAATGGAATCAATAAAAATGCTTTTAATGACAGCACTACGGCCGTTTTTGATCTCTACGATCCGGTAGGGACAAGGGGCTGTGACAAGGGAACCGGTTTCAATGTCAAAGATAAAATTCCCTGAATCTTTAAACTCTTTCTTTGTAATGTCCTGGGCATGGTAATGGCCGGTGAAAACCATGCGAACCCCATAGGCGGCCAGGAGTTCCGCAACGGTTTCATCGTTATCAACAATATATTTGCCATAGAATTTTTTATTGGCAGGATAATGCTCCATGATCCCGTGATGCATAAAGACAATGACGGCTTTTTTTTCTTTTTTGGCCAGGATAAGCTGGGATTCAATCCATGCAAGAGTGGAGGGAGAAAAAGATCCATCGGTGTGGGGATGGCTCAGGGGTTTGTTTTCCTTCCATTTGCAGGAATCAAGGCCCATGAGCCATAACTCTTTTTCAGGCTCCAGGATATAGCTTAAAGACTCCTTATCCGTTGCAATGGCGTCTTTATAGCCGAATTCATGATACAGGACCCTGAAATCCATATCATTAATACCAGGGACAGGCTTTGTTTCATCCCCCTCGTAGCGGGCGGCATCCCCGTTGTTGATGTCATGATTTCCCGGAACTGCATAGACTTTCAGCCTTGAGGATTCAAGTTTTTTCAGGGTCTTCACAACGCCTTCGTGATTGATTCTTTCACCATCCTTGGTCATGTCGCCGGGAATAAGAACAAAGCGTACATTTTCCCGTGAAATTTTTTCCATGGCCGCTGCAATGATTTCTTCACTCAGGGTCAGGAGTTTTCTGTCATCGTCCAGATATTTTTGAAAGGCGCTGCCGCTGATGCCCAGCGTCTTATCATAAAAATGGAGATCTGATACAACGGCAAAGCGGGTATCCGGGTAAGCAGGGCTGGTTTTAAGAAGTGTCTGGATGTCTTTGTCTGTCTGATACATAAATTTCTGATGGGTGCCGCAGGAGGCAAGGGGTAAAAAAGATAAAAGAAAAAAACAGATAAGACAGGAAATTTTAGATTTTGTCTTAGATTTTGTCATGGGGGGGTATTCTCCGGGAAAATTGAAACCAAAAAGGCCCTGTCCCGGCTTTTATCTTTTGGCTGCAATGAATGCTTGAAGAATAAAAACCAGGACAGGGTGGTTTGCTGATTGTGTGTTTAATTGCCGGCCTCACAAGAGCAGGATGTGAAATCTATTTCCTCGCCGCATTTGCTGCATTTGTGGGTTTTTTCGAATTCATCTGAAAAGATTTCCTTTTCTGCCTTGCATTTCGGGCATTTGCAGGTAAAGGATTTTAAAGTTTTAAACTGCTGAAAACCTGGGCAATGTTGCGGTGTTGTCATGATATCCTCCATTTTTTATGGTTGGTGTTGAAAACCAGGGATGACCAAAATTAAAGGTTAATTCATCCCCATTGTCAATGATAAAACAAAAACAATATAAAACAAAAAAGGGTTAATTCAGATTTACCAGGGTTCTGCCTTTTAATTCCCCTTTCAATATCAGGTCTATTTTTTCATCCAAACCGTGAAGATCTGTTTCTTCATAAATGCTGTAAAGAAGGTCGAATTTCCACTCCTGTGAAAGTTTTTCCCAGATCATGGCCCGAAGGTCCATGGGACAATGCTGGGAATCGATCCCCAGGAGAGAAACCCCTCTCAGGATAAACGGATATACATTAAGGGGAAGATCAGGGGATGCCACATTACCGCAAGCGGTCACAATGCCATCCTGCTTTAAGGATTTAACGGCGGTTGCAAGGATCTCTCCTCCCACGGTATCGATTACACCGGCAAAGCAGGGCTTTAAAACAAGGGGCGCGGTTTCGGCCAGAAATTCTTTTCTGGAAATGACGGCTCTGGCTCCCAGCCGGCCCAGAAAGCCGGTGTCAGGTTTCCCGGACAGGGCGACAACAGAATATCCGAGACGGGAAAGGATAGCCACGGCCATGCTTCCCACCCCGCCGGTGGCACCGGTGACCAGGATATCCCCATGTCCGGGCCGGATGGTCCGGATCAGTTTAAAAACTGACATGCCAGCCGTGAACCCGGCGGTTCCGAAAATCATGCTCTCCTTTTCGTCCAGCCCTTTGGGCATCTTTACCACCCAGCCGGCCGGGACCCGGATATATTGACCAAACCCGCCTTTGGTATTCATCCCGAGATCATAGCTTGTCACAATCACCTTTTCTCCCTTTTTAACGGAGCTATCGCGGCTTTCTTCAACAATTCCTGATGCATCGATCCCGGGCGTATGGGGATAAACCCTTGTGACTCCCCGATTTCCCGTGGCAGACAGGGCATCCTTGTAGTTCAGGGAAGAATACAGGACCCGGATGAGGACATCATTGTCCGGCAGATCCTGGACCAATGCTTCCCGGATCTGTCTTTTAAACACATTTTTTTTTGTTTCCTCAACTACCATTGTGGTATAGAAGGTCTTATCCATTTTTACCATCCTCTTGATAAGGGTTAACCTTAAGTTTATCCTTATTCTAAGTCTGAATGCACGGGAAAGCTATATAAAATCTTTTTACTTTACTGGGCAAATCTGCTACATATGCCAAAATGAAACTCGAACGATTCCAGACCGGCAGGGTGATGCTGGTTGCTTTTTCCCATTTTGTCCATGATGTGTACACCAGTTTTCTTTCCCCTCTCCTGCCCCTGATCATTGAAAAGCTTTCCCTGTCCTTGAGCCAGGCCGGACTTATGTCTACAGTGATGCAGACCCCGGCCCTGCTAAATCCCGTCATCGGACTGTTTGCCGACAACCAGGGGCTGGCCCGGTGGCTGGTCATTCTGGCACCGACCCTGACGGCATTTTCCATGAGTCTGATATTAAATGCCGGCTCCTATGCGCTTCTCCTGGTGCTTGTTTTTCTGGCCGGGATCAGTGTGGCCCTGTATCATGTACCCTCCCCTGTCCTTGTGGCCAAATATTCCGGGGACAAAAAAGGCCGGGGCATGAGTATTTATATGACCGGCGGGGAAGCGGCCAGGACCGTGGGCCCCATGTTTGCCGTGGCTGCCGTCTCTTTCCTGGGACAGGGCCGGTTTTATCTGGTCATGGGCCTTGCCGTCCTTATCTCTGTCCTGCTGTATTTCAGCCTTGAAAAAGAAGAAGAAAAAATCAGCATAAAACGAAAAGGTTCCATCAAATCCGCCTATGATGAAATTCAACATGTGCTGCTTCCCATAACCGGGGTCCTGGCAGCACGGTCTTTCATGCATGCAACCATGGGCACCTTTCTTACGGTTTTTGTGGAAAAAGAAACAGGGAGTCTCTGGTATGCTGGTGCCGCCCTTGCCCTGTATGAAGCCTTTGGTGTGGCCGGCATCCTGTGTGCCGGGACCCTGAGCGACCGGGTTGGAAGACGGCGGGTCCTGTTCTGGGTATTGACGGTGGCCCCGGTGGCCATCCTCACCTTTGTATTTACCATCGGGTGGATAAAAATTGTCATGGTGGCGATTGCCGGTTTTACCGTTCTTTCCACCACACCTGTCATGCTGGCCCTGGTCCAGGAAAATGCAAAAAAGAATCCTTCGGCCGCCAACGGCCTTTTCATGATGGCCTCATTTTTTGTCCGGTCCGTGGCCGTATTCCTGGCCGGAATGATCGGCGATATTGCAGGGCTCGAAAACATGTTTATCATAAGTGCCCTCATTGGTTTTTTTGCCCTTCCGTTTCTCTTAAAACTGGATCATTCATAAAGGAACATAAAAATGCTGAAAACAAATGAAGACAAACTGGTTGAAATTCTGGTGCAATGCAAACCCGGGCCTCCCAGGCTCAGGGCCGGATGGCGGGTAAGCCACGAAGGAATCCCTTTTATCCTTCCCAGTATCGGGGGAATCACCCTGAACGTCAAGGTTGGGGATTCGGCCTTCGGCCTGGCCGGAGACCATATCGAACCGGGTGTGAGCTGTTCGGCCAACCCGGAAAAACCTTTTGAATTTCCCAATGATTCCCTCCAGATCCTTTCCTGCATCGGCAATGAAGCCAGGATTGTATCCGGAGATGCAAAGGGCGAAAAGGGAACTGTTACCGGACACCACGGCGGGTCAGAACATATCATGATCGATTTTTCGAAAAATGTGCTGGAAAAATTGACCTATGACGATAAAATCGTGATCCGGGCTAAGGGTCAGGGCATGAAATTAATTGATTATCCGGATATCCGGCTCTTCAATCTCGACCCCGGCCTTTTGAAGAAAATGAAGATCAAAGAAATAAAAGGCGGGACACTGAAGGTTTCGGTGACCACCCGGGTTCCTGCCCAGTGCATGGGCTCCGGTCTTGGCTCGGCCCATGTGGCGGCCGGGGATTACGATGTCATGACCAGTGATCCGGACACGGTCCTGGAATACGGTCTGGATAAGCTTAAATTCGGTGATTTTGTGGCATTGATGGATCATGACAATTCCTATGGCCGGGCCTTTGTCAAGGGTGCGGTCAGTATCGGTATCGTTGTGCATTCGGACTGCCTCCTGGCCGGACACGGCCCCGGCATCTCGACCCTGATGACCTGCAAGGCCGCCCTCATTGAACCGGTCCTTGATCCCGGCGCCAATATTGCCGATCTTTTAAAAATCGGGACTAAACGGAAGAAATAAGGATATACATTTGAATACAGGCAGGAAAGCCATCCTTGAAAAAGGAACAGGCAGTATAAGAAAACAGGCAAAGCTTACATATCTCTATGAAAAAGAATCCCGGTATTTTGCCCAGGTATCTGAAAGCGTCAAGGAGCTGGCGGTTAAAGAACTCAGGGAGCTAGGGGCGGGTCAGGTCAAACCGGTTTACCGGGGGATATGGTTTACGGCATCCAGAAAGGATTTTTACCGCATCACCTATTTTGCAAGGCTGTTGTCAAGGATCCTGGCCCCCCTTGTTGTATTTGACTGCAAAGACAAGGATGAGCTTTACGTCCATGCCGGGAAAATACGGTGGGAAGAGTTTTTGACCCCCAAAAAAACCTTTTCCATTGCCGCCAATGTGTCTGAATCCAAGATCACCCATTCCAATTTTGCAGGCCTGAGGGTCAAAGACGCCATTGCCGATTATTTCAGGGACAGGGCCAACAAAAGACCGGATGTAGATGCTAAAAATCCGTATATCACCATCAACCTGCATCTTCACAGGGATATGGCCACTCTCTCCATTGATGCATCGGGCGGCACCCTGCACAAACGCGGCTATAGGGAAGAATCCGTTTCCGCACCCATGCAGGAAACCATTGCCGCAGCCATTATAAGGATGTCTGAATGGGACGGCAGTGAGCCTTTATACGATCCCATGTGCGGGTCTGGCACCCTTTTGTGCGAAGCCCTCATGGCCTATTGCCGGATACCGGCCCAGGTGTTTCGAACCAAATTCGGGTTTGAACGGCTGCCGGATTTTGATGCAGCCCTGTGGGAAGAGGTTAAAAGGGAAGCGGCTGAAAACTTTATTTCCCTTCCCAAAAATCTGATTGGCGGCAGTGATATATCTGAAGAATCGGTAAATGCCGCCAGGGTCAATATCATGGGGCTTCATTTCGGCAGCGAAATCGATATCCTGCAAAAGGATTTCAAAGAGATTGAGGCCATCCCAAACAGCGTAATTGTAGCCAATCCGCCCTACGGCATCCGCATGGGAAAAGATGAAAACCTGAACCAATTCTATACAGACCTGGGCCTGTTTTTAAAGGACCGGTGTAAAACGTCAAAGGCCTTTATCTATTTTGGAGAACCCAAATATATTAAGAAAGTGCCGCTGTCGCCCACCTGGAAGAAGCCTTTGCAGATCGGAGGCCTTGAAGGAAAACTGGTCAGATACGATCTCTTTTAGACATCAGCGTAGGAATGTGAAGATTTATGCAGAAAAATGATTCCAGCCCCAGATATACCTGTAATGAATACAGGGAAGAGATGATCCTGCTCGGACTTCGGAAACGGCTTTCTTCCGGCAACCTCTCTGCCGAGGAAAAAGAAAGCCTTTTAAAAGAAATCCAAAGGGTTGAAGAAGAGATGGGAATCGGTTAGCAGAAACCCTTTTCCCGGATGGAAAAGATTTCCGCCATCATGCACCGGGCGCTGCCGCCTCCGATTTTTTCAATGGTTGACAAATCAAAACTTAAAATTTCACCATATTGCCTTAAAAATTCCTTCTGGTCGTTTGTGAAACCGGCTTCTGCGGTTTTTGACATGACAATAAAGGACCGGCTTTTCTGATTTCTGACTTCCAGGATATTGCCGCAGAAATGATTTTCCATCTGTTCCATGGAGATTTCCATGACGTCAAAAGATTTTTTCAGGGTAGTCAGAACCAGGCCCCGCTGGTTTTCATCCGGGATGCAGGCACTGCAGATCACAGCATATTTTTCACCCAGACTCATCATGACATTGGTATGGTAGATGGGTTTTCCAGATGAACTTTTAGTATCAAACAAAATGCCCCTGGGGTAAAACCTGAGGCGGATAAAATTATCAAACTGATCCGGGTCGCACCGCTCGGAGCGGGCCGCATAAACGACCTCGTCCACATGATCGATAATCATGGAACCCGTGCCCTCCAGGAATTTTTCAGGTTCATCCAGCCGTCCCACATTGATGCAGTTCCGGATGGTATACCCGTTCTCATTCAACAGCTTTTCCACTTCCAGGAGCCGCCGCTCCGCCTTCCTGTTTTTGGCCATCATGGGGTAGGTCAGGATGGTGCCGTCATGCTCAGTGGAAAACCAGTTGTTGGGGAAAATGGCATCCGGCGTCGTCACCTCCCGGCTGATGGGCGGCTCCAGGATCAGCACGGTGACCCCTTTCTCCCGAAGGCCTGCCACCATGGCATTAAATTCCTCATTGGCTTTTTTGTTGATGAATTCCGGTTCCATGTCCGGTTTGTGCTGAAATTCATTATCAACGCCTGTTTCCTCATTGTACCCGAAATCCCTGGGTCTCACCATGAGGATAGTATCTGCTGTCCGGGTGATTTTTATGTCCATACGTTCTATCCCTGATGATAATTAACAAATCAGATAAAGAAAAAAGGGGAAAAAGTCAATATCCATCTTCAAAAGCAAATAATGGCAAACAAAGAATGCGTTATTTATCGCTTCATCCAACGGCCCGGCCCTGAAGGACCCCGGACTGGGTAGGGCCTGCAAAGGAAAGGCGCCGGATATCGGTAACCCCGTTTGCCATAAGCATGTCTGAAAGCTGAGCTTCACTGTAGGCCTGGCCCTTTTCCGTGCCGAGATACATATTGATGGAAAACAAAGCCGGGAATAAAGGTCCGGCCATGTCGTTGTCGAGGATAAATTCATGGATGAAAATATGGCTCCCCGGTTTTAAGGCAGACACGGCTTTCCGAATGATATCCAGGGCCTCTTCAGGTCCTTCCCCATGGAGGATATGGGAGAGGAAAGCGGCATCATAGGCATTGGGGAAATTGAATTCTTCTTCAATATAATTTCCTGAAATAAATTCAACCCTGTCCGGGACCTTGAATTTTTGTATGGTCTTTTCAGCAAAAGGCCGTGTGGTTTCAAGGTCATAAACAGAAGCGCTGAGTCCCGGGTTGGCAAGACAGAAATGAATGGCAAAGGTTCCGGGGCCTCCCCCGAAATCCAGGAGCTTTTTACAGCCGGAAAGGTCAAGCTCTTTTGACAGCTTGGGTGCAACCGCCATTCCCATGTTGAACATGCCCATCAAAAAGCTTTCACGCCATTCATCATCGGAAAAAGAAGCTCTTTCCCGGACGGGTCCGCCTTCCATAACAGCCAGGCCCATGTTCTGCCAGGAATCCATGAGGTGGTGGTGGTGCATGATGATAAACCCGATATACTGGGAGGAATCCTTGGACAGAAAGGTCAGGGCAGCCGGGGAATTGCTGTATTTCTCTTCTTTTTTGATTAAAAGCCCCATGGCGGAGAGAGCATTTAAGAGCAGGGGGAGACCGCGTTTATCTGCTTTTATTCTTTTATTGATGTCGTCACAGGATAGGGTATCAGGCCCGATGGCTGTAAAAATATCCAGCTTTACGCCGGTGTGGAGGGTGCAGGTTCTCCAGTAAGACCCGGATATTTCAAGAAGGGTTCCCGGATTCCAGTTTATTTCGGCCATAACAGCTCCTTTTAATTAAAGAGGTTATTCTTTAAAGGTTCAGCATGTTTTCAAGAGCAATTAATGCATCCTTTTTAACGTCTTTATCAATATTCACAATATTGGTTTTGCCGATATTTTCAAGACAGGAATGAAGATTTTTCAGATTGATCTTAAACATATTGGGACAGAGGGAATCCTTTAATGCCAGGATTTTTTTATCCGGATACTCCAGGGCAAGGCGTTTGACCAGGTTGATCTCCGTACCGATAATCACCGTCGATCCTGCAGGCGCATCAGCCGCATATTTTACAATAAAACTGGTGGAGCCTACCGCATCGGATGCCTTGACCACCTCTGCCGTACATTCCGGGTGAACCACAATTTTTGCGTCAGGATATTTTTTTCTCATGTCGCTGATATTATCCACGCTAAACCTTGTATGAACCAGGCAGTAGCCTTTAAAAAGAAAAACCCTGGCCTTCCGGATATCGTCTTTGCTGTTGCCGCCCAGGGGCTTTTCCGGGTCATAGACCAGCATCCGGTCAGCAGGAATACTAAGGGCGTTTCCAGTATTTCTTCCCAGGTGTTCATCGGGAAAGAAAAAGATTTTTTCTCTTTGCTGAAAAGCCCAGGAAAAGGCTTTGGCAGCATTTGAAGAGGTGCAGACAGCCCCGTTATATCGTCCGCAATGGGCTTTGATGGCCGCGTCGGAATTCATGTATACCAGGGGGGTGATACGGTTTTCCCCCACAATTGCAGCAACCTCATTCCAGGCGCGTTCAACCAGATAGGCGTCTGCCATGTCCGACATCCAGCAGCCGGCATTCATGTCCGGGATCTGTACGGTCTGATGGGGTTTAGCCAGGATCGCAGCACTTTCGGCCATGAAATGAACCCCGCAGAATACAATGAATCGAGCCTCTTCATCCCTGGCCGCTTTTTGTGAAAGATCAAAGGAATCTCCCTTGTAATCGCCCAGATCAACGATCTCTTTTCTCTGGTAATGATGGGTCAGGATGATAAGTTTTTTACCAAGCGTTTGTTTGATCGCTTTTATTTTTTCAATAAGGTCTTTATCCGTTTGATTGTCTTTCATTTTTTATTCCTTTCCGATCAGGAAAATGCCATAGGTGGCCAACAGGTTGGGTAAAACCGTGATGAGTTTACCTTGGCGCTGATTGTTCTTTGTGTTGATGGACACTCTTTTAAGGATTTTATACCCCACTTCTTCCGCGAATTTTTCAAAATCCGTCAGGCTTAAGACCCGTATATTGGGGGTGTCATGCCATGAATAGGGAAGCTCCTTTGTGACCGGGGCCCGGCCCGTGAAAGCAAGCTGCATCCGGACCTTATAATGCCCGAAATTGGGAAAGCTCACCACGCCCATTTTTGCCACCCGCATCATGGAATGGATCAGGCTCATGGGTTCAAATACCTGCTGAAGGGTCTGGGAGCAGATGGCATAGTCAAAGGAATTGTCAGGGTAATCTTCGATTTCTTCATTAATATCCCCCTGCAGCACTGAAATTCCTTTTTCAATACATTTTTCCACCTTTGATTCTTCTATTTCAATGCCTCTCTCCTTTACGGCTTTTTCCTTTTTCAGCCAGTACAGAAGATCGCCCTCCCCGCAGCCGAGTTCCAGGACCCTGGACCCTTCTTCGATCCATGAGGCAATGAGACTTAAGTCATATCTCAGATCACTCAATTTCATCAGACACCCCTTTTAAGAAACCGGCCATGAGATGGTCCAGCCGTTCATTGGGCAAGAGGAAGGCATCATGCCCCCATTGGGCGTCAATCTCGCAGAAACTGACATCCAGATCGTTTTTTTTCATGGCCTTGACCATTTCTTTAGACTGGTAAGTAGGATAAAGCCAGTCCGAGGTATAGGAAACCACCAGGAATTTGGCTTTGCATCTTGAAAAGGCCTTGACCAGGGACCCTGATCCGTATTGCCGGGCCAGGTCAAAATAATCGGCTGCCTTGGTAATATACAAAAAGGAATTGGCATCAAACCGTTCAATAAATTTCTTGCCCTGATATTGAAGATAGCTTTCCACCTGAAATTCCGCACCGAATTCAAAGCTCAGGGCAGACCGGTTCTGAAGTTTTCTTCCGAATTTAAGCCGCATGGATTCATCGGACAGATAAGTGATATGACCGATCATCCGGGCAATGGCAAGACCCATGTCCGGTTTTTTGCCTGAATAATAATGACCTTCATTCCAGTTGGGGTCTGCCATGATGGCCTGTCTTGCGACTTCATTAAAGGCAATGGCCAGTGCAGAATGACGGGACGTGGTGGCAAGGGGGACGGCAGACCGGACCCTGTCCGGAAACCTTGCACACCATTCCAGGACCTGCATACCGCCCACAGACCCGCCGATGACCGATAACAGGGTTTCGATGCCCAGATGGTCCATGAGGGCTTTCTGGGCTTCCACCATATCCCCGATGGTGATGACGGGAAAATGGGTCCCATATTCTCTGCCAGTTTCAGGACTGACGGACATGGGGCCTGTTGACCCGGAACAGGAGCCGATAATATTGGAACAGATTACAAAATATTTATCCGTATCAATTCCTTTTCCAGGCCCCACCATGATATCCCACCATCCGGGTTTGGCATCCTTGGGATCATAATATCCGGCCACATGGGAGTCCCCGGACAGGGCATGCAGTACTATGACGGCATTGCTTTTGTCTGAATTCAGGGTCCCGCAGGTTTCATAGGCAAGGATGACAGGGCCGATATCGGCCCCGCTTTCCAGTTTCAGCCGGTCCTCTCGACCGGCAAAGGTAAAAAATTTTTTTTCAACAACACCGATTGTCTGACCGGTCTGGTACGGGCCAATATATTCACTCATGGGCAACCTTCTTTTTTAAACAGCGGTCAGGGCCTGTTCAAGATCATATAAGATATCATCAATATGTTCGATGCCGAGGGAGAGGCGCAGCAATTTCGGATCAGCCAGTTGATTTTTAAGCGCTTCGGGAAAAGAAATATACTGGGATGAGTATGGGTGAATGATGAGGGTTTTGCAATCCCCGAGGTTGGCCAGGTTTAAAATCATTTCAAGGCGATCTATGAATTTAAAACAGGTTGTCTGATCTTTGAGGCCAAAGGTGAGCATGGCACCGAATCCTTTGTTGTTGAACTGTTCCTTTGCTGTTGTATAACTTTTATGATCCGGGAAGCCCGGGAAATTCACCCATTCGACTTTTGGCTGGGCTTTCAGGAAATCAGCGGCCTTTACGGCATTGGCTATGTGGCGCTCCATCCGGATGCCCAGGGTGTTCAGGCCCATGGCCGTCAGAAAGGAATGAAAGGGTGCGGGTGCGGTGCCGAAATTCACATGATATTCTTTGAACATCCGGTGCAGAAAGGCCAGATTGCCTTTCTGTTCAACAAAGGGAGCAAAATCCTGGAATTTTTCACCAGTCCAGTCGAATTTCCCGGCATCCACAACCACGCCGCCAATAGCCGCGCCATGGCCGGAAAGATATTTTGTGGTAGAATGCATGACAATATCCGCCCCAAGTTCCAGGGGTCTGCAAAGCCAGGGGGAGGCCAGGGTATTGTCCATGATAAGGGGCGCTCCATGGCTGTAGGCAATGTTTGCAATGGCTTTGATATCAGCCACTTCCATGCCTGGATTGGTGATGGTTTCCATATACACAAACCGGGTTTTTTCATTTATGGCAGCCTCGATGTCATCCAGGCTCATCGGATCGACAAATTTTACCGTAATCCCATATTTTCTGAAAATGGTGTTGAAAAGGGTATATGTCGACATGAAAAGGGTTTTGCTGGCCACAAATTCATCCCCGGTGCGCAAAAGGGTCAAACAGGCATTGTTAATGGCAGCCATGCCTGAACCGGCCACAACGGCACCGGCTCCGGATTCAAGGGAGGCGAGTTTTTTTTCCAAAAACCGGCTGGTGGGATTGCTCAGCCTCATATAGATGTGCTCTTCAGTTTTTCCGGCAAAGGTATTGCTAAGGCTTTCAGCGGTTTCATGATAATGGGCGGCCGTCTGAAAAATGGGAGGAAGGGTGGCGCCCTGCCAGGGCGAATCTTTGAGCCCTTCGTGGATGGCTCTTGTTTCAAAATGGTAAGATCTTTTTTGTGTCATTATGATAGTCACCTTGAATTTTTTGTTAAAGGCATAAAATGAATTCTTTGAATATCACATTGTGGTAGGGCTTTGTCAATATTTACTTTTATTTTCAATAAATCATGTGATTAATGATTTAAAAAGGATTATAATAAAATTGTTCAAGTAACCCCGCCAGGTTATCAAACACTATAGCCGGCCTTATATGAAGGCTGGGAGGGAGGATGCAATGAATATTAAGAAAATATTGAATCCGGTGGACGGATCAGAGCAATCCATCAAGTCGACCCGGTATGCCATTGAGCTTGCAACGCTCATGAATGCAAAAATTATCCTGATGCATTGTCATGACAGATTCCCCATTATCCTAGCCGAGCCCTATTACCAGCAGGTCATTGATGATGTCCAGAAAGTGTCTGAAGAACTTTTAAAACCCTTTATTGACATGCTTGAAGAGGCAAAAGCCGATTTTGAAATGCGTCTTGTCGAAGGGGCTCCCGGAAATAAGATACCGGAAGTGGCAAAAATTGAGAAAATTGACCTGATCATTATGGGGTCCCGAGGTGTTACGGCATTTGCAGGACTGTTTCTCGGCAGTGTTGCACACCAGGTGCTGAATAAATCCGACTGTCCTGTTTTTATTGCCAAATAGCAGGCTGCTAACAAAAACTTATTCACCCCCCTTTACGGGGTTGAACTGTCAGAATTTTTCAATTGCTTCAACAATTAACCCAAGGGATATTTCCGGGTTGACCGCAGCCCCTGTTTTTTTTTTGCAGCCCATGATGCTTTTTCCGGTGGACCTAATAAAAGCTCATCATGGGCTTTTGCGGTATTTATTATATCTGCATGATGCAATAATTGGGCAAGATAAGATTGAGATGAGCACTTAAAGGGTCTCCCGTTTCAATGACACCGAAAGAACCGTTGAATTCTGGAAAATTTAAAGGTAAGTAGTCTTGATTTCTTGAGAGTTCAAGGATAGTGGAATCCTTGACTTTTGAGATTCAAAAAAAGCTCCATTTTTTGGTTTGAATAATTTTAAATGAATGTTGACTGGCAGGAAAAGTCCGGGGATTATTAAACTGTAGCCAAAACATTTTGCGGTTGGCGAGAATTTTATCCATCAAGAGCGCTCAAGACTATTATCCGATACCGGAAAATTTCCAGGGGTATTTGATAATGCATACCATGCTATTCAAAACCAGGTATGTTGATTTGGCTTTAAGTCTATTCCTTTTTAAAACCATTGCCTCACCCTGGCTGAATAATCCGAATATTCTTTCACGGATTTTTGACAGAGAGTGTTCTTTCTGCTTCTGCTTCAATATCCATGTTCCTGCTGATTTCATACAGGGCATACAGCAGGGCCCTAAGCGGGGTCCCGGCAATCTCTGCATCGCCCGACATCGAAGCGCCCTTGAATTCAGCAGACAGTTTCAGGCGGGCCGTGTTGACCATGGTATTCCATGTCCGCCATTTTCAGATAAAACCGTTCAACAGGATTCAGCTTCAGCCTCCGTCACCATCTCCTTGCCGTCAATGACTGAGTAGGCCGTCAGCACCTGGATAGAGATCTTCGGCTGTCCCAGACCCAGTCTTCAAAATCCGGGGGCGGGTTTCTGAAATTTCATTGTCCGCTTTTGAAACGGCATACACATACCTGCCTTCCTGGGTCTGGTATGGAATTGACCGCCGTGGAAAGGCTTGAAAGCAAAACAAGGGTTCCGACTTGTTTTTCACGGACCTCATGGTTGAAATTAAGGCTGGTTTCCGTTTTTTTTGCTTTTATGTTTCTTTTGGGTCGGTTTGAGAATAGCATAGTTTTATCAATGAAATAAGACCTATTCTATTGACAAAATCAGAAGGATTGAAGTACCTGTAACCTGCGTTCTTCAACTGATAAAGGGAGTCTCTATGACTATGCTCATCGCGTTTTATCTGTTTTTCCCGGCAGTGGTGATCCTGCTCTGTCTTAAATTTCCATTTTTAGATAAAATAGGAGCCGTGTTTGTCTGTTATGTGGCAGGCGCCCTGGTTGGGAATTCGGGAGGACTGCCTGAAAATGCAGCTGTCATCCAGGATGCCCTGAGCGGTGCTTGTGTAGCCGTTGCCCTTCCTTTGCTTCTTTTTTCCATGGATGTAAAGGCCTGGTTTAAAACAGCCGGGAAAGCCATGTTGTCCATGGCCGGGGCAACAATATCGATTGTAGCGGTTGCCGGATTTGGAAGTGCGATGCTCAAGGGCCATGTGGAAGAGAGCTGGAAGCTTGCAGGTCTTGCCATTGGCGTCTATACTGGCGGGACACCCAATATGGCAGCCATCAGAACCGCTCTTGATGTGGACCCGACCACCTATGTCATCCTGCATACCTATGATACCTTTATCAGCCTTGTTTATATTATCTTCTGCATCACCATTGCCCAGCGGATTTTTAATTGGTTTCTGCCCCGGTACAGGAAGACGGAAATAAAAAACCCGGGGTTGGGGGGGGATGATGTCGAGGATATCAATTCATACCCGGATATGTTTGAGCCGGAAATCATTAAAAAATTAATGGCAGCCATGCTCCTGTCTTTTCTGATTCTCGGGATTTCCGTCGGGCTGGCCGGCCTTTTCCCCAAAGCCGTGTCAACAACCGTCACCATTTTATCCATCACAACCCTTGGAATCGGAGCGTCATTCATTACAAGGGTGAGGCACATCAAAAGAACCTATTCCCTGGGCATGTATTTTATCCTGATATTCTGTCTTGTAGTGGGATCCATGGCCAATATCCGGGATCTTGTCCATATCAACATGGCCCTGCTGGCTTATGTAAGTTTCTGTATTTTCGGATCGTTTTTGCTCCATGCCCTTTTCTGCCGGATTTTTAAAATTGATGCCGACACCTTTATCATCACTTCCATTTCCGCCATCTGTTCACCGCCTTTTGTGCCGGTGGTGGCCAATGCACTGAAAAACAAAGAGATTATTTTGTCCGGCCTGACCACCGGGATCATCGGGTATGCCATTGGAAATTATCTCGGCATCAGCTTTGCCTATATATTTAAAGCAGTGGCCGGCTAAGGAGAAGACATGATTTCAATTCCTTCAAAGGGAAGACCCCATGATGACATCCTGGAATCCATGCAATTGTTCCGGGAAAATGACGCTGATCATAAGAATGGCCGGACCTGGTCCCTTGTATATCATTTAACCCCTGAGCATGATGCATTTTTAAAAACCGCCCACCAGCTTTTTTTCAGTGAAAATGCACTCAACCCCATGGCATTTAAAAGCCTTAAACGGTTTGAACATGAAGTGGTCCGGATGACGGCCCGGCTTTTAAACGGAGATGAAAAGGTGGTGGGGACCATGACCTCCGGGGGAACGGAATCCTGTCTTCTGCCTGTTCTCTGTTACCGGGAGCGCGCCCGTTCCAGAAAGCTGGGAGGGTCCCTGCCTGAAATGATAGCCCCAAAAACCATTCATGTGGCATGGGAAAAGGCGGCCCGGTATTTTAATGTCAAAATGATCAGAATCCCCCTGAAGGATGATTTCACAGTGAATGTAGACATCCTCAAAAAAAAGATCAACCGGCGTACCATCCTGATTGTGGCATCTGCGCCTTCTTACCCACACGGGGTTATTGACCCCATCGAAGAAATCGGCCGGATTGCCGTTGAACGAAACATCCCCTTTCATGTGGACGCCTGCCTTGGCGGATTCTTCCTGCCGTTTATGGAAAAAATCGGATACCGGATACCCATATTTGATTTCCGTTGCAAGGGTGTCACCTCCATCTCGGCCGATGTCCATAAATACGGGTTTGGGGCCAAGGGTGCCTCAGTGCTGGTGTACCGGGATATGGAGTATTTAAAACACCAGTTTTTTATCCACCCGGACTGGCCGGGCGGGGTTTTTGCCTCTCCGGCCCTTCTCGGCACCCGGCCCGGCGGGCCCATTGCAGCAGCCTGGGCAGCCATGAATGCCCTTGGCATGAACGGGTATTGTGAGATGGCAGAAACCATTATGGAGACAACCCGGAAACTGACAACAGGCATCAATGCCATAGACGGGCTTAAAATCCTTGGAAAACCCGCCATGGGCGTCTTTGCCTATGGCTCCACCGATTCAGGAATCAGTATCTTTGCCGTGGGCGATATCATGGAAGACCGGGGCTGGCATGTGGATCGCCTTCAGCGGCCCGATGGGCTCCATGCCATGGTGACCCCGGCCCATAAAAGCGTAGCTGATCAATATCTTCTGGATTTAAGGCAAGCCGTTGAAATGGTAAAGTCCAATCCCGGTCTGTCTTCCAGGGGAAATGCCGCCCTCTACGGCATGATCGCCCATGTGCCCTTCAGGGGGCTCATCAAAAAAGAAGTCAAGAAAATGATGGAAAAAATGTATGGGCCTGAAGGTGAGATGCCCATGGGCCCGAAAGGGAAGGAATCCTTTGCGGTCCGCATGGGGACACGCATCTTCAGCAGGATTTTAAGATGGGCGTCCCGAACCGGCTGCAGATGATTCCTTCCCTTTCAGTTGATCTGTCAGACCTTCTCCCCGCAGTTCGGGCAGAATTTAAAATCAATATTGAGAAATGGTTCTCCGCATCCAGGGCATTGCCTGGGCAGGGGCCCGAGTTCCACAAGAAGCTCGCCTGATTTCACGGGCACCATTTTTTTATCAAATTTATAATCCGCAGTTTTCATAACCCTGAGTACAATGCCGTCCACAGCAGACACCACGGATTTTTCCTGTTTCATGATGGTGATGTTGAACAATTCCTCACCTTTTTTGACTGTATCCCCGGGTTTGACATACATGATCCAGAGGTCCCCGTTGCTGGGTGATCCGGCATGACAGGGATTGCCCGGGTCGGCCATGGGGACCGCATCGGATTCATGGCCTGTGGCAGCCGCCACTTTGACGGTATGGGTAAAGACTTCCCCGTTCAGGGTATACCGGACCACGCTCATTCCTTTTTCATCCGGCGGTTCCAGCCCCAGTATCTTCATGGAATGGGGTTTTCCGTCCGTGTCCCTGAACTGGAGTTCCCGCCCCGGAACAAGGCCTTCAAACCAGACATCCAGGGGCACACGGTTGGGGTTGCCGAATTCGTTTCTGAACCGTATGGTCTTTAATGCATCCCCGGGATGGTTCAGATACATGATGGTTTCTTCTTTTGTGGGGATACGGCCGATCTGTTTTTCCAGTTCTTTTTTTTCAACATCCATATCAACCTGCTCAAGGCCTTCCAGGGGTGAAGCCTCTGTTCTATTGGCAATGGCATATTCATATTCTTTTCCAAAGGCGCCGGCATAAACCCAGTCCGGCGGGAAACCTAAGGGAAGCCGCCCGAATTTACCCAGGAGAAGGTTTTTAAAGGCATCATTGCTGTTGCTGTAGAGAATGAGCCGGTCGTTTTTGATTTCATCATTGAGTTCTTCTTCCGGTGTTGAAATCACGGTATCGAGAATCCATAAAAGATGCCGGACTTCTTCTTCCCCGCCCCTCTTGAATGCACTGGTCACTGCAAGAAAAGCCGTGTTCCAGGTGATCTGGGAGCCAGGGGTTACATCATGATACCGGATGATCTGCCTTGTGCCGGCCAGAAATTTGAGCATATAGGGCAAAAGGCGGATATAGCCCTGTTTCATGGCCCCTTCCTGAGAAGAAGAGGTGGCACCGCCGGGCATGCCGTGGAAAACCACATCATGATCAATGCCCTGGAAATAAGGGGCTGTATACCGGTCATAATAGGGCATGATCTGTTTCAGCACAAAATTACAGGTCCGGATCATATCTTTGTCAAGGCAGGTCTTAAGCCCCAGTTCCTCTTCGATATAGGCTGCGGTGGACAAGACCTCGCCCTGGCCGTACCATCGTACGGCAGCCCCAAGACCTGTATCCACGATATGGGCCCCGGCTTTGGCTGCAGCTCCCACGGCCGGGACAAAAAGGCCGTCCGTGCAGTGGCGGTGGTAATGGATCACAAGATCAGGGTATTTTTTCCGGATGTCCCGGACAAGGCCTGAGATAAACCTTGGAGGGCAGACCCCGGCCATGTCTTTTAGGCCCAGGATGATGAGGGCGGTTGCCTTTTTGGCGGAAACACCGGCCACATCGGCCGTCATACCGATGATTTCATCCACAACCCCGAGGTAATGGGGGATATCGAATCCTTTGGCCCAGGAAAGGGAGACTGCCGGCTGAAACACATTCTTCTGCGAATTTAAGACCACTTCGGCCAGGGGCCGCATGTTTTCGATATGGTTGAGAAAATCAAAGCACCGGACAATGTCGTGGTGTTCGCATATGGATTCGCTGGTCATCTGCATGAGGTTTTTAGGCTGGGGTTTGTATCCCAGGAGGTTTGTGGATCTGACCAGAACCTGTTTCAAAGTCAGGGGGGCAAAATGGTTCCACAGTCTTGCCTCGTTAAAGGGATAGGTCATATTGGCCATCATGGCCACATGGAAATGGGCACCTCCTCCGTTTTCAATGGAGAAAAATCCGCACCGGTCGAGATAAGGCCCGATGAGCCGGTCTTCTGCCAGGCGGAAACGGTTCCCGCTGTTGGACTGGGTGATGTCCCGGGGTGTGGTGTCGGAAAAATGAATGACTTTGGAATCCCTTACCATATCCAGCAGCGCCTTTCGATCTCCCCTGGGGTATCTGCCTTTGGCAGGGGCGGGTCCCGGGTCCGGCAGAACCGGTTCAAAGGCCCCGATCCGTTTGTCGCCGGTTCCGCGGTAGTCGGACAACTCAATATGGGGATTGTATCCCATGGCTGAAATCTCCGCCATAAGCCTTGACAAGCGAAGGGCTTCGGATTCGTTGTCCCGGTAGCGCATAAGACCCGGCCGGGTTTCCACAAACCGGGTATCGTACAGGCCGGACCGGAATACCGGGTCTGAAACGATTTTCTGGTGAAAGGGAATAGTGGTTCGAAGACCCCCGATGATATATTCCTTCAAGGCCCGGTTCATGACGGCAAGGCTTTTTTCCCAGGTCTGCCCGTGGGCAATGAGCAGGGATGCGGCAGAATCGTAATTGGACGGGAATTCATAGCCTCCTGCAATACATGAGTCCAGCCTGACACCGGGTCCGCCAGGTGAGATATACCGGGTGATGTGCCCGGAATTGGGAGCAAAATTGTGTCTCGGGTCTTCGCAATTGATCCTGACCTGGAGGGCATGGGCCACGGGCTTTGTTTTTTTGCTGTTGAACCTGAGTTTTGACCCGAACGCAACGGCTATCTGCTCTTCTACAAGATCAATGCCGTAGCGGCATTCGGTAATGCCGTGTTCCACCTGGAGCCTTGTGTTCACTTCAATGAGATACGGGTTCTGGTCCGCATCCACAAGAAATTCCACAGTGGCAAGGGAATAATAGCCGACTTCGCTGACCAGGGCTTTTGCATATTCTTTAAGCTGTCCGCGCAGGGCTTCCGTCATCCTGGGCCAGGGAGAAGGCGTGATTTCAACCAGCTTCTGGTGGTTTCGCTGGACTGTGCAGTCGCGTTCATCAAAGGCAAAAACATTGCCGTACTGGTCTGCAATAACCTGGATCTCAATATGGCGGACCGAGGTCAAGAGTTTTTCCACATAAATCCTCGGGTTTCCAAAGGATGCCTGGGCCAGGACAGAGGCTTTGGAAAAAGCGGTTTCAAGCTGGTCCATATCAAAAATTTCATAAATCCCCCGTCCCCCGCCGCCGCCTTCGGCCTTGAGCATGACCGGGAGCCCGAGGTCAAGGGCCATTTTCCTGGCCTCATCCATTTCCACGGCATCCAGGGAGCCTGGAACTACGGGGATTTTTAATCGCCGGGCCAGCTCACGCACTTTTACCTTGTTCCCGAGGAGTTTCATGGGTTCTGTGGGTGGTCCGATAAAGAGGATGTCCATATCTTTGCATTTTTTCGGGAAGCTTGCATCTTCTGATGCAAATCCCCAGCCCGGGTGGACGGCAACCACCTTTTGTTCCTTGGCAAGTTTTAATATCCGGTCGATTTCCAGGTAGGCCCTGGGATTTTCCCCCAAAAGGATCAGTTCCTGGGCACCGGCTGTGAACGGGGCGATTTTATCGACATCGGTCACTGTGAGGACAGGGACGGCCATGAGGACCTCCCGGATGGAACGGATGATACGCCTGGCCGTGATACCACGGTTGGCCACCAGAATTTTTTTGCCTTTTATTTCCTTTACAACCTGGTCAAATGTCTTCATTTTCTTTTTTTACTCCTTGACGGTTTTTTAAAAATTATTCAATCCTGGGATAAATCCTTCCCCGATTGATGGTTTTTATCCCTTTTATTGTCTCAATAATAAGACTGCCTTGCGGATCTATCCCCAGAATCCGGGCCGGACCGCTGAAAGCGCCGGCATCTTCCAGGACCACGGTTTCTCCCGCTAAGGCAAGCCGCCTTTGGACATTTTCAGCAACTGTCGATGGTGCGGCAACCATACCGGGAAGACGGCACCTGATCTGTTCAAGAATCTGTGTCCATACCTGGCAAGGGTTCAGATTTACACCGGATTCTTTTAAACAGCCGGCCTTGATTTGAAAAAATTTTTCACCAGGGCTGCTTTCCGGTGCAGAGCCTATATTAAGGCCTATCCCTGCCATAACGACAGGCCCTTTTTTTTCAATCAGAATCCCTCCCACCTTGGAATAACCCGTCATTATATCATTGGGCCATTTTATCTGTGCAGGTATCGTCAGGGTTTCAAGAGCCATGACAACACAGAGGGCCATTGCCATGGGCAAAAGATTGTCAAGCACCCGGGCTGAATCCGGAATTCTTATTGTTGCAAACAGGTTGCCGGAATCCGAGACCCATTCCCGGCCGAATTGACCCCGGCCCCGGGTCTGGTTTTTTGCAAGGACAAAGGTATAGTCGGAAAAAAGACCCTGGCCAAAAAGGCTCCAGGCAATATCCATGGTTGAAGTGCAGGTGTCAGTAAGATAACCGTTTTGCCCTTCCGATGCTTCAGGGATCAGGCCAAAAACAGAAAGGTTCATTCTATATTCCAGGCATCCGTCAGGCAGTTGGCCACGGTTCCGATTAAACGGTCATCAGCCCTTTGCCTTGAATATACAAAGTACAGCAAGGTTTCAAATTTTTCACTTCCCTGCCGGCAAAAAATTTTTTGTCTTTGTGCGAACCCTTTTGCCACGCTTTTTTCAAGAACGCTGACCGCTAAGCCCTGCTCGATAAAAGTAGTTTTGGTGATATCATCATTGGCAAAGATTTTATTTTTTAATTCAATACCCTTTTCAAACAGAAATGCTTTTACCGTGTCCAGGAACGGGCACTGGTTAGTCGGAAAAATCCAGGGCAGGGCAGCAAGCGCATTAAGATCCAAAGGGTTTAAGCTTTCTTTGAAACTTAAGGGGATTGCAATTTCAAGATCCACATGTGAGAGAAAAATTGATTCCACCCGGCTGTTTGAGTGGCTCCCAAAAGCAAACCCGCAGTCAAGCGTTCCCTTTTCAACCTGTTTTAATATCTCTCCTGTGGAAGAGGTGATGATTTCAAGGTTGATGCCGGGATATTTTTCAAACAGGGTCTTTATGATGTCCGGGATTTTCAGATATCCCGGCTCTGCATTGATCCCTAAGGTGACATGCCCCCTGATATCCTGTTGAAGGGCTTTGGCAAAATGATGCATTTCATCTGAGGCAGAGAGGATATCCACTGCCTTTTTTTCCATCCTTTCCCCTTCCGATGTCAGGCGCATTCCTTTGGATGTCCGGGTAAACAGGATAAGCCCCAGTTCTTCCTCCAGATGCCGGATATGGGCGGAAACTGCGGGCGGGGTGGTATTCAGCTCGGCCGCAGCCCGTGTCACATTGCCGATGCGGGCAACAGTGACAAAAGATATTAATTGATAAAATTCCATTCAGAAATTTTTAACACATCATTTAAAAAACACAAATGGATATTTTTATGACCCTTCATTATAGTTTTTTTATTTAACCTTAAAGCAAAGGAAAAAGGATGGACGTCAATATCATCAATCTAAAGGAAAAAGCAGCCCTGATCCGGGAACTTCACGCGTATAAGCGCATTGCCGGGATGAATGGTTATGATTTTAAACTGGTTAAGGCTCAAAGGGAATTTGTATGGCACCGGCACCCGGATACGGATGAGGTTTTTTATGCTGTGGAAGGAGGTTTTGAGATTCATTTAAGGGAAAAGGTTTTGACCTTGAAAGAAGGGGATATGGTCGTGATTCCGAAAAATGCGGAACATAAGCCGGTCTGCAAATCGCTTTGCACCATCCTGTTGATTGAGCCCAAAGGAACCCTGAATACCGGTGATGCAGGCGGTGCCCTGACCGATACTCTTCTTGAAGATATCTGATTGCCGCCAGGGTGTCGTTCTGATTAATCATTGGCTTTAAAGCCGGTTTCTGATATTAAAGAGCCTTACAAATTCATAGAAAAAAAGGCTGGGATGAAGATATTGGAATTGACCCTGGACGGGTTGACAGGTTTATTAAAAAAGGGCTTCGGCAAAGGCCTGTTTCATGCTTCTGCCCTTTACCGGGAAGTATATCAGCGGGGAAATCGGGATATTGCCGGTATTCCGGAATTTAAAGCATCACAGACCTTTGCAAAAACCCTTGAAAAACAATTGATCATAGAGCCCGGACAGGTTGTTGACGCCTTCAGGGAAAATGATCTTATCAAATTTATCACACAACTTTCCGACGGCCTGAAAATAGAATCCGTCCTGATTCCCATGACAGGCCGCAATACCCTTTGCCTTTCCAGCCAGGTCGGGTGCAGAATGGGGTGCAGGTTCTGTGAAACCGGCAGAATGGGTCTGAAAAGAAACCTTTTTGTGTCTGAAATCATCGGTCAAATATTCAATGCAAGATTTGTCCTCAAGGAAAAAATCAAAAACATCGTATTTATGGGAATGGGCGAACCATTTGATAATTTTGATACTGTCATGGAGTCCATCCGGATCATGAACGAGCAGAAAGGGTTTGATATTGCTCTTCGCCATATCACGGTGTCCACAACCGGGCTGACCGGCGGCATTGAAGCCCTCGGCCGTCTGAAGATGAAAGGATTGAGACTGGCTGTGTCCGTCAATGCCCCGGATGATAAAACCCGGTCCTTTCTTATGCCCGTCAATCATGCTCATTCCCTCCAGGCCCTGAAAGCGGCATTAGAAGCCTTCCCTTTGACCCGGCGCGAATGTTTTCTGTTTGAATACATTCTGATCAAGGGGCTGAATGATTCCGGGAGCGACGCCATCAAACTGGCGGAATATATTTACCCGTTGCCGGTGCGGCTGAACCTGATTCCTTTAAACCCGGTTAAAGGATTCAATTATGAATCCCCTTCTGATGATGATATGCTAAGATTTTCCGAAATCCTTACAAGCCAGGGAGTTTTTGTGGTCAAACGGTGGAGCCGGGGCCGGTCCGTTGCAGCCGGTTGCGGGCAATTGGGCTTAACATGTTAGTTCCCGGCCAGATGCATTTGCCGCCTTGACACAACAGGCTAACTGTGAAAAGAAACAATCGGATAATCAATGATTTAATGTGAGGTGGTAATGGCATATCTAGAAGAAAGAAACAAGGCAGGAGAGTATCTGAGGCTTGCCTTGACCTATATTGCAAAATACAATCTGCCTGCCAACCCGGTGAATTATACGGTCTGGTATGAATATGTAGCTGGTAAGAACATGAAGCTTAAAAAAGCCATTGATGCTTCCCTTGATGCTGCCGGACCCATCAGCGCCGATAACGTGGAAAGCCTGTACCAGAAATATGTGGCAGACGGAGACAGGATAGTGATCAGCAAGCTTTTAACCAAGATTGCCCTGATGTTGAAAGATATCACCGGCCATGTTCTTGAAACCGAAGGAGACCTGGCCGGCCACGGCCAAAATCTTGGCGAGCTTGCCAACCAGATCAGTGAAGCCCATAATTACAACCAGATTAAGGGTATTGTCGACCAGATGATCGTTGAAACAAAAGAGCTGGTGGATTCAGGGAAACGGCTTCAAACAAGGATGAAAATATCTTCTGAAGACCTGAAACAATTGCAGCAGGAACTTGAAAAATCCCAGCAGGAAGCACAAACCGATGCCCTGACGTCTCTTCTCAACAAAAGAGGGTTTGAAAAACGGTTCGAGCTGGAAAGGATCAGGGCCAAACAGAATGAAACCCCTTTTTCCATTATTATGGTGGATATCGACCATTTTAAAAAGGTCAATGATACCTTTGGCCACCTGGTAGGTGACAGCCTTTTGAAAAGCGTTGCCAATATCCTGAAAAGCCAGTTGAGGAAAAATGATATTGCCTCAAGATATGGCGGGGAAGAATTTTTAATCCTTTTACCGGAGACCGGTATCAAAGGCGCAAAGGCTGCGGCCCAGAAAATAAGGGATACCCTGGCCGTAAAAGAGTGGAAATTAAAGGAAACAGGCGAGACCATGGGAAAGATAACCGTTTCCATGGGGATCGCCTTATATAAGCTGAATGAACCTGAAGAAGCACTTATCAAACGGGCGGATGATGCCCTTTACCTTGCCAAAAACCGGGGCCGGGATCAGAGCATTACCGAGGAAGAGCTTTGAACCAATAACCGGGTCAGAAATTTGCCTCATGGATGGATGGCATTTCCATCCTTTTGGGAAAGGATAGAACCCAGTTTCAAGGCAAGCTCCTTGATGGAAAAAGGTTTCTGTATGAAATTCACCCCCTCCTTTAAGACACCCCTTTCCGCAATAACGTTTTCCGTATAACCCGACATAAACAATACCTTCATTTCAGGTCTGGCATGTGTAATGGTTTCAAAGAGCATCTTCCCGTTCATCCCCGGCATCACGACATCGGTTAGCATCAGATGGATCACCCCTTTGTGGCTTTTTTCGACTGCCTGGGCTTCCAGCGGAGTCCCTGAAGACAATACGGCATAGCCCAGTCTTGCTAATGCAGAACATATGAGCTGCCGTATTGTTTCTTCATCTTCCACCACCAGGATTGTTTCCCCATGGGGAGGCCAGGGGGTTGCTTCGGGTTTCTTTTTCCCTGCAGTCTCCTTTGTTCCGGATACCGGAAAATAGATTTTAAAAACAGTGCCCTGCAAAGGCTCACTATAGACCCATATGCTCCCCCCATGTTGCCTGACGATGCCGTAAACAGTGGACAAACCCAACCCCGTGCCCTTACCGGGCCCCTTTGTCGTGAAAAAGGGTTCGAAGATCATCTGCCTTGTTTTTTCATCCATGCCGCAGCCTGTGTCGGCCATTGCCAGCATCAGGTATTCTCCTGGCCTGACATCCAGCTTTTCCGCAGTATGTTCCAGGTCAAGGGTTACCTTCCCTGTTTCTATGGTCAGGGTTCCTCCATCCGGCATGGCATCCCGGGCGTTAACGGCAAGATTGAGAAGGATCTGTTCCATCATCCCGGGATCTGCATTTATGTGGGGAAGGCTCTCCCCCAACACCATTTTGATGGAGATATCTTCTCCGATCAGCCGTTTTATCATCTTGGCAAAACCGGTAATGACGGTATTGATGGAAAGATTGCTCATCTCAAGAATCTGTTTGCGGGCAAAGGCAAGAAGCTGGCGGGTCAAACCCTTGGCCCGTTCTGCAGCTTGCAGGATTTCTTCCAGATCTTTGTGCAAAACACTGCCTGACGGGGTGTCGTCAAGGCCAAAATTTGAGTACCCTATGATTACAGCCAGCATATTGTTTAAATCATGGGCGACGCCGCCTGCAAGGCGGCCCACGGATTCCAGTTTCTGGGATTGCCGGAGTTGTGCCTCCAAAGACCTCTTTTCTTTTTCAATCTTTTGTTTTTCCGCCGTGATGTCCCTGGCAATACTGGAAGCACCGACGATCCGTTTATTGTCATCGCGAATCGGTGAGACCTGCAGGGAAACATTTAATAATTTACCTTCCTTGGTTATCCAGACTGTTTCGACCTGATCCACAGACCGCCCTGCTTTTATCTTATCCAGCATACGGGGCATTTCATCAGGCTGATCCTGTGGTGAAAGAAAGGAGATATGCTTTCCCAGGACCTCGCTCTCATCGTAGCCGTAGATACGTCCGGCACCCTGGTTCCAGCTTACAATTATCCCTTCCAGGCTCTTGCCGATAATGGCATCATCCGATGATGCGACGATACGGGCCATTCTTTGCAAAGCCATTTCAGACTTCTGCCGCGCTTCCCGGATACGGGCATTGAAAATCGCCATGGAGCAAACCTCGGTCAAAGGCAGTGCCAGTATCAGGTAACGCTCTTTATAATCCGGAAAAGCCAGGTTATCTATTTCCAGAATGCCCAGGCTGGTTTCTTTGTATCCCAGGGGGATGACAAATCCGCAACCTGACGCTGTCCAGGCAAATTTATCTTTGGTCCTGAGCACCGGGCATTCCTTATTATTGCCGGCCGGGAAATAATTCAGGCGGCCCGGGGCGAAAAGCAGGTTGAACAGTTCTTTAATATGGTCAATGGCTTCTTTTTCACTGTTGGAAGCAATGAGAACATTTATCAAATCGATGGCCATCAATTGATCGGTAAAAAACTGATCCGGGGGGGGCAGGGATTTCTGGTTCTGCTGCAGTTTCATCACCAGATGTTCCAGGGAAAGCCTGAGCATATCCAGGCCCACGGGAATGGATCGGACCGGCAGATCAAGATACTCACCCATTGCCGATAACGCGTCAAGGCAATTGTTGTCGACCCCGGTATCGAACAGAATCAGTTCTCTTGTGGTTTCCCGGAAAAATTGTCCGGCCGTTTCCTGATCAAATCCCCAGTCCTTTATGTGCTGCCGCCAATTCGACAGCCAGCCGGGAGTCATCAGATAAGCGCCCCCGGCTATCAGGCCGTCGACCAGGGTTGCCGGTGCCACGAGGTGAAAACAGATCCGGGTTGCCGGTATAATGATATTTGAATGGTTTTCACTTGTTGAAGGCAGGGCATCGAAACACCCGCCGCTGATGATCAGACCGGGGCCTTCAGTCTGATTTGGAAAAAGGTGAGCCCGGGTTGCCCGGTCTTTCTGAAAATTTTGACGGCAGGAAAACGCATGGGTTTCAACCCGGAGCCCGGACAGCTCCCGGGAACCAGCCACCACTGCCTCTATCTCCTGCAGGAAATAAGAACAACACCAGAGTTTCATGTCACATTTCATCAAAACCTATCCAGTCCAGAGGGTATTGCCCCCATCGGCGCACGGTTTCGGCAATTGTTAAAAGGATGTCCTCATCCACCGGGAAGGGGATCTCACCATGATTGTCCGACAAGACAAATCCTCCTCCCGGACCAGCCTGGGCAATGGCTTTCTTGATTTTGGATTCGATTTCCCCGGCAGTCCAATACCGCATATCGAGTGCGTTCAGGTTTCCGACCAAAGCCAGTCTGCCTCGGCAGGCGTCCTTTAACGCCCCCAGATCTTCCTCGGCACTGGCACTCATTGCGACAAAGCCTGCCCTGGAAATTTCGTCCACAACCGGCAAGCCCTTTCCTGAAGCCATATGAATCATTACAGATCCTTTTATACGGGAAATAACGTTCACAGCCGTCGGCACCCCATACTGCAAAATAAGATCCCGGGACATGATTGCCGGAGAAAAAGCAGGGTCGGAATACATGACGGCTGCGGCCCCGGCCTCAAGTTGGGCATTGGCCCAGGCAGTACAGTATTCGGTGTTGATCCCGAGAAGACGTTCAAGCAGATCCGGACGTTCATATATCAAATCCAGATACGCCTCGAATCCCATCTGCATAATGGGAAGGGAGAAGGGTGAGACAATGACCCCGGCGATGGGGGTATCGCCTCCGACAATCGCCTTAAGCCCGGCTATTGCTTCCAGAACCCCCTGGAGGGCCGGATTTTTTTTAACTTCAGGCGGTTCAAGAAAAAAGATATCTTCAGGTTTTTTGATGATGGGCGGACCGGCATTGGGCGGTCCCTGATCGAAATAAATTGCTTCTCCGCCCCAGGCCAGGATCTCCAGGGCTGCAAAGGGATAGCAGCAGAGCATATCGTTGCCGAATTTTTTATGAAGCCAGACCTGTCCATCTACCACGTTCTGAGGCCTGGAAAAATACGCTTTAATCGTGAGTCCCATTTCCCTTGCCGGATGCATGGCAGCAGAAATCACATAGGGAACCCTGTCCGGTTCCCTGTGGGAAAGGGTTTCCTGTAATCTTTGACTGGAAGTCATTCCCATATCCGATTCTCCATTAAGGTGTGAATAATTCTTGCCGCTTCACCGGAATTGCGGCCCATGTAATGAGCCCCGGCTTCTTTTTGGAGCAGGGGGGCAAGACGAAAAGGAGCCCCGCCGACCACCACGACAGTCCTGCTGCCTGCCTTCTCAAGCCCTTCCACCACGTCCTTTACATGCAGTGCAGACGTCAGCATGAGACAGGAAAGAAGAAGAATATCCACTTTGTCCTGAAGCGTTTTCTCAACCAGATCATCAGCCTTAAGGCCGTGCCCGTAATCCAGCAGATTGTATCCGGAAGAGCGAAGCGTCGATAAGACCATGCGCTTGCCCAGGGCGTGGTAGTCCCCTATCACACCGATGGCCAGTCTTGGACGGTCATATAGAGAGGGGCCGTCAACATTAAGCAACTCTCCTATGATTTTTTCGCAGATCCGTCCGGCCATGTAGACCTGGGAAAGCGATATACGGCCTTTCTCCCAGGCAAGACCAATAGATTCCAGGGCTGGAATCACCACATTCTCAGCCGGGATCAGGCCGTCTCCCTGTGATGACTGGGGTTTGAGCAAGATCCTGCACCTATGTTCATCCATATGTAGAAGGGCATCTGCGAATTGTTTGGATATCTTATCCATGCGAGTTACTATTTTCCCCCGAAGAAACGACTAAAGACATGCTTAGTGCGTTGATACTAACTATTGAATTGTGTATTTTTTGTCAAGCTTATTTTAAAGTTGTCAGGCTATCAGCACGCGACTTGTGTCAGATCAATGGTCAAGGCATAGACGCCCTGCTCCATTTTTGCCTGGACCGGGAAAGGACCGTTTTCAAAAACTTTAAGCATGGCCCGGTTTGAGGCCAGGACATCAGCGGTTAACCCAACGGCACCTCTTTCTTTTGCAAGTTTTGCCAGCATCTGGTAGAGGTAGGTGGCAATGCCGCATCCCTGGTAGGCTTCATCCACGACAAAGGCAATGTCCACAAAGGGTTTATTCCTGTGCCGGGCGAATCTGGCTTCGGCAATCAGGGTCTGCTGGCCGGGTTCGCCGGTGAAGGCCACGATGGAGAGGACGTCCCGGTAATCCACATTCACGTATTCCTGCATTTTTTCATGGGGCATGGTTTTAATGGGGCTGAAATACCGGTAATAGATGGCTTTGTCGGAAAAACGGTAGAAAAGCCGTCTCATCTGGTCCTCATCAGAGGGTTTGATGGCTCTGAACCGGACATTGAGATTGTTTTTAAAGGTGTGCCGGGTTTCAATTTCAGAAGGATAGAAATGGGCGCTGTCAGCCAGGAAAATCTGGTCTTTGTATAGAATATTGATTTTTTTAGCACCTTCCAACAGAAGGGGCCGGTCTTCGGGGTAGGCGATTTCGATGAGGGCCTGGGCCCTTTCCCTCAAAGTCCTGCCCCTCAAATGGGCAATACCCTGTTCCGTGACCACAAGATCAATGGATTCGGGAATGCTTAAGAGATCGGGCTGATCTTCCACTGATACCCGGATATTGGGTTTTCCATCCCGGTTGCGGCTGGGAAGGGCAACCATAGTATACCCGCCCTGGGAAATCTCGGCACCATTGAAAAAATCGGCCATCTGACCCGGTCCTGCCGTGACATTGGCAGTGCTGTTGTGCAGCACCACACGGCTGGACAGGTCCACCCTCCGGACCGGAAGAATGAATACAAACCTGTGATTCCGCCCGATTTCCATGGGGGTGAAGACCTTGTCAATGCTCTGGAATTCAACCATGGGGTTTTTGTCCAGAAACTGCATCAGTTCTTTGGTGCCACAGGCATAAGCTGCCAGGGATCTTCCCCGGAAAAGCCCTTTTCGCCTGTTGGTGACGGCCCCGCTTTTTACGAGGTCCATGACAGCATCGGTAAAAAAAGGACTGTGAATACCCAGATCTTTTTTGTGGAAGAGGTATCTGGGAAGGGCCTCAAAAATCGGGCCAAAGGTAAATGCAAGACAGGACCCATCCTCTATGACCGATGCGATATTGGCGGCCAGTTTGTCAAAGACCGGGTCTACGGGAAATCTGGGGAAATAAAAAGGCGGGTTTGCGGATTCAATGACCATGTCAAAATCATCAAAGGGAACAAAGGTATCCCCAATGGTAAACGGGGTATCAGGGTTGATTTCTCCCACCACAAGGCTTGCCTGTTCCATGGCCCTTCTGGCCACATCAACACCTACGCCCAGGCTGCAATACCCGGCCTGGTTGGGTGGGGTAATCTGGATAAAGGCGATATCAATGGGGATATGACCGTCTTTCATGAGCTGGGGGATGGCTGAAAACCGGGACGGTACCAGATCCACCTGCCCTGCGGCAATGGCTTCAGCAGACACCCATCCTGAAAAAAAGGTCTTCAGGCGGTACCGTTTGGATTGAAGGGCTTTATAGGAGATGGCATCCCCGAAGCTGACAAGCTGGATCAGGGTCAGGTCCTGGAGGCCGGGGCCTTTCTCATTCATGAGGCAGTTGACCAGGGTCCTGGGTTCGGCCGCGCCCGTACCGATAAAGATATTCATGCCAGGCTCGATTTTGGCTAAAACATCTGCCGGGGAAACCAGCTTTTTTTTCCATGGGGGTATTTTTTTTAGAAACATGGGGTTTAGGGGCTCTTCAGTGTTTCAATATTATTCCTGGCAAATTCAATGTCAGGGTCAATTTCAAGGGCCATTTCATAATACTGGACAGCCAGCTTTTTGTCCCCCAGTTCCCTGTAGCAGGACCCGATATTGGCATAATCAAGGGCAAGGGAAGGGTCGATTTCCAGGGCGTTTTCAAAACAGGCCATGGCAGCTTGATAGTCTTTCTGCATAAAATGGGAAAAGCCCATGGTATTAAACATATCCGGCCGCTGGGGGTCGATTTCAAGACCATGCTTGCAGGTTTCAACAGCTTTTTCATATTGCCGGAGGTCTTTCTGGCAGGCCCCCATATGGGAATAGATATCTGGCAGGTTCATCCGGACAGGATCTCTTTTCAGAGCGGTTTCAAATTCTTTTAAGGCATTTTCCAGGTTTTCCATAGCAACGTGCATGAGCCCCCTGTAAAAGCTGGTGTAGTATTGTCCGGGCAGGGCTTTTTCCAGGGCGGAAAGTTTTCGCAGAGCCGGTGCCGGATCATAATTTTCCGTGATGAGTCTTGCCGCAAACATGCCCACGCCGGCAGAGGCTGCTCTTTCCCTGAAATGGGCACCGGGGATGACTGCATAAAAGGCCGGGATGCCAAGATCGGCATGTTTCGTGTTGATGGCCAGAATCTCGTATCCCCTTTTTTCAAGAACCTCTATCAGGTTTTCAACCTCGGTTTTGATATTCCTGCTGGAAAGGTCCGGCAGATCTTTTATGGAGACCATTTTTTCAGGATGGGTGATGAATCTTGCATCCTCTATGTGCGTGAATTTGGGCAGGCCGCTGGCTACATAATTGGAGCCGGTATTAAAATCTCCTGCAAGCTGGGCTGTTTCGGTCAATGCCCGGCTCATGGCCTTTTCCGGGTCAGGGGAGGTTCCGGCAGTCCAGACGATTTCACTCATGGAAGGAAAAGTGGACGGGTCATAAGCCAGAACCCCGACCGTGGGGACGCCCGTGTCAAGGGAAAAATCCGAAGCATAGACTTCTATACCGTTTTTTTTATATTTTCCCAGCATTTCAATGACCAGGGGATCGGTAAAAGAATCAAGACGGATGCCCGGAACCTTTATCCGGCCATGGCTGACAAGGGAGGAGGTATGACGCTCCACCAGCTCACAGATACCCTGGCTCAACGCTTCTTCCGTACAGTTCCCGGCACTGGGGCCGTTGAATTCATTGATCATGTAAAACCAGTTGAACGGGATCAAAACTTCTTTTTTCCGGGTGAGATTATACCCCATGGTCCACTTTAAAGGGAGGTCATCAAACACGGGTTTGACCTTAAAAGCATCGGTTTCATTGTCATGCACGGATTTAATGATCTGATCAAAGGGCAGTGCCTTGTCTCCGAGCTGTCTTGGTGTTGAATAAAAAAAGTTTTTTTCATTTTTGACAAAGGAAAAAAAACTGAACCGCTCGGCCAGCTCCATGACGGCGCTGGCTTCGGACTGGGCCGGGGTTCCGCCTTTACCCATCTGTTTTTTTGTGCCGATCACATCAATGGCATCCATGCCGCATTCACTGAAAAACACGGGGATATCCAGCCTTCCCTTATCAATCCGCCTTGTCCGGCTCAGGATATCAAGATTCAGCCGGGCGGTTTTTTCTTTGAATGCAGCCACGGTGTCTTCCGGGGATATAATCTTGTCCTGGTCATAGGTATAGCCTTTAAAGGCATCCTTTAATTCAACGGTATAGGTCATTCATCTTCCTTGAGATTATGTTCGTTCCGTGTTTAAGACAACCCTTTTTTCCTAAAGGCCGACTGGTTCAATGGGATCACCGACCCGGATGGTTCCGCCTTTCAGAATTCTAGCAAATACACCTTCCTTTGGCATAATGCAATCCCCTGTCCGGTAAAATATGGCACATTTCTGATGGCATTCCTTTCCGATCTGGGTGATTTCCACCAGGGCGTCCCGGCCGAGCCTGAAAACCTTGCCGATGGGTTCGTTTTTCCAGTCAACCCCGGTTGTTGCAACATTCTCGGCAAAATCCCCGAAATTCAATTTAAATTCTTCAGAGCTTGCTTTTTCAATACTTTCCGAAGCCAGGAAGCTTAACTGGCGGTGCCAGTCCCCGGCATGGGCATCATCTTTAATACCATGGTTTTCAATGAGTTCCGCCGTTTCAACACAGTGCTTGGTGGTCCCTTTTTTTTTGCTCACGGCAATGGATACTATTTTCATAAATTTTATTCTCCTATGCTACATTGTGATATTCCTTATACCACAAAAGAGTAGCCTTCTGTCAATACCAAACCGGATGGAGTTGCCAAGAGGACCTGTAATTATGCGTGTCAGGGAGATGAAATTGGCTATTGCAAAATCAACAGGGTCATTATCACGGCAATAAAAGCGATCCACGCAGAAAATGCTGCGATTTCCGCCTTTTTCAGCCGGAACGGTTTCTTTGCCTGATCAATTGCCAAATCAATCCGGCTGAAAAGCTCTTTGGAAATTTCCTGCCGGATAAAACCGGATCGGATGTTTTTTTCAAGGCAGGTATCTGCCAAATATAAGTTTTTACAGGCATCACAGGTTTTGAGGTGAAAGAGAGTATCAGGGGTTTCATTAAAAAAAATATCCCTTGTAACGAGCCAGTACTGAAATTCATTACAATTCATTTATTTATGCTGGTATCAGTGGTTTTTTAAAGTTCAGGGTCATTTTTGGATTCATCTGTTTTAATAAACTAATCTTGAGGCCTTCCCTGGCCCGTGTAAGCCGGGACATGACCGTTCCTATGGGAATATCAAGAGAATCTGCAATGTCTTTGTACAGCATCTCGTCAATATAATATAAGGTCAGAATTTCTTTATATTTTACAGGCAGTTTGTCCATGGCATGCTGAACCGCCTGTTTGCCGTCTGCCGAAAAAAGCCGGGTGTCGGCATTATCATCGGATATACTGCTCTCCAGGAATTCGATATAATCCGTTTCATTCAGTTTCTGCATGCTTTTTCGCTTATGATAAGTTTTTAAAAAATTGTTTCTTAATATCTTCAGCAGCCAGGGTTTGCATTTTGATTTCTCCCTTAATTGATGGAAATTCTTAAAGGCCATCAAATATGTTTCCTGGACGATATCTTCAGCATCGAATACATTGCCGCAGTACCTCAAGGCCACATTATACATCAATTTCATATGGGGATAAGCAAGCTGTTTAAACTCATCCTTTGAAGTATTTTTTTTGAATATCATGTAACCATTTCCTGACCCTGCCTCCTTCGCATATATTAATCAGGTTATGGATCAATTCAATTGCCTCTCTGTATTTATACTTTTAAAATCTTTGAATTGATGACGGGAATTCGTTCTCTTTTATTCCAAATCAATTGTTTTGGAATTCTTTTGATATCTGTCTGGCAGATGGCTTATTTCCAGAATAAAAACCGCCCCTTATCCTGAATGGAAATTAACGGACAGGGGCGGTGAAATTGGATAGATCAGTTTATCGGAGAAAATGAGAATCTTTGCCCGCCGATAGACACTTCATACATCAGGCCGCCAATAGTGTGGACAAAAACAGCCATTCCTTTTGTATAATTTGTCTCTGCCTGGGCTCCGGTGGCAGGCCCGAGACCCGCGCCTGCCGTATTGCCCTGGGTTCCTGCCTGGGCCTGGGCGCTAAGCGTAACGACAACCGCAGAAAGCGAGCCGTCAAACTCAAACCCTTCGCTTGTAAACTCGTCATAGGCACGCTTGTCCTGAAAAAAAATGATTTCACGGAATGCTTGCCCCCCCAGTTGAAACCCGATATTGACTTTAAACAGGGTGGCAGTGCCTGTAATATCTCCCTGCCTGTAAACCCGGCCTGCGCCATAGGCGCCGCCAAGGATGATGCCTCCTTTTCCAACAGTGGGAAAGACGGCATAGCCATAGGCCTCATTGAAAAACGGCTTTACTGCATCGGATTTGATGAAAATATCGATGGTATCCGTATAATTATCTGCCCTTGCAGGGGATAATGAAAATACTGAAAGAATTACCAAAACCAGGATCAGATTTGTTTTAAAAAACCTCATAACCGGCCTCCTTTGAGGGTTAATATCATGTAGCGGTTTCATATTTATCAGCCTTTGCTTTTTTATTCCAGAGGTTTCGATGCTTTTAATTTAAAAATTTGATTTGAAAAATAGATTCCGGTATCATGGGAAAAAAGGATAAGCTTTAAGTCCACCCACTATGAAACCAAAAACAAAATACATCCTGTTTTTTCTGCTCCTGGCATCAACGGCAGCCATAGGCCTTTTCCATGCCCTGACACCCGGGCATATGATTTTTTACCATGATACGTATCGGCGGCTCAGCTATTTTCCCATTGCCGTCGGCGCAGTTTTTTTCGGGCTGTGGGGAGGAATAAGCCTTGCCGTTGTTTCCTGCCTTGCCTTTGTCCCTCATCTTTTTTTATTCTGGGCAAGGGGACCGGAAGCCTATTACAGCGAATTGTCGGAAATTATGTTTTATCTTGCCGCCGGGATTGTCATAGGACTGATTTCAAGCCGGGAAAACCGGTTAAGGGAAAAATACAAGACTCTTTCTGAAAAACTGGCCATCTCCTACGAACGCCTGCACGATCAGGCATCAAGGCTTCTTGAGGCTGAAAAACAGCTTGGTGAGAGTCAAAAGCTTTCCATGCTGGGCCACGTGTCTGCTTCCCTGGCCCATGAATTGAAAAATCCCCTGGCTTCCATCAAGGGAGCAGCGGAAATCCTGGCCGATGAATTGCCGCAAGGCCATCCAAAACATGAATTCATTGACATCATGCGCTCGGAGATTTCAAGACTGAACCATTCGGTGGAAGATGTCCTGAGCTATTGCCGGGGCAGGCAGCAGGCCAACCAAAGCAAACAGGAATCAATTGCAAAGATTATCCACCACGTAATCTCTCTGCTGGAAACCCGGTTTGAAGAAAAATCCATAGCCCTTACGGTTCAGGCCGACCCTGAAGATGATTTTTCAACAGATGAGGCAGCCATGATCCAGGTTTTGATAAACATCCTCCTCAATGCTGTGGATGCAGTCGGAACAAAAGGCAGGATCATGGTCGAGGTTGAACACAATGAGACCACCCGGGTCATAAAAATTTCAGATGACGGCCCTGGAATAGATGCCGGTAAAGCCGAAGACGTGTTCCAGTCTTTTGTCACCTTTAAGGAAGGGGGAACCGGCCTCGGTCTTTCCATTTCAAAACGGATCATTGAAAGCCTGGGCGGAAAAATAGAGATCAGGACATCCCCCCTGGGCGGAGCGCTTTTTTTAATCGCCCTTCCGGAACAAACCGGTTCCGGAAGTCAGGGAATCACATCTGTGTAAGGTTATTTTTCACGGTCCGGCAGGCAAAGACCCGGTTGCTGAAACCAAAGGCAGCTAATGGGACAGCGAATACTCAAAATATTGATTCTCACAAGGAAGTCCAAAAGCAATATGGATTTTCAGTTCCCCGGGTATCATAATAAATGATGCCCTGGACATGGAAGCCATTTCCGGCGTTTTTGTATTATCTATGTGATGACAGATGGAATTCGGATGATTCTGGTGATCTGACAGAAAGCTCATCATCTGTTTAGGGGTAATATTACCGAAAGAATTTGAAATCAGCTCCCTGAGACGGTCTGCACGTCCAAAGGAATATGCATTGTTATGGGGCCCATGGGAGAAATGGTCAGATTGGAACAGTTACCGATCCCGGCAGAATTGAGATAATATGTGCAATTGCCTAAAAAACATATAGCCAGTTGTTCCAGCCCATCCCTATGTTTTATATGGAGAAGGTCGATAGGCGCATCCGGATGCCAGTCAATATTCTGTCCTATCATTGTTATTCCATTTTTTGTTGCCGGTCCTGTGAGTGCAAAAGAAGTGCACATCCCTGACAGTTGAGGATAGTTCATGGCAATTTCAAGATAACTCTTAAGCGCAAAAGATTCTTTATCGGTATATGTCTTGAATTGATGAAGCCTTTTCAGTTTTTCAACTGTTTTCTGAAATCTGACAAGCCGGATAAATTGTTTTGGCGAAACCCCCAATATTTCAAAATATTTTCTTTCAAGTGTCCTGGTGATCACTCCTAAAAGATTTGCAAGTTCATTTACTTTGATCTGACCGTCGCAGGACTCTATGATCGCTGTTGACCGGCTATATAGTTTATTCTTCATCATCTGTTGAGGCTCAAGATTACACAGCAGTTTCTCAATGATCCTCTGTCTTGCAAAAAGCCTCTTTTCAGACCAGAGCATTTCACAAAGATCATCCGGCTGCATGCCGGAAACCTTAGGAAGCGGAAGAATTTCAATCTCAGTGTTCATTGGCTGTGAACTTTAAATTTCCTGCTGCAGCGGAAGCCTGATGATAAAATTTGTTCCCTTGCCCGGAACGGATTCAACCGTTATGCTCCCTTTATGGTTTTCAACAATGATAAAATAAGAGATATACAAACCCAGACCTGTTCCGGCCCCAACGGATTTGGTGGTGTAAAACGGCTCGAATATCCTTGCCTTCACGGTTTCATCCATACCGGGACCATTATCTTCAATCTCAATCACAACTGAGTTGCCCTCTCTCAAGGTGGCGATTCTGAATTCCGGCTCCCTGTTCTTCAGATTTTCCATCATGGCCTGGGCACCATTTTTCAGGATATTGAAAAAGACCTGCTGAAGTTTACCCCGGTCGCAGGGGGTTTCGGGTAAATCAGCATCATAATGGCGCTGGATTTTGATTTTTTTAAAATCCATATGTTTTTTCAGGTCAAAATCCTTGATCACAATACCCAGGGTCTGATCCAGCACTTTATCAATCCGTTGAAGTGAAAATACACTATCGCTTTTGCGGCTGAAGGTCAGCATATTGGCAACAATATCTGCCGCACGCCGGCCTGCATCCAGTATGGATCGGGTCATGACATAAATTTTACGCTGCTGAAAATATAAGTGAAGTTTTTCAAGATCAATGCCGATTTCCCGGGCGACCTTGATATTCTGTTCCATGTCTGGTTTCGTGCGATTTTCAATGATCTGGGCACTCTGAATAATCCCGGCAAGAGGGCTGTTGATTTCATGGGCCATTCCTGCAGCAAGACCGCCGATGGATTGCATTTTTTCCGTCTGGATCATCATTTCTTCCATATTCACCCGCGTGGTGATATTGTCTATTCTGATCACCGCACCATCTGTTTTGCTGCTGATCAGCGGATATGCAATCACATCATAAATAAACCGCTCATCATGAATCACTGTTTCCAGCCGTTCTTCCTTTTTTATCTGCCCCAGCTCAATGGCAGAGAAAACAATGGATTCTTCTTTTTTCAGCAAGGGAAAGACCTGAAACAGATCTTTCCCTTCAACATCCCTGAACCTTTTGCCGGTTAGTTTTCCGGCTTCGCTGTTCCACAATATCACATGGGCAAACGGATCCACGCCAATGATGACGGAGGGCATGGAATCAATAATATTGGACAGCATGGCTTTTAAGGACACATTTGAATCTTCAACCGATGATTTGGATTGTTCAAGCTCAAGAATGGATGTTTGGATCGTGTCTGCCATTGAATTAAAGGAACAGCCCAGGGCACCCATTTCATCCTGGGATTGGACAGGAAGACGATAATCCATATCTCCTCTCTGAAATTTTGAAATCCCCTTGATCATAGTGGTAATTCTTCTGGTCAGGGCCGAGGCCATCATTACGGCAACGGCAATCACCAGGACGACCATGATGGCGGTATAACCGGCCAGCCGTACAGCCGTTTCCCGTAGGGAGGTTTCAATCACCTTCTTATTTTCCATGTTCTGCTTTTCAATGGTTTCAATAAACCGGCCCTCTGTTTCTTTGATCGCCGCTGCCGTTTCATCAGCCGGTCTGTGGAATTCACCCACATTGGCGCCAATGGTGACGTATCCGAATCCCCTGGGGCTGTTTTTGTACTGCCCTGTAAAATAGGGGATGGCTGCTGCCGTGGTCAATTTTTTAAGCCCGCTCCATTCAATCACAAAAGACCCTGACCCGCCGTATTGGGTCAGTTTATGCCATCCGTCACACTGTGGCGCAAAATTCAGATACCGGCAGTCCAGCCCGACCAGCCCTTTTTGAAGCATTTCTTTTGAAGGTATTTTTGAAAGTGACTGGTGATCGTATTCCGGCAGGGTTTTTAAAAACCCGCCGATATCAAGCCCGCTGTTTTTAAAATTTTCATAAATCCCTTCCTCAAGCCAGGGAATCGCCGGTTCACCCGTTGCCGGGTCATATCCTGCAATGGAATAATCCCTGGGATGGGAAATATTACGGCCCATATGGTCCCACATAAAGGCATAATTACCGGAACCTGCGTCCGAGATATCGGAATATCGCTCGCTGGTCGGTACAATATGATCGGTAAACTCCATGATATGGGTATGATCCAGGGCCAGGGTGATATATCCGGTAATGGTTCCGTTTTGAGTAAGGGGAATAGCCCACCGGACAAGGCCCTGAAATCTCCTTCCCACCGGGTTTTCCTTGCCGGCATACCCGGAAGCCTCGGGAAGGAATTCCAACCCCTTCTGCCCTGCCTGTTTTTTTGTATAAGGGCCGATCAGGTGTGTCTTTACATAGGCGCCGATCACATCGGAAACATATATCTCCCCCGGCTTGAGACGCTTCAGGTGTTCAAAATAGGTTTCCGCCTTGCAGAATGTCCGGTCCCTTTTGGAAATATCCCTTAATTCGCCGGGCAGGATATCAGAGCTTGTGACTTTCATCATTTCCTTTCCCGAAATATCCACATAGGTCATTTCCAGGTACAGGGGAATGGATTGAACCATTCCTGTTTTCTCCGGGGCCCTGTAATGAAAATCAAGTTCATTATCCTTATTTTCCGCCGTGACGGTCCGGTCGTCATCCGGATCTCCCACCGATGGTTCCCATATATTTTTTTCTTCATTGAGCACCCAGGGTCTGTGACGGGTAATATTGCGCCTGTGGGCGTCTAAAAATGCCTGAAACAGTTTTTTATCAGGCTTGAGCAAAGATGCGGTCCGGATATCAATATCCCGGTCAGATAAAAATGCAGCTACCTTCCTTGCCGTATCCGTTGCCAAATGCTCAATGGCTTCCCGTGATCTTAAATCCAGTGCCCTGATGGAACTTGACGTGGCAAGGCCTGCTACCTCTTTTGTCGTGCCTGCACTGGTCTGTGCCATCTCATTGACATGAGTCTCAAGTGTAACCGATAAAGAAGAGATCTCATTCCAGGCAAACCATGCCAGTACGATGAGCGGAATAACCTTTATTAATACGAAAATACCGATCAGTTTATCTCTAATGCTTGCTTTATATCCCATCCGATCCCCACCTAATCCTTTTAAAATATCTGCATCATATTTTAAAAAAGGATATCAGATAACCATTTGCCTCACAATTTAAAACTATAAAGCCGTTTTTTATCAGGATTCAGAATTCAGGACATCAAGATATCATCCTGACCCTGTCTTTTATACATCCGCCATCCACGGCTTCCATAAATGCATCGGCCAGGATACGGCCCATTTCTGCCGCTTTCTGCCAGGCTTGAATCCTTTCACCGTCTTTTTTCTTAAATCTTATAAAATCCTGCCGGTCCGGGATTCTGCCAAAGGGTAGCCGTGCGACAAATTCAGGTGACGGCGCAACCAGGATCACCCGATCCACCAGACTGCCATGGGCACGGCGGCCTGTAAGTTTTTTGTCAAACCATCCCGGTACAAGGTAAGGGTAAAAATGCGGATACAGGATAAATTTTTCAGACCCCGGCTTCATGGGAAAAACCGGATGATAATCCAGAAGCCCGCCATCCCGGAAGACCCCTTCCGGACTCCCCGGAATCCCGGTAACTCCTTCCATCAGAAGCGGGATTGATCCCGAAGCAAGCAAGGCTTTTGAAAAATTTAATGGAGTAAGCGCTATGAATCCGGTCCTGAAATCAGTCATATCCATTACCGCGGTGTCATACCGGGGGTCATGGAACATGGTCCTTTCAAAATAAAGACCCTGAAGTTTTCTGGACAAGAGATTCAGCTCAAAGGCCGACCATATGCCGGCACCTTGAACAACATGCCGGTGAGACGCCAGAACATTTTTGCATTTGACTGCTGAAAACCCGATACGGATAAACGGGTGGGAAAGGACCTCATCAATGCCTGCACCGGAAAGGAAAAGCCTCATGACCCGTCTTGATTCCCCTGATACCTTGGCTGGTGTGAAAAGCCCTCGATACGATTGATGAATATAGGCATCTTTTAATCGATCAAGGGCCCGGCGAGGATCTTTTTGTGCGACTGCCGCAAATTTCCAGGCCCCGACAGAAGTCCCGAAAAGATACAGCGGCTCTTTTCGGTCTTTGAACCACTGAGAAAAAAGAACTGAATCCAAGGCCTGGATGGTCAGCCATTTAGCGGCACCGGAAGCTCCCAGGACGATCCGGATATCGGATTCGGATAACCCGTTTTCCCGGATATGATAATAGGCTGATTTCCCTGCAAGTATGACCAGGTCTTTTTCCATTGATTTATTTTTAGCTTTGTTCATTATTTTTGTTATATATTTTGTTGAGTTTCACGCACCCATTTTCATTTAACTCAACCCGGCCGGTTTGGACAGGATTTCAGACCAGACAAAGGCCTGTTTTAATTGTTGCCTGGGAATCCGTCCATATCTTTGGGACCTGTGATTTAACCCGCATTTTCCGGCCATGGCGGTTTCTTTTGTCCCAAAAAGGTTTGGCGGAACCGGTGAAACAGTCCTCTGGGGATCGGACTCCTTGACTTCAATAACCGTCCTTTTTTCATCAACCAGCGTCTTCAGCCTGTCAAGGCTCCCTGAAGTCCTATCGGTTTTTTCATCTTCACCCAGGATTTCCCATATATTGTCCTGGTTTTTTCCTTTGTTTTTTTCCTGTATGGCCTGCTGCTCTATTTCGCTGACAAATTGACGAACCTGCTCGCCCATCCGCTCAAATAAAGAAGTCTTTTTCTTTTTTAGCACAGACTGGGTAGTAGATTTTTTTTTCATTCCTTTTAAAACAGCCGGGAGAATAAAAAAAATAAAAACTAAAAAAATTGATATGATTGAATCAAAATCCATGGGCCTATCCTTGATTGAGAGCCGGCCTTAAATCAGAAGAAACAAATTAAGGCCGGCCATGTTGATTTATTTTTCAGGTTCCGGTCCCGGGCTTGCAATCTGGTCTCTCATTCTCGTATCTGCGGAAATATTCTGCATTTTATAATAGTCCATAATACCTAAATTCCCATTCCTGAAGGCTTCCGCCATGGCCAGGGGCACCTGGGCCTCAGCTTCCACAACCTTGGCCCGCATTTCCTGGACCCTTGCCTTCATTTCCTGTTCCTGGGCAAAAGCCATGGCCCGCTTTTCTTCAGCCTTGGCCTGGGCAATTTTCTTGTCGGCCTCGGCCCGGTCGGTTTCCAGCTCGGCACCGATATTTTTGCCCACATCCACATCGGCAATATCAATGGAAAGGATTTCATAGGCGGTCCCTGCATCCAACCCTTTTTTCAGAACGGTTTTGGATATCATATCCGGGTTCTCAAGCACGGCTTTATGGGTTAAGGCAGAACCGATGGTGGTGACAATGCCTTCCCCCACCCTTGCCAGAATGGTTTCTTCCCCTGCTCCGCCTACCAGCCGGTCAATATTAGCCCGCACAGTAACCCTTGAGATGGCCTTCAACTGAATCCCGTCCTTAGCCATGGCAGCCACCAGCGGAGTTTCAATGACCTTTGGATTGACGGACATCCTCACTGCCTCAAGAACATCCCTGCCTGCCAGATCAATGGCTACGGCCCTGTTAAAACCCAGGTCGATATTGGCTTTGTCGGCTGCAATAAGAGCCTGGACCACCCGGCTGACATTACCGCCGGCCAGGAAATGGGACTCAAGGCTGTCTGTGGGGATTTCAATACCGGCTTTCACAGCCATGATTTTTGATTCTACAATCAGCTTTGCCGGAACTTTTCGTAGCCGCATGAAAATAATATTGATCAGCCCGACCTTTGCCCCGGATACCAGGGCCTGCAACCAAAGCGCAAGATGAGAAAAGATGAAATAAAACAGTATGAGTCCGATAAAACCTGCAACGATTATCAAAATAGCCATTAAATTCATTGAACCTGTCTCCTGTTATTTTATTTTTTCAACAATAATCCGGTTGCCTGTAACGCCTGTAACCACAATCGGTGTTTCTGCATCAATATATTCTCCATCCGTGACCACATCTACCCGCTGCGAGTTTATCTCTGCCATGCCGGACGGGCGAAGATCCGTAACTGCCGTTCCCTTCATATGCATATAGGCTTCATATTCCATTCTTTGTGAAACCACGCCATCCTGTTTTGACAATTCCCGTTTCAATGAAAGAGAGGATTTAGCCAGGATTTTCATCCCAAAAACAATTAAAACAGGAACTATGATCAGATCCAGGCCAGTGAAAACCATCCCGGCCGTTGCAGAAATGGTTGTAAAGACAAGGTATAGGGAATAGGAAAAAAGTGCAAGCGCAACGGCTGCCAAAAGTCCGAAAGAAGGGATGAAAATCTCGGCAATGACAACCAGAATGCCGATGATTTGGACAAGAACAGGTAAAATATAGGGTTTCATTCCAATGCCTTTATATTTTTCGTCTTTATGGGTTTAACAATCACACGGTTCGGTTCTATTCTGTCAATGATGACCTCGACACCCTGTTCAAGAAACTCGCCCTGGGTGACGGCATCAATTTTTTTATTATTGATCACTACCTTTCCCGAAGGGCGGAGAAATGAATGGGCAATTCCTCTATCCCCCGGCTTTATCCCCAGAGCGGTTGTGACATCCACATGGGATTGGGTCAGGGTTGCATCAAGACAGGGACCTTTTATGATTTTTGAAAACTGTGGCAAAACATACCGGATCATGAACAGAGAGATGAAAAAAGCAAACAGGAAAGACCCCAGTACATATGCCAGATTGTCCATCAATAAATCGGCTTCCCAGGGCAGTTCCGGGTCCGGAATGACAAATCCCTGGAAAGAAAGGACAAGACCTGCTGCAATACATATCAGGCCTGTAATCCCTGCAACCCCGAATCCCGGAAGGACAAACACTTCCACTCCAAGGAGCAGAATCCCAATGAGCAGGATTAGTAATTCCGTATAATCTGCAAGACCCACAAAATATTGATTAAAAATTACAAGCCCGATACAGATGATCCCTATAACCCCGGGCAGACCAAACCCAGGGGCTTTTATTTCCATATAGACGGCGCCGATTCCGATCAGCATGAGCATGGGAAGAAAGGGCTGCAGGAACCTGACCAGGCTTTCAGACCAGGATTCTTCAATGGTGATGATGTCCATTGAGCCATACCCCAGAAACAAAAGGGCTTCATTCATATCTTTGACGCTTTTTTGGGAAAATCCAAGATCAAAGGCTTCGTCATCATCCATGGTCAGAAGCTCCCCCTTGGCAACAATTGTTTTTTTTGTACCCATGGCTTTTTTTTCATCTTCCGTCAGGTCATCATAGGCTTTTTTATCCATGAATGTTTTCTTTTCCCCGGCCATTACCTGGTAGACTTCCATATCAATGGTAACCATGGATTCAGCCAGAACCACAGGGTAATTGTTCTTTTTTGCCAGTGCCCTGAACCTGGCCCTCAGAACCGTTTGGACTTTTTCTCCAGCCATTTCCATACCTTTTTCCGTTTGAATAATGGGTGCACAATCACCGATAATGGTATTTTCTTTCATGACCAAAAGATTGGAAGCCAGGGCAATGAGGGCGCCCGCGGAAATAGCCCTCTTCTCGACATAGGCAATGGTCTTCCCCCGGGTGATACCGGATATCTCTTCTACAATATCAAGAGCTGAATCCACGCGGCCGCCAAAAGTGTCCAGCTTAAATATAAAAACCGCATCCGTCTCATCTTTCAGATTTTTCAAAGATCGTTTGACATATGCGGCCATGCCAGGTTCCACTGCCCCTTCAATGGGAATGACATAAATTTTGGGCTTCCCCTCAACCGCTCTGAGCCAGGAACAGGAAAAAACCAGGCAGAAAACGGTAATGATGAAAATCAGATATTTATTTGGCTGCATTTAACATCTCGCTTTGAAGAATATTTAGATTTTATGTTACAGTCATATTGAATTTCAACTTATAGGTCAATACGCAGCATTGAATTTCAATTGAAAAAGGAGATTGTGTTGCCGGATATCGGAATAAACGGCCATGTGGATTATTTTGTATTTTCCCACGCAAAATAAGATCATCCTGGTTTAATGCCATCCCCTGGCATTCATCGATCAGACTTCGTTTATGAATTCCTTTCTCCTGAATCCAGGGGATTTTAATTTCGGGGTAAAGCTATTCCCATTAACAAAGGGTTGTCAGATCAATTTCAGAACGTTTACCGGAAGAACCGGAATTATCGGAAAGAAAAACAGTATAGGGCCGGAAGCAATAAAGACGGGATTTAAATTTTTCCAGGAAAAAATTTCTATTCTCAATTATCCGGGGGCCGAATATCTGCTTTAAAAAACTGAATTTGGAAACATATTTTTTAACAATCCTAAGATGTAAATCCATTTTTGAAACAATCTCGATCCGGCCCGACATCTGGAATCCGAAAATCAGGTCCATCCGGTCCGAATCCTGGAAAATCGAAGCTGATACCGGCCTTGGATCTTCTGCGTCCTTAATATGCCTTGAATTTTCATTGGAAAAAAAATAAAATCCATTGCCGTGAAATACAAAATAAACCGGGGATGACCATGGTATGTCATTCCGGCAAACTGCAAGGGTCATAACCCTTGTTTCATTTATCAGACACCTTGCTTTTTCAATCTTTTGTGGTTCCATTATTTAATTTTATATGAATTGACATTCTGTTTGTCAATCTTTAATACTCATACAAAAGAGCCGTTTACAAAGGTCATGAGGCTCATCCCTGATCAGGGAATATTTTTAAAAAGGATTGAAAGCATAAACAGAGGAGAGATGGAACCTGACGAAGAATATGTTGTCCTGGTGGATGAAACCGACAGGGAAATCGGAATTGAAAAAAAATCACGGGTTCACTCCTCATCAACGCCTCTTCACCGGGCCTTTTCACTTTTCCTGTTCAGCTCGACAAAAGAACTCCTGCTGCAACAGCGGTCCTGGACAAAAAAAACCTGGCCCGGTATATGGTCAAATTCCTGCTGTGGTCATCCTTTGCCCGGAGAATCATATGAAAGCGCAGTCCTGAGACGGACAAAATTCGAACTGGGGATTAAATTGCATACAGTCACCAGGATATCGGATTACCGGTATTGTTTTTCAAAAGACGGGGTCATGGAAAATGAAATCTGCCCCATTTATATTGGATTGTATGATGGAGACATGGTGCCTTGTCCCGATGAAATTCAGGCGGTTCAATGGATAAACTGGGAGGACTGGGTTGAAAAAACCCTTCGGAGTCCTGATCTTTATACTCCCTGGTGTGTGGAAGAAACCGGGATTCTGGCATTGGATAAAAATTTTTTAGAATTTATGCTTTTACCATCCGGATCATAAGCTCTTTTTTTTGTGTGTCATAAACTGCATATTTTGATTCTTCAAAATCGTCCCGCGAAAAACCGATACTGCCCACATTCAACAGATATTTCCGGTCATCCCCCAGTTGAATGACACAGTTTTCCCTGATCGGCCTGCGGTAAAAATTCCTGTCTTTATACGTAATCAATACCAGCTCATGGGTATGGCCTGTAAAAAATACCTGTTTGTCCGAATTATTGAAAATGGATTTTAGATAATAATCCGTCACGTCATGGATGTAGGTGGTAATCTTATCAGGCGGCGTACCATGGACAAAATGGCAGTTTTCAAGGGTCAGATACGGCAGCGTATTTTCAAGATAGCGGACCGATGTATTGGAAATAACGGCAATGTTATCTAAAAGCGGCTGTTTAATGCTTTTGGGAAAAAGCTCAAGATAATCCGGGTCAAACATGGCCAGCTCGTGGTTGCCTCTTACGGCAATAACATGCTTTGACATGAGAAGCCGGATGGTTTCTTCAGGCTGATCTCCGTACCCGATAATGTCCCCAAGGCATATATATTGATCGACCTTGTATTTTTCCATGTCGGCAAACACTGCCAGCATCTTTGAATAGGAGCTGTGAACATCTGAAAAAACAGCAAATTTCATATAAAAAACCTTATCATTAAAAAAATAACAGGTTTTATAATAAGGCATGATCCGGATAAGTAAACTATAAAATTTTATTCGTTCTGCCGGTGTTCCGCCAGAATTTTAGCCATGATGGACCCGATTCCCCCCTGGGGAGTTTTTTCAATAAAGGACCGCTTGATCACATCATAAAAGGCAGTTGCTGCCGGGGAAAGAGGAACATTTTTTGAAAATCCCAGACTGACATCAAGAAACAATTTTATGCCTTTAAGCTTGTGCATGGCGATTTTTTTTTCTTTTACCTTACGCTCGATAGATGGTTTTACAAGAAAGGAGATCCCTTCTCCCCTCTCTACAAGGTCAATGATAAATTCGGTATTATTGGATTCCATGAAAACATTGGGGATAATCTTATGTTTCTCATAAAGATCCTGTATCTTCTGCCTTGTGCCGGAACCACTTCCTTTCAGGATCAGCGGTTCCTTTGCAATGTCATCAAACTCTATTTCTTTTTTCCTGGTCAGGGGGTGATTCACATTCAGAATAACCACAATTTCTTCCTGGCTGAAAGGAATAAATTGAAGTCTTGAATCGTTCACATTCATCCGGGCTACCACAATCATTTCATTTTTAAAATCCCTTAAACTATTGATCATGGCCATGGAACTGCCTTCTTCAAGGATAATTTTTACATTGGGATAGGCTCTGTGGAAAACCGACATGACAGACGGCATGATATGATTGGCATAGGCTTTTGTACACCCGATTTCCAGAAGACCCTGGTTCAGCTCCTTAAGCTGGGTCAGGGTGGTCTCGACCTCATCTTCAATATTAAAAATCCTTTCAGCTTTTTCAAACAATATTTTCCCGACATGGGTAAGACCGACCTCCCGGCCCTGCCTTCTGAACAGTTTCATATCATAATAATTTTCAAACAATTTTACCTGGGCTGTTACGGCAGGCTGTGAAATACAGAGTTTTTCAGCGGCTGCCGTATAGCTTGCATGCCTGGCAACATAATAGAAAGCCCTTAGTTGATTCAAATTGATCATGGTTCCCATTCCTCAGTGACCCATTTACCGAAGGGGTATTTAATTATAAGAAAATCTTATAATTCAGATAATTTTATATGAATTGACAGTTTTTTTGTCAAGCAATATCCTCTGATCCATAATACTTGCTTTCAGAATTTGATATCCGGGTCTGCCCTTGAACGTTGGCGGCTTCTATCTTAACCTTCCTTTTCGTTTTTCTGCAAGTATGGTCGGTGTCAGGTTTTTTTGTTTGGTTTTTTTTAACACTTAATTTTTTAATTGGAGGTAAAAATGGCTGACAAGAGTTTTCCCAATCCCCACGAGATAGAAGCAATCCCCGGAACAGAAGGCTGGGAAAGGATGTATCCCTACCATTATCTTTTTACGACAAAAGATAAGGAACGTGAAGCATATGAAAACAACACGTTCTGGTTCAATGACGCCCTTCATTATCCCGAGCCCATGTATCCCTTTGACATCATCTGGGATGAAGCATGGTTTCTGGCCCTGTCTCAATTCAACACCCGGATTTTCATGATCCCGCCGGTGTATGGGGTGGATCACAGGATCATTAACGGCAATGTCTATATTGCACCTGTTCCTGTTACCGACCCTGAAGAAGTGCAGAAAAGGGTTCCCCTGTTCATGGAAAGAGCAGGGTTTTATTTTGAAAACTGGAATAAACTCCATGATAACTGGGAAAAAAAAATGAAGGGGATCATTTCAGATCTTGAAACTCTTCAAATCCCAACTCTCCCTGCCATGGAAGATATCTCCGTTGTCAAGAACGGACTTGGTACCTCATCCGGATACGAACTGATCAAAAATTACGACAAGCTCATCGATCTTGGAATTCGCTGCTGGCAATATCATTTTGAATTTTTAAACCTGGGATATGCGTCCTATGTCATTTTTGTTGATTTCTGCACCAAAGCCTTCCCGGATATCCCTTTACAGAAAATTACCCAGATGGTTGCAGGAATTGACGTTATCCTGTACCGGCCTGACGAGGAACTCAAAAAACTTGCAAAACTCGCTGTCGAATTCAACCTCGCATCCCAGATCGGAAACGATACCAAAGACGTTAAAGATGTCATCGCATCGCTCCAGGGGTCTGAAAACGGTAAAAAATGGATAACTGCCTGGGAACAGGCCAAAAATCCCTGGTTTAATATTTCAACCGGAACCGGATGGTATCACCAGGATATCTCCTGGAACGACAACCTGAATATCCCCCTAAGCTCCATCCGGATTTACATGGAAAAAGTCAAGGCCGGTATCTCCATCGACCGTCCCATGGAAGCGGTCCAGGAAGAAAGAAAACGGCTGATACACGAATACAGAGGCCTGTTAAAAACCGATGATGACAGGAAAACCTTTGATCAGCTTCACGGCACTGCAGAACTGGTGTTCCCCTATGTTGAAAATCATATGTTCTATGTAGAGCACTGGTTCCATTCCGTTTTCTGGAATAAAATGAGGGAAGTGGCTGCCATCATGACGGAACATAAATTCCTGAAAGGCTCTGAGGATATCTGGTTCCTGTCTAGAAGCGAAATCAAGGAAGCCCTGTGGGATCTCGTCACTGCATGGGCCACCGGAACAAAAGGATATGGCCCGCTGCACTGGCCCGAAGAAATTGCATGGAGAAAAGGGGTGTATCAGAAATTCAAAGAACATCGTCCCCTGCCGGCCTATGGAACTCCGCCTGAAGTGATTGCAGAGCCGTTTACCATCGTTCTCTGGGGTGTCACCAATGAAAGCATGGCTGCCTGGGCAAAATTAAAAGAAATCGGCGATCCGGATAAAGTCAATGAAATCGAAGGCTTTGCAGGATCACCCGGCGTGGTTGAAGGCATTGCACGGGTCTGCCGCTCTGTTGAAGACATCGGCCAGCTTAAAGAAGGCGAAATCCTTGTGGCGCCCACTACATCTCCCTCCTGGGCCCCGGTCTTCCAGAAAATCAAAGGGGTTATCACAGATGTGGGTGGCATCATGAGCCATGCCGCCATTGTCTGCCGCGAATACGGCATGCCGGCCGTTGTAGGAACCGGCCAGGCAACCGCCATCATCAAATCCGGCATGAAAATCAAACTGAATGGTGATACAGGAAGAATTTATATCGAAAGGTGATTTGCTATCATGGAAAAAAGATCTGACTATGTCCTCTGGTTTGAAGAATGTGATTTGGGGTCCATCCCTTCTGTGGGTGGTAAAAATGCAAGTCTGGGTGAATTATTGAAAGCACAAATCCCTGTTCCGCCCGGTTTTGCCATAACGACCAATGCCTACAGGCTGTTTTTAGAACAGGGCGGCATCCGCAAAGAAATCTATAAAATTCTGGAAAATGTAAAAGCCGATGATATGGATTCCGGTGAAGCATCAAGCAAAGCCATCCGGGCCCTGATTGAAAAAACGCCGGTGAGTGATGACCTCCAGGATTATATCGGTGAATTTTACAGGAGATTGTCCAAAAGGTGCAATGTTCCTGCCGTTCCTGCAGCCGTACGATCCAGTGCAACCGCTGAGGATCTCCCGGGAGCCAGTTTCGCCGGACAGCAGGACACCTTCCTCTGGATCAGGGGCATGGATGGAATTCTCACCCATGTAAAAAAATGCTGGTCAAGTCTTTTTACCTCAAGAGCGATCTATTACAGGGCAAAAATGGGATTTCCCCACGAAAAAGTGGAAATCTCCGTAGGTGTTCAAAAAATGGCCAATGCGTGGACCGCCGGTGTCATGTTTACATTGAATCCTGCCACCGGGGACAGGTCCACCATTGCCATTGATGCAAACTGGGGGTTTGGAGAAAGTGTTGTCAGCGGTGAATGCACACCGGATAATTTTATTATCAATAAAATCACGGATGAGGTCATCAAAAAAACGGTTTCTCACAAGACCATCCTGTTTACCCGTGACCCGGTCAGCCATTCCGTCATAAAACAGACCGTTCCTGCTGAAAGAGCAGACATCCAGTGTGTTGTGGATAAGGATGCCATTGAACTTGCAAAAATCGGCAAACGGATTGAAAAGCATTACGGCAAGGCCATGGACATTGAATGGGCCATTGACAAGGACACACCCGGCCAGGCAAAAATCATGATTCTTCAAAGCAGGCCGGAAACGGTATGGAGCGATAAAAAAGTTGCGCCTATCATGGCGACCCGGTCATCAGCCCTGGAACATATCTGTGCCGGGCTTGTTGCAGGAAGAAAATTAACGCATTGATCTATAAAACATAATTTTGTTTAACCGCCGGGCCCTGAAATTTAAAGGGCTCGGTCAAAAATATAAACCAGTGCGCATCGCGCAGGCAACCCTATTTTTGCTTCAGAAGGGGAGCAACTGATTAAGGAGAAAAAACCATGAAAGACATGAGAGATTTTGTAGCCGTCTGTGAAGAAAAAGGACTTTTAAAGCGGATTAAGGCTGAAGTGGATTGGAACCTGGAATTGTCCCATATCGCAAAACTGAACGAAGAAGCCCAGGGACCTGCCCTTTTATTTGAAAACATCAAGGGATATGATACCCCTGTGATCACCAGTGCCTGCACAACGGTTCAGCGTCTTGCCATCATCATGGGCATGCCTGAAGATTCAAGCCTGACCGACCTTTATGTGGGCTGGGCAGAAAAAGCAAAAAACCCGATCCCGCCAAAATATATTGATAAGGCCAAAGCCCCCTGCAAACAGAATATCCTGACAGGCAAAGACATTGATCTGTATAAATTCCCGGTTCCCCAGTATTATCCCTTGGACGGCGGCAGATTCTTCGGCACGGCCCATTTCATTATTTCAAAAGACCCGGATACAGGATGGGTGAATCTCGGGACTTACCGAAGCCAGCTCCTCGGAAAAGACAAGATCGGCACCCAGTTCATCAAGGGCAAACATGCCGATCAGATGCTCAAAAAATACCAGAAACTGGGGCAACCAATGCCTGTGGCTTCCATTGTCGGCTGCGACCCCATTCTCTTTCTTGTCGGCGCGGCCAGAATCGGTGCCTTTACCGGTGAATATGACGTAGCCGGCGCCTTCAGGGGCGAAGCCATTGAAGTGGTCAAGGGTGAGGTGGTGGACCTGCCCATCCCGGCCCATGCTGAAATTGTTGTGGAAGGCTTTGTGGATGCGGAGAAATTCATGGAAGAAGGACCTTTTGGCGAATATACCGGGTATTATTCCGGAGTGGGGACAGACCCCAGAAATTTTATTGATGTCAAATGCGTCACCCACAGAAACAACCCCATCTTCTGGGGGACCACGGTCGGGCGTGCCGTCACCGATTCCCACATGACCATGGCCCTGTCCTATGGCGCCACCCTCTGGCAGCAGCTCAATGAAATGAGAATTCCGGGTCTGAAATCCGTCTATTGCCCGCCGGAAGGCGCCGGCCGTTTCCTGGCCATTATCTCCATGAAACAGATGTACCCCGGTCATGTGGACCAGGTGCTGACCGCCTCCATCTCAACGGAAATGGGGGCCTATGGTCTTAAGACCGTCATCGTGGTGGATGAAGACATTGATCCCTGGGATATCCCGCGGGTCATGTATGCCTTAAGCTTCCGGTTCCAGCCCAACCGCTGCCAGGTCATCAAACGCGGAAGGTCCACCCCGCTTGATCCGTCCCTGCCCATCGAATCAAGGGATATTACGGGAAGACTGCTCCTGGACGCCACCATCCCCTATGAGTGGAAACATAAACCCATCCCCATTGAGCTGGACCCTGATATGGTGCTAAAAGTCAAAGAAAGATGGTCTGAACTCGGATTTTAAGAAAAGGAGATCCCGTGAAACCTATTCGATATAAAAAAGCAATGACCGATGAATTCCTGAAAAACGGATACTGGACCCAGGAAACCTTTTATGATTTCTGGGAAAAAAATGCCAGGGAACTCCCGGACCAGGAAGCCCTGGTGGATTCAAAATACAGGCTGACCTGGAAACAGGCGGTGAAGCTGGTGGATGCCATGGCCATCTCCTTTGTGGAGATGGGAATTGAAAAGCATTCCAGGGTCATCATCCAGTCACCCAACAGCGTATACGGCTTCCTTGCCAGGATTGCCTGCGAGAGGGCAGGTCTCATTTCCCTGACGGTTTATCCCTATCTCAGGAAAAAAGAGCTGACCTATATGGTGGACAGGACCAAAGCCTCTGCCGTCATCATTCTTCATACCTATAACAAATTCAATTATCTTGAAATGTATGAAGAACTTCAAAAGGACTTTCCTCATTTAAAGAATATCTTTTTGTTTGATGATCTGGTACCGCCGGGCGCACCGGCAGGAACGTTCTCCCTGACTTCCATGGTTGAAAAAAGAGTGCTTCTGCCCATAGACAAGGATATTCTTACAAAAAGACGGCTGGATGCCGTTGAAAATGTGGCTATCCTCACCACAACCTCCGGCACCACCGGCATCCCCAAACTGGTGGAATGGCCGGCAGCTCCCCGCATCTGTACGTCCAAGGGCCGGGTGGATATCTGGAGCCTGACCAAAGATGACATCACCATGGCCATTGCCCCCCATGCAGGCGGGGCGGCCGGGACCCTCACCTATTTTGCCGCACCCATTGCCGGAGCCAAAACCGTGATGTTGGAAGAATTTTCCCCGGAAGCGGCCCTTGCCTTGATTGAAAAGGAAAAAGCGACAGCCATCGGGGTTGTGCCCACCCACCTGATCCGGATGCTGGAAGCGGATGTATCAAAATATGACCTGAGTTCCTTAAGGTTTATCCGGTCTGCCGGCGGATACTTGCCGCCCCAGGTGGCCGAGGAAGCAGAAGCCGCCTTTGGTGCCTCCATCACCAGCGATCTTGGGACCCAGGACATGGGTTCTGTGTCAGGATGCAGGGTGGAAGATTCCAAAGACCTGAGAAGAAGAACCGTTGGCCGTATGCTGCCCGGCAACAAAGTCCGCCTGGCCAACCAGGAAAACAGGACATTGAATGTTCCAGACGGCGAACCCGGCATCCTCTATTTCAGGGGGCCCCATGCCCCGGCCGGATATTACAGGGATGAAGAACTGACCTCCACCGTATTTGACAGGGACGGGTGGACCACCACCGAAGATATTGTTAAATTCGACCAGGGCTGTCTCTGGATTCTCGGCCGGGCCAAGGACATGGTGATCCGGGGCGGACAGAATATTTACCCGGCTGAAGTGGAAGGGCTTTTGGCGGATCACACGGCCATCGGCTCTGTAGCCATTGTCGGATACCCGGACAAGGAAATGGGCGAACGCTGTGCTGCCTATGTTATTCCCAAGGCAGGCATGACCTTTACCTTCAAGGAAATGGTGAGCCACCTGAAAGCCAAGGAAATTGCCATGTTCAAACTTCCCGAGCACCTGGAGATCGTCACGGAATTTCCCACGGTCGGGGATTCGGGAAAAATCAACAAAGAAACCTTGAAAAAGGACATCCGGCAAAGACTGGGTCTTGCATAAACTGTAAAGCATGCGGCAGGGATGTTTCCCAAAGGGAGTATCCCTGCTGCAAGGCTTTATCATAAGGCAAACACAATGAATACTCCCAAAACGGTTTTAATCATATCTACCCTGGATACCAAAAGGGAAGAAACCCGGTATCTGAAATACAAATTCAAGGAAATTGATGTTCTGCCCCTGTTGATGGATCTTTCCATGAGGGGAAAGGAACCTTCCCGGGCTGAGCTGACCCCGTCCCATGTGGCCACAGCCGGAGGAAGCTCCATAGAGGAGATCAATAAGTCCAGGGAACGCTCCACCATCACCAATATTATTATTGACGGGGCCACCAAAATCGCCAAGGATCTTTATACGGCCGGGAAAATTCACGGGGTCATGGCCATCGGCGGGTCCACAGGGTCCCTCATGGCCACGGATGTCATGCGGTCCCTGCCTTTCGGCATTCCGAAACTGATGATATCCTCCACGGCTGCGCTTCCCGGGTTGTCCACCAAATATATCGGCACCGGTGATATCCTTTTGTTTCATTCCGTCATTGAAATCAGCGGGGTGACGGATATGCTGAAAAACGTCATGGACAGGGCCTGCTATGCCATGAAGGGCATGATCAAATATGTTAAAAATGATCTTGCCGTCCATAGCAGAAAAACCATTGCCATGACCATGCTGGGACCCTGCGAGCAATGTGCCGGTACGGTCAGGGTGGCTCTTGAACAAAAGGGCTTTCAGATTACCGGGTTTTCTGCTGCCGGTGTCGGTGACCAGGCCATGGAAAAAATGATTGCCGAAGGATTTTTTGAGGGCGTCATTGATCTTGCCCCGGGCGGTGTGGGGGAACATTATTTCGGCCATATGCGGGACGGCGGTCCCTATCGCCTGGAATCCGCCGGAAAGGCCGGCATCCCCCAGATCATCTCCACCTGCTCGGTGAACCACATGACCCCTTCCCGGTCAAAATATAAAAAAGAATTTTATGAACGCAGGAAATACGACCTGGATAAATTCAGGACCTGGATCAGACTTTCCCCTGATGAACTGAAACAGGTGGCAGGTGAATTTGCAAGAAAGCTCAACGGCGCCAAAGCTCCCGTCAAAATCATGGTTCCCCTGAAAGGCTGGTCATCGGTGGATGCATTGGGAAACCCGACCTATGACCCTGAAGAAGACAGGATTTTTGTGAATGCCCTGAAAGACCTCCTGGATTCAAAAATAGAAATTGTGGAAGTCGATGCCAATATGGAAGATCCCTTATTCAGCGAGCAGGTGACCCGGATGGCCCTGGAGATTTTCTAATGAATGTAATACAACCCCAAAAAAAGCGGAGGAAGAGAAATGATCGTTAAAAACTGGATGCGCAAAAATCCTGAAACCATTTCAAGTGATCTTTCAGCAAAAGAGGCCATGCATATTTTTGAAGAAAAAAAAGTCCCTTTTATGGCCGTGGTGGATGACAATAAATTCAGAGGGCTTCTTGCCAGAAGGGACTTGAGGGAGGCCGCATCCTGGGCCATCTCGACCCAGGACATTTATGAAGTCCAATTCTTTAATGAGCGGCTGAAAGTCAAAGACATCATGGTGAGAAAGCCGGTCACCCTTTCCGTCAATGATACGGTTGAAGATGCAATCCATAAGGGCAAACAGTTCGGCAGGAGTTTTCTGCCGGTCATGGACGGCGACAGGCTGGTGGGGACATTGTCCAACAGGGATTTCACCAGGGCCCTGAGCCAGCTCCTGGGAGAAGATGAAGGCCTTCACGGGGTTTCCATTGAACTGAATGAAGACCCCAAAATGACTATCCGGAAAATCCTTGAAGATATTTTTATGATGGGTCTTGAAATCAAGGGCCTGTTTACACTGAAAGACCCGGACACAAGAAAGGATCGTCTGATTATCCGGTTTCAGGCAAAATGCTTTAAACGGATTGTCTCAATGATTGAAGAAAAAGGGTATAAGCTCGTAGAAGTTATTAAACATGAAAATAAGGGTTAATCAGACCCTGTCCGGGAGCCATGTATGACAAAACGATTGATTGTAGGAATAGCCGGGGCCAGCGGGGTGATCTATGGCGTGAGGATGCTGGAGGTGTTAAAAAACCGCGGGATTGAAACCCATCTCATCATTTCA
>Ga0156388_1006_pt1 | contig 73595 bp, 62 predicted proteins | sample RifOxyA3_FD_108032 | JGI IMG/M metagenome (GOLD analysis project Ga0156388, IMG submission 108032) | Desulfobacterales bacterium RIFOXYA12_FULL_46_15
CTCATACCATCCTGATAAATAATTAGGTTTAAATTGAATTGAGCATCAGTGTAATAGGCCTGTCCTCTTCTGAATCCCCCGTAAACCGGACAGGTCCGGGACGACGGTATCTGTCCTGATTTGAGGCAGCCAGCCATTCTTCTCTCAGGGCTTTAAACACCCTGAAGGCATTCGAATTTTCATCAACCAGCGCTTTTTCAATAACGAGCTGCATCTTTCCGTTTCTTTCTTCAAGATGCATCAATCTGGCTATGGGAATCCCAATGGGCTCCCATTTATCGAATTTTTTCTCAAGGTTCCTGACTGCGGCCATTTGACCTGTAGCGCCATTGGCAATCAGGTGGAAGGATATTATCCCAAGATTATAACTGTAATTGCAGTCAAAATGGGTAGGGTCTGAACCCCGTCCGTCATATCCATAGAAATGAGTCTGGGTTTTAAATTTGGGTTCTGATTTTTTATATATCGATACAATTGCCTCTGGTAACGGCTCGTCCTGTGTAATCAATTCGTTTTGAATCAGGGTCTGTCTGAGAGTTTTCAGGGAAATAACAGATTCTTTGATAAGCAGATGGGAATCATCCGGGTTTTTAAATATGGCTTTGGCATACCGGTCAGGGATAAGATTTGAGTCTTCCATCATGGATTTAAAAAGGGAACGCTCAATTCCAATCTTATATTTACCCTGTTCCCTGAGCGTATTTAAATATTCTTTTACCATATCCATGATGATTTTTTCTGTTTTAATCTGGGAAAATTGAAAATTGCCATGAGTATCCCTTTCCACTAGAAGCCCTTCCTGAAAAAAAGACGGGAGCTGGCTGAAAAGATCGTCATCCCTTAGGTTCCAGATCGGGAATTGGCCTTTATCAGCCATTCCCCGGGCCAAACGCTTAAAATATTCCAGTTTGTCCGTCAGGGCAGGGAAAGAAGAATGAAAATTTTTATCATGAATATAATTATAGTCTGCAATGATCTTGTTGAGCTTAATAATGAATACCTGGATTTCATTTATAAAATCAAGAAGGCCCTCCGGTATGATGATGACCCCGTAATTTTTACCACCGGCCGCACGTCTGACAATGGTATCACATATAAGTCTTGATAAATGCCGAAGGGTCATGCCGTATGCAGTATAATCGATCTGCCCTTTTTCTTTTGCTTTTTCGATTCTCTTCAGGTCAGTATAGTCTGCCAGTTCTTCACCGATCAGGGAGAGGTTGGCGTGTGTCTGGAAAGCGCACTCCAGGGTCAAATGGCTTGCCACCCTGCCCATGACCTTACATATATGCCAGTATTTGATGTCGGAACCCGCGTCTGTGGTCAGGTTACTGATGTTCTGTGAAAATGCTCTGGCAGCCGTATGAAATCCAAAGGATATGGCGCAGAGAACTTCACCGTCATCTGTTTTTACCTGGATATCCCCGTCTATGGTTTTTGGAACACCGATGACCTTAATCCCGCGGCTTTTGAAATATTGGGCAAGAAAGGCGGCATTGGTGTTTGAATCATCTCCGCCAATCACAACCAGTGCATCTATCCCAAGTTCCGTGCAGGTTTTCAAAGCCGCTTCCATTTTCTGCCTGGAATCAATTTTTGTTCTTCCGGTCTTGATCATGGAGAACCCCCCCATGTTCCTGTAGGTATCTACAAGGCTGTTTGTGATCTCTACATATTTTGATTCAAGAAGGCCGTCCGGTCCGAAAAGAAATCCAAAGAGCCTGGAGTCTGGATTATATTTTTTCATTTCATCGAATAATCCTGCAATAACATTGTGTCCTCCGGGCGCAGGTCCGCCTGAAAAAACAACGCCGATATTCCGGCGTCCGGCAAAAGCCTTCCTGGCGGCTTCTGATGTACCGTCACCCGGAACAATGAACTGAATATTATTGTTTATGATATCCGGAAGAACCTTTTGTGCTTCATGGTTTACAGTAAACCGGAATTCCGGTGCATCTTTCAGGCAGGTATACCGGGTCGAAAAAATTTTTATCTTTTTTGGAGAAAACGACCTTCTTTCAATGGTTTCCGTATTCACATCAGCGGTGACATGGGTTGTTTTGGGATGATTCAGCAATGATTCAAGGGATTTCAATTTCAGAGATTCCATATCTGCTCCTGTTTTAACCTGTATCAATTCACAACAACCTGGTTTCTTCCTTTTGCCTTGGCCTGGTAAACGGCGATATCGGCACGATCAAAAACCTGCTGTGAGTTTTTATCACCTTCTCTTACCTGAGAAACACCCACACTGACAGTGACCTTGACCTTGTCTTTCTTATAGATGAATTCGATTTTTTCTATGGTCTGCCGTATTTTCTCGGCTACTTCCCTGCCTCCGGCAAGATCGGTCTCCGGCATAATGACAACAAATTCTTCACCCCCATACCGTGACAGCATATCATTTTTCCTTAACAGAGGAAGGGTCCTTTTTATAATTTCCTGAAGGCATTTGTCACCAACGGCATGACCGTAATGATCATTGATCAGTTTAAACTGATCTGCATCAATCATGAGAAGTGAGAAGCCGGTACCATATCTTAAAAATCTCTCCATTTCATCTTTAATTCTCTTGTCATAGGCCCGCCTGTTAAACGCCCCGGTCAACTGGTCCTGATTCAGTTTTTTTTCAAGCTCTTCAGAATACCGTGTGGCCTCATCCAGTTCCTGTTTCAATTTAGTAAAACCGGATTTAAAGGATTGCCTGTTTTTTTCGGCAATATCCCTTATGGACCTGTCCTTGACCTGTTTTTTCTGCAAGGCGCTTTCTATGGATGCAAGCCTTTCCGATACCTGAATCTTCAATATATCCAGGCTTGACGCCACATCCAAAGTCTGTTTCAGTCTTTTCATTTCAGCATCCAGAACGGATTCAAACCGGTCATTGGTTTGAAACATGGAGTCGGTCTGCTGATAACTGGCAGACAGGTTGGATTCTATCTCCAGAATTTTCCCAACCACCTCCCGGACAAAGTCATTGACTTTCCCCCTGTCCTGATTTGTATCTGAAATATAAACAAAAACCAGGCTGAATACGCTCTCACGGATTTCACTGATATCAGTGGTATCTTCCGCAGTTTTTATTCTTGCTGCAATATTATCCAGTTTGCCTGAATATTTTTCATCCAGGTTGGAGCGAAGATTATTGACAACTTCATGATACCTCAGTTTGTATTCATCTATGAAAGAAAGGGATACCCCTTTTTTAAAACCTGAAAAAAGCCCTTTTTTCTGTTTTGATCCGTGTGGGGTGAACCCTTCTTTCAGGATGGAAGTTTTTAATTGTTCCATGATATAGACTATCCTGCCTTCAGACTCCCCCTTTTTAAGCGCCTGGCTGAGATCATTGCAGGTCCTTGAGAACAAATCTTCTCCGGTCGTAACGCCATCAATAATAATCGGAAGGAATTTGCGATACATCTGATCCGTTTTTTCAAACCGTTCTTCGACTGCATCCAGTTCTTTTAACAAACTATCCTTCTGGGATTGAAGTTTTTTTACCTGTTCTTGAAGTGTAAATATTCTTTCGTCCGAGGGAGAACCCATGTGTATTTTCCTTTTTTAACCAAATCTGATTTCTTTGTATTTTTATCCGCAGATGTTTATAAAGTAAAGTATAGATTTTGATAATACATTTAAATTGAATAGATTTTTTGTTCATGTTTTATCCGACAATTCTTGATTCCTGGCTGATAAAAATGTAAAAGATCAGACATGAAAAAAAAGACCCCTAATGGAGACATATAAATTGGTATTCAACCTGTTTAAAAGAAACGATCCTGAAAAAAAACAAGATCAAAACGCAGGCCTCTTAACAAGGCTGAAAAATGGACTATCAAAAACACGGCAAATATTAACAACAGACATTAATAAGCTTTTTGTTTCCGGTAAAGTGATAGACGATTCATTTTTTGAAGAACTGGAAGAATTATTGATCACATCAGATCTTGGAATGGAAATTACAATGGAAATGATGGCGAAGATCAGAAAAAAAGCAAAAAAGCTTGCCAATGCCGATGAACTAAAACAGGTATTAAAAGATGAATTGATCGCTCTTTTCCCGGTCGTTTCAGAATCCTGTGAAATCTCTGAAAAAAAGCCCCATGTCATCATGGTAGTGGGTGTCAATGGAACCGGGAAAACCACAACTCTCGGTAAACTTGCCATGAAATTTACATCCCAGGGGAAAAAAGTCCTGATTGCAGCGGCCGACACATTCCGGGCCGCTGCCGTTGATCAGCTTGAAGTCTGGGCACATCGGTCCAATGCCGCCATTGTCAAACATAAAGACGGCGCAGACCCTGCTGCAGTTGCCTATGACTGCATGGAAGCGGCCATTGCAAGGGGCATGGATATCGTCCTGATTGATACGGCAGGCAGGCTCCATACACAGAAAAACCTGATGGAAGAACTTAAAAAGATAAAACGGTCGGTTCAGAAAAAACTTTCCGGCGCTCCCCATGAAATCTTAATGGTACTGGATGCAACTACCGGGCAAAACGCCCTTTCCCAAGCCAGACTGTTTAATGAAGCGGTTGAAATTACCCAGATAGCACTCACAAAACTGGATGGAACGGCTAAAGGCGGGATCGTTGCTGCCATTGCAAGCAATATGAAACTGCCCATCCGGTATATCGGCGTGGGAGAGCAGATTGACGACCTTCAGGATTTTAACCCTACACTCTTTATTAACGCTTTGTTTGATTAATCATGGATTTTGAATTTTTTATCCCTGACAAACAATAGCAAATCAAAAAAAATATGTGATTTCAGCAAGCAATTTCTTTAATGTTCGTTTGGAACGTGATAAAAGAAGACAAGGGCCTATTTTTCTATAATGAATCGGAAACAGGCCTTGGGAGATATTATGCCGATTACATCAACCACTGGCTATAGGTGAAACCATGAAACTATCTCGCAAAGAAATACATGACCTGTTAAAAGACTGGTATCTGGCATGGGAAAAACATGACCTCGATAAAGTCATGGCACTCTTCCATGAAGATATCTTTTTTGAGAGCTGGACCGGAGCTTATGTTAAAGGCCGGGAAGCTTTACGACAGGCATGGACCCCATGGTTTAACAACCACGGCGATTTCAGGTTTCTTGAAGCTGAAACCTTTATTGATGAAAAACTTCAAAAGGTTCTCTACCGGTGGGTTCTTGAATGGCCTTCCACCGAGCCAGGATTTGACGAAAAACCTGAAATGCGAAAAGGAGTGGATGTCATCCATTTCAAGGACGGTAAAATAATCAATAAACTGGCCTATATAAAGACAACCATTGAAATTGACAGTAAGAGATTTCCCTTACATTTATAGCATTGCTAAAAATTCATCTTCCTCCAATATCCTGACCCCTGACTGTTTTGCTTTTTCCAATTTGCTTCCGGCATCTTTCCCGGCAATCAGGAAATCGGTTTTTGTACTGACGCTTGACGTGACAATCGCACCCGAATTTTCGAGCAGTTTTTGCGCTTCACTGCGGGTCAAGGATGCCAGTGTGCCGGTCAGAACAACCCGTTTTTGGTTAAAAGGATTGTCCCGGGCTTGAATGGGACGATCAGCTTTTATCTCAACCCCTGCCTCCAATAATTGCCTGACAATGGTTTTATTTTCTTTGTTGGAAAAAAAACGGCTCACTGCAGATGCGGTTTCAGGACCGATTCCGTGAATTGTTTCAAGACCTGATGCTAAAGCAGCCATGATATCGTCAAGGCAGGAGAATTTTTCTGAAATCAATTTGGCTGCATTTTCCCCGGTATGCTCAATCCCAAGCGCGTAAAGAAAGCGTGCAAATGAAATTTTCTTTGATCTTTCAATTGCCTCCGTCAAATTTGAAGCTGATTTTTCTGCCTGTCTCTCAAGACCTGCGAGCTTTTCCTTTTCAAGGGTAAATACATCAACAAAGGACCGGATCATGCCTTCATCCACAAGCTGATCCACAATTTTTCTGCCAAGCCCTTCTATATCAAAGGCTTTTTTGGAAACAAAATGCCTTATTCTTTCTTTAAGCTGGGCCTGACAGGATGAATTGACACATTTATTGATATGGGAGCGGTCGAGTTTGAATTTCTCAATTCTGCTGCCGCACACAGGACAATATTCCGGCATTTTAAAATGAATTTGCGTGCCGTTTCTTTCAGATTCAAAAATCCTTATAATTTTGGGGATCACATCCCCGGCCCTTGTCACAAGGGCCTTATCCCCTATGCGGATATCTTTTCTTCTGATTTCGTCTTCATTGTGCAGGGTTGCCCTTCTGACCATAACGCCACCGATATTCACGCTTTCAAGGATGGCCACCGGTGTTAAAACCCCGGTGCGGCCGACCTGGACGATAATATCTTTAATCCTTGTGGTTTTCTGCATGGCAAAAAATTTATAGGCAATGGCCCATCTGGGGCTCTTGATTTTCTCGCCCAATTGCTGCTGAAGCGCCATGTCATCGACCTTGATCACCATTCCGTCTATTTCATAGGGAAGCCCTTCTCTTAATCGTTCAAGCTCCTTGTAAGCCTGCAGCACCCCGGCAACGGATAAGCCTGTCCTGATATGCGGATTTACCGGAAACCCGAACTCCTGGAGGATATTGAGCAGCCTATGGTGGGTATTGAATTCAAGCCCTTGAACAAGGCCTGTGCCATATACAAAAATATCAAGGGGCCTTTTGGCCGTGATTTTTGAATCCAGTTGCCGTAAAGATCCGGCAGCCGCATTTCTTGGATTGGCAAAAATGCTTTCACCATCTTCCATCCGGGCTTTATTCAATTTTTCAAAATCAGATTTCCTAATGATCACCTCACCCCTGACTTCTAACAGCAAAGGGGCTTTCGACCTGTCCTCATTCAATTTCAAGGGAACAGGCCCGATAGTCCTGACATTCTGAGTGATCACTTCTCCTGTCACCCCGTCTCCCCTTGTTGCCGCCCGGACAAGGATTCCGTTTTCATATCTTAATTCCACGGCAGCCCCATCGAGTTTAGGCTCGGCAATATAGACAATGTTTTCCCGGCCGGTAAGCCGGACAATTCTCTTGTGAAACTCAAAAATATCCTGGTCGTTGAAGGCATTGTCAAGGCTCAGCATGGGAACGGAGTGCAGTGCTTTTTCAAAAGACTCCAGGGGGGGAGCGCCGACCCTTTTCGTGGGTGAATCCGGTGTTGACCATTCCGGAAATGCTTCTTCAATTTCCATAAGCCTTTTGAGCATCCCATCATATTCCTCATCGGAAATCACAGGATCATCCAACACATGGTACCGGTGGCTGTGTCCGGTCAATTCCCTTTGAAGACGGGCAGCCTCTTTTTGTAATGCTTCATTCATTTTCATACAATATCTCTGAAAATTTCATCATGGCCTCGCATGCAGCTTTTCTTGCCTGTTTAAACGTTTTATTCCTGAATCCCGGGTTCCATACCTTTGAAGCCACACTGTCCGAAACAATCAGAAGACCGGCAATACTGATTTTATGGTATTCAGCAACGGAAAAAAGTGCTGAACACTCCATTTCAACTGCTTTGGCACCAAGATTCCTGAAAAAAGCCACTTTTTTTTTTGTCTCCCGGTAAATGGCGTCTGTTGTCCAGATCCCCTGTTTTTTATGGCTTATCCCAGAAAAACTGAGATAAGCCGACAATTGTTGAAGCAGTTTCAAATCCGGAACTGAAACCGGCAGTGCCTCATCCAGGTGTTTATAATTCCTGGAGGTCCCTTCATCCACAATAGCCCTGGACGGCAGAAGAATATCACCGACATTCAATTCATCCGTAACAGCACCGCACCACCCCACAACGAGGACCTTTTTTGCACCCCTGGCAATCAATGAGTCAAGCAGCATGGCTGCATAAGGTGCCCCGATAAAAGGACCGGCAACAGAAATACCCTTATCACGCGGTGCGATAAGGGCACTGTTAAAAAACGGTAAGGTCACTGGTTTATCGAGAGCCGCGGTGATGAGTTTTATATCCGGCTCACAGCTTACCAATAAAGCCACAGGACCTATATCAGGGGCACGTCTTGCACCCAGGGGAGGAACAATGGATTCGTTATTGAGGTCCGACCAGGTCGGATAATTCATCCTTTACCTCATCAATAATTTCATGCAGCCACATGACATCTTCAACAGAAAGCCTTCCTGCCTTTGCCGGAGCCCTTTCCGACCCATCTTTTTTTTTCAGCATCCTCGGGCCGAGTTGAAGTTTCGGCTCTCCGTCGCCATATTGATAAATTGAAACAAGGAGTCCTGTTTCTTCATTCTTCCATTCCTTTAGTTTTTTATCCTTGTCAGGATCATATCCAGCCATTGATTTATTCCTTTCTTAAGCTTTTTATATCTTTTAAATCATTGAAAAATCGGCAATACCCTTAAACAACCCGGAGACGGAAGATAATAAAGCAATCCTGTTTTTCCGTATCCGTTCATCTTCCGCCATGACCATGACACCCTCAAAAAATGCATCCACCCCGGCTCTCAGCGTCGTAATGGCAAAAAGGGCGTTTTCGTAATTTCCGGCATTTATCAAAATTTCCACTTTCTGCCGGACTTCATTGACGGCTTTGTGCAAATCACCTTCGGAAGGGTCCTGGAAAAGGGTTTCATCCACAGGGATGCTGTTTGAAACCGCTGCTTTCCGGATAATATTTTCCACCCGTTTAAATGTAATGGCGAGTGGTTCAAAATCAGGTTCCTTTCTGAATGAATCAAGGGCTTTTACCCTTGACACAACATCCGGGATATTGTCAAACGAAGCCCATAGCGCTGAATTGACCGCTTCTTTGGAATACCCCATATCTGTCAGGATATTAATCATCCTGTTTTGCAGGAATTCTTTGACCTTAAGGGCAGTTTTTTGTTTCTGCAGGGGATCGGTTATAAAGGGTTCGAGCCCTTTTTCAATCAAAGACAAAAGTGAAAATACAAGATTTTCTTCGATCATGATCTGAATAATACCGATACTCTGCCGCCTCAATGCATAAGGATCGGCGCCGCCGGTGGGGATCAGGTCCACGCTGAAGCAGCCGCACAGGGTATCGAGCTTGTCGGCAACGGCAAGAAGAGAAGCACAGGGATTTTCAGGCAGCTTTCCACCGGAATAGACAGGCCTGTAATGCTGTTCAATGGCGTGGGCTACTGCTTCTTTTTCCCCTGCCTTCAGGGCATAAGCCCTGCCGATAATCCCCTGGAGGTTTGTAAATTCAATCACCACATGACTGACAAGATCTGCCTTGCAAATGCTTGCAGCCCTTGCCACATCCTTTAATAAAATTTCTTTATTGCTGTAAGAAGACATCTCCACCAGATATCCGGCAAGCTTACCGATTCTGATGGTCTTGTCATAAACCGTTCCCAGCCTTTCCTGGAAGGTGACGGTTTTAAGTTTTTCGGCAAACTCATCCAATGAGGACTGAAGATCTGTTTGATAGAAGAATTTTGCATCGGAAAGCCTTGCCCGCAAAACTTTTTCATGTCCTTTTGCCACAAGTTTCATATCTTTTGCCCGGGTATTGTTAACTGCTATGAATCTGGGCAAAAGCTTACCCTTTTCATCAATGAGGGCAAAATATTTCTGATGTTCTCTCATGGCTGTGATAAGGACTTCATCCGGTACTTCAAGAAATTCTTCATCAAAGGTACCAACAACCGGAAAAGGCGATTCCACAAGATTTGTTACCATGTTGACCAGTTCTTCGTCTTCAAGGATGTTTGCATGATGCTCTTTTGCACAGGAATTAATCGCTTTCACAAGGGCAGCCTTTCTTTTTTCAAGATCAGGGATAACCCCGGCAGCCTCGGCAATTTCAATATATTTTTCCGCAGACGTCACCTTGTATTTCCCGGGCGACATGAATTGATGTCCGAATATATAGGATGAGGATTTTATATTTCCCACCTTGAATTCAAGAATTTTTCCACCGAGGAGTCCCACAAGGGAAATAATGGGTCTTGCAAAACTGATGGAAAGATCACCCCATCGCATGCTTTTCGGGAATGGAATTGACAGGATTTCCTTTGGCAGAATGCTTTCAAGGATCAGGACAGCAGACTCGCATTTTTCTTCAATCACTGCGGTCAGATATCTTCCCCTAGACGTGTCCTGAATAATGATATCCCAGATGTCAACCCCTGCCTTGGCTGCAAATTTTTCTGCAGCAAGTGTAGGTTTTCCATTTTCATCAAACCCTGCTTTTTCCGGTGGCCCGGTAATGGTTGAAGTATTTGTAGACTGCATATCCCCTACTCCTTCAATCATCAATGCCAGGCGCCTGGGAGTTCCGAAAACCTGTGCCTCCCCGTGCTCTATCCTGTTTTTGTCCAAAGCTGTAAGGATATTCTCTTTAAAAGCATTTAGAGCAGGGAGGATATAACCGGCCGGAATTTCTTCGCTTCCGATTTCAATTAATAACGTATTCATCTTATCTTTTCCCTCCCTTTTTCAAAAGCGGATATCCCATGGTTTCTCTCTGGGCCACATAGGTAGCGGCGCATTCCCTTGCAATATCCCTGATGCGTTTAATATAACCGGTACGTTCCGTCACGCTGATGGCCCCTCTTGCATCCAGAAGGTTAAAGGTGTGGGAGCATTTCAGGCAGAATTCATAGGCAGGAATTACAAGTCCGTGTTGAATGATCCGATGAGCCTCTGCCTCGTATTTTTTAAAAAGGTCAAACAAAAGGTCTACATCCGCTATCTCAAAATTATAGGTGGACTGCTCCACTTCCTGCTGGTGGTAAACATCCCGGTACGTAATCTCATTATTCCACTTCAGATCATATACATTATCCACTCCCTGGAGATACATGCAGATCCGTTCAAGACCATAGGTCAGTTCAACGGAAACCGGTTTGACCTCCATGCTGCCGGTCATCTGGAAATACGTGAACTGGGTAACTTCCATACCATCCAGCCAGACTTCCCAGCCGAGTCCCGAAGCGCCAAGGGTAGGCGATTCCCAGTCATCTTCCACAAACCGGATATCATGCTCAAGGGGATCAACCCCGAGGACTCTCATGGAATCCAGATATAATTGCTGAACATCCGGGGGTGAAGGTTTCAGGATAACCTGGTACTGGTAATAATGCTGGAGCCTGTTGGGGTTTTCTCCATAACGTCCGTCAGTGGGTCGTCGTGAAGGCTGCACATAAGCAACCTTCCAGGGCTCCGGTCCGAGTGCCCGTAAAAGTGTTGTCGGATGAAAGGTTCCTGCCCCCACTTCCATATCATAGGATTGGATGAGGACACATCCCTTCTGTGCCCAATAATTGTTCAGATTTAAAATAACATCTTGGAAATTCATTTTACTCCGCTTCTTCAAGGGTTAATGATAATCAATGTATGATGATGCCTTTATTATCAATTTTTGTTTCAAGGATTCCTGCTCCTTCAACCGTGAGAAGAATATCCTGCCATTTTTGTTTCAAGATCACGATCGCATCTGTTTCACCCACGGCCCAGAGGCAGCCGCCCCCTCCTGCGCCGGTGAATCTTGCACCGCAATTGCAGCCGATAGCACTTTCAAACAATATTTTCCCGGTATTGTCAAGCACATCAGGGGTCATTTCAAGTCTTAATTTTGTTTCCCGGTTCATAAGATCAGCCGCCTGTCTGTAGTTTGTCTTTTTTATGTGTAATGAAAATTCTTTTGTCAAATCTGCAATTTTTTCAAACACAGCCCTTGTCTCACCCCGGAGAAACGAGTCAATCCATTGTTTGTTAATATCTTTTGAAATATGCGGAATGCCGCAATATGCCACAAGGATGTGGGAATTAAAAGCCTCAATATCGGCATCACACTCAAAGATTTTTTTTTGTCTGAACCCGGGCCCTGTCTTTCCCATCTTCCAGATCCATTGATTCACACCGCCAAAAGCTGCTGCAAGCTGGTCCTGCATACCACATGGAACGCCTGCAACACCGGCTTCAATATAATGGGCAAGCCAGGCCATATGAGAAGGATCAATTTTCTTACCAAGCAGGTGGCAGAAGGCTGAAACAATGGCCACAGCCGCAGCAGAAGAACCGCCAAGCGCACTCCTGGGGGGTGAAGCCGATTCAATGTGGATATGAACACCGCCTGCATCAAAATATTGTGCCACAGCAAACATGAGCCCCATGGGGTGATGAAAAGGAGCCTCGTCTTTTTTAAAAACCGCTGGTTCAAACCCTTTTGAAGAAACCTTGACATATCCTTTCTGCCAGGGTAAAAGCGTGACCCCTGTCCTGAGATCAAGGGCAATATTAAATGTAACCGGAGATTGTGCACTCATGGGAAGATAAATGGTGCTGATGTCCAGGGTACCTCCGAAATCCACCCTGCAGGGAACCGATGTCCGTATCTGTTTTCCTTCAAGTTTTTTATTCAAATTCATTTTTCCTGCCTCAAGCGTTTAAGAAATTGAAGGCTTTTAAATTCTCTTCCAATATGAAACGGGATAAAAGATTCCAGAAGACCCTCGCCTTCTTTTATGGCAAGTCCTGAAAATTTAATTCTGTCCACCCGGTTGACGTCATTTTTATTGATCCAGAAAAGCTGTTTCAAAGTTCCTTTGGAAACCGCCCTGCCATGTCTTGATTCCCTTTTGATACAGTTTTGGCAAATAATCCTGCCTTCTTTAAAATCAAACAGCACTTTGTTCTGTTCGATCATATCGAGAGGGGTTTTGCAGCACCCGCAGTATTCTATATTGGGCTCAAATCCGGACAATGCCATGAACCGGATCTGAAAAAGAAGATGGATCACTTCTCCTGATATGATACCGCTATTCAGCATGTCAAGGGAAAAGAAAAGGAGATCAAAAAGCTCAGGCTGGGGTTTTCCCTCTTCCAGCCAAAAATGGGTCAGCTCAACCCAGAAACCGGCATAGGCGGTTTTAAACACATCATATCGTATATTTCCAAACCCGTTTTCAAGGTCTGCCTGGGAAAGGATCATGAGCCCGTTGTTTTTCTTTTTTGGATAGGCGCAGTGGATCTGGTTGACTGAAAAAAGATCCAGCGCACCAGTAAATCGTTTCACACTCTTTTTTGCATTTTTTGCAATAACCGAGATCTTTCCCTTTGATCGCGTCAGAAAACTGATAATGAAATCATGATCCCCATATTCAATTTTCCTCAACAATATTGCATCTGTACTGAAATGCGACATAGCCGGTTCATTAAAGCCCAAGAAAAAAACCTGCAATCGAAAAATAACAAAAAGCGCTGACAATATCAATTGAGGTTGTAACAAAGGGCCCGGTTGCAACGGCAGGATCGATATTCATTCTGTGAAGCACAAGGGGAACGGTAGATCCCATTAATGCGGCGATGGACATGGATGTAAAAATTGCACATCCCACGGATAATGCCAAAGGTATGGAAAATAATTCGGAAGTATAGAGCATTTTTGCAATTATTCCGATGAAAATACCATAGATGATGCCAAGACTGAGGCCGACACAAAGCTCTTTGAAAATAACTTTGGAAAAATCCTGAAAACTGATCCGGCCGGTGGCAAGACCCCGGACGACAATGGTGGAACTCTGGGTGCCGATATTTCCCCCCATACCTGAGATAACGGGAATAAAAGCGGCAAGAATGGTCAATTTTGCAATATCAGCCTGAAAGCTTCCGATCACAAAAAAAGCAGCCACACCACCGAGAAAGCTGGCAAACAGCCAGGGCAGACGGATTCTCATGCCTCTGAGAATGGTCTGGGTTTCTATGTATTCCTCGCCCACCCCCGCCATTTTAAGCATGTCTTCCGTGGCTGCCTCATGAAGGATATCAATAACATCATCCACGGTCACAATCCCTACCATGCGGTTGTCATCATCCACAACCGGGACGGCCAGATAATCATACCTTGAAACCAGCCGGGCCACTTCTTCCCTGTCCGTATAAGGGGTAACAGAGACAAGATCTTTTGCCATGAAGTCTTTTAATGGTTTTTCAGGGTGGACCACCACGAGTTGCCGCAAAGAACTCACCCCCACAAGTTTTCCATAACTATCCACCACATAAATATAAAAAGGCATCTCCACATCTAAGTATTTACTCTGCAATGCGGCAATGACTTCTTTTGCCTTCAATTCTTCCTGAAGCGCTATAAAATCAGTCACCATAAGGCTTCCGGCAGTATTGTCACCATAACTCATGAGTTGTTCAACATTATCCGATTCTTCCTTTTTCATCTTTGAAAGGATTTTATCGGAAATCTCGTCATCCATGAGATTCAGAAGGCAGGCAGCATCATCGGAAGGCATATGGTCAAATATTTCAACAAGCTTTTCAAATTCAACACTTTTTACAAATTCAAGGAAAAGGCTTTCATCCAGTGTTGAAAAAAGAAGACCGATTTCCTCAGGGTCCCTTATCAATTTAAAGAGCTTCTCCCGGTTATCCTGGGACAATTCTTTAAACGCACTGGAAAGATCGGCCATATGCGTCTTTTTGATGATATTGGTCACCTGTTTGGTGGCCCCCCGGCGTAAAAGTCTTTTCAGGCTGGCGCTCAGGACTTTTATTTGATCATTGTGCATGATGCTTCCTGTTTAACAAACCAAAAAATTAATTAAAGCAGAATCTTGATATGTGCTTTTTTCTTTAAGGATTTAAGCCAGGTTTCAAATTTTTCTTTTACCTGCTCTTGATACAGACTTTCCTGAATTTCATCTTTTGCCTGCTCAAACGTTTTACCGTTACCCTGCTCAATATCAACGACATAAAAAATCTGAAACCCCTGGGCGGTCTGAATAACATCCGTATACTCACCCTTTTTCAGCAAGGCAATACTGTCCTTGATTCCTGTTGAAAAGCTTGATATGTCGAATACCCCTAGATCCCCGCCATCAGAGGCATTGGGTGCAATAGAATATTGTTTTGCAATTTTAGAAAAATCTTCCTTGTTGTCGAGTTTAAATTTCGCCTCATCGATCTTGGATTTGTCTTTCATGAGAATATTTTTCAAATGGTATTTTTGGCCGGTTGCATATTTTTCAGCATTGATTTCATATTGTTTTCTGGTTTCAGCTTCCGTTATGACCACTTTGGATTTTACAGCATAATGAATCAACCTTGATTGCAAAATCTGTTTTTTTATAGAGTCCCGGTATTCCTGAAATGTCAATCCTTCCTGTTCAAGGGCTTTTTCCAGGGCTTCCTGACTCAAGGATTTGATTCTTTTTACATTTTCAACAGCAGCAGTAATTTCTGTATCGGTAACTTCAATATTATATTTCCTGGCTTCCTGCCGGGTAAGGGATTGGTCAACCAGGGATTCCATGATTTTCTTATTCAGATCATCAATCAGTGCTTTTTTATTTTCATCGGAATTTTCAGAGATTTCAATACTTTTTCTATACCGTTCCGTTTCTTTATTAAATTGTGTCAATGTAATAATATCACCATCCACAACGGCCACAATCCGATCAATGGTTTCTGCCAGTAAATTCGGGCAAAGACTCCACCCCATCAGGATCAAAGAAACAAAAAACCATTTAGTTGTTTTTTTCATTTTCACTTTCCCCGTTTTTTTCAATATCAATTAATAAAGATCTTAGCTTCTCCTTATTGATCTCAATCAGATATTTTGATTCAAGTTTTTTAAGCCATTCCCCGTAAACATCTTCGGTCTTTTGCATGCGAAGCACTGAAACCAGTTCATTTTCATCGATAGTTTTTTTAGGTTCTTTATTTTTCTTTTTTAAATCTTGAGTCTCTTCATTATTATATTTATTATAGAATTCAACAAGTTCTTCAGAAGTGATTTCAATCTTGCTTCTGATCTCCTGATCAATAAGCTTATCTATAATCAGATTCGTCTTCAGTCTTTTTTTCCATAAAGGATAGGATATGGCATTTTCCAGAAGCATCTTGTCAAAACCGTCTTCAGGATAATCCTTTCTGAATTCATCTTCTGCTGCTTTCACCTCATCTTCCATTACATTTACGCCAAGATCAACGGCTGCACTGAGAAGAAGGGCTTCTTCGGAAAGCATATTGATGAGGCTGATCACCATTTCATTATATTCTTCCGGATTTTCAGTAATCTTATAGGGGTAGGCTGCTTTTTTCAGTTCCAGTTCATCAAGGAAATCCGATTCCGAAATACTGATCAAAGGACTTTTTATGATAAACACCACAGGCTTTTCTTTTTTGGGTTCACCACAACCCTGGCAACAGAGTAAGAGCCCTAAGAGAATCAACAAAAAGCTGTTTTTTTTAATCAGCACCATTATGTTTTGCCTCAAATTTTATTTAACCGATGAAAACCCCTATTTTTCAAAAGTCAGTTAGTTTAGCACCGGATAAGGCTTTGTGCAAGACAAATCAAACACCTGCAATATGATATAAAAGCTTGAAATCAATGGAAAACATGGCATGCTGTAAAATGGTCAGGGTTATCTTTCCGGTCATACAACACCGGCTCTTTTTCAAAACAGACATCCTTTACATAATTACAGCGGGTATTAAACCTGCACCCGATTGGCGGATGTTCTGCCGAAGGGATTTCTCCTTTAAGTAAAATACGGTTTTTCCGGAACCCGGGGTCAGGGATGGGAATGGATGATAAAAGCGCCATGGTATAGGGATGCCGGCTGTTTTCATAAATATCGCCTGCTTTTGCCATTTCAACTATTTTCCCGGAATACATAACGGCTATCCTGTCTGAGACGTGCCGGACAACGGACAAATCATGGGAAATCATAATATAGGTGAGCCCCATTTTCCTTTGAAGTTCAAGAAGAAGGTTCAGAATTTTGGATTGAACAGAAACATCAAGGGCAGAAACCGGTTCATCACAGACAATAATTTCCGGGTCAAGGCTGATGGCCCTTGCAATCCCGATCCGCTGCCGTTGTCCCCCTGAAAATTCATGGGGAAATTTTGAAAGTGCATCAGGCCAAAGCCCGACCTTTTCGATAAGCTGATGGATCTCGGCATCAAGCTCTCTTTTTGCTTTGCCATGGATAATATATTTTTCTTCAAGAATTTGTCTGATCGTCTGCCTCTGGTCCAGGGACTCAAAAGGATCCTGAAAAATCATCTGAAGAGTGGAGGCAAGTTCTTTTCTCGGCATGGCATGGGTTTTTGAGAATCTCTTTCCTTTGATGGTAATTTCTCCGTCAGTCGGCTCCATCAACCCCATTACACATTTTCCAAGGGTGGTTTTACCACACCCTGATTCTCCGACAATACCAAGCGTCTCACCTTTTTCAAGGGAAAAAGACACGCCGTCAAGGGCATGAATATGGCCTGTTTGCCTTAGAAATACACCTTGTGTCACAGGAAAATATTTTTTAAGCCGGTCTATTGCAATAATCGCCATTTTTACCCTTTTAACCTGAAAATTAACCGTCTTTATAGCATGTTCAGAAAAAATAATAAAAATATATCCGCCATTAAAATTGAAAATTCCTTTGATAGCGATTAATGTAAGCGGTGTATGTTCAAATTGCACTGAAAAGGATAAAAAAATGGAACCAAACAATGATGTCATTATCGTGGGTGGCGGAATCATCGGTCTTGCCTGTGCCCATTATCTCTTAAAAGAAAATGCTTCTGTACGGATTATTGAAAAAGATGTTATCGGTGCCGGTGCATCCCATGGTAACTGCGGACTGCTTCATTTTTCCGGAATACTCCCCCTGTGTGCACCGGGTGTGGTCGGTCATGAAATATACCGGACCCTTTGCGGCACCTCCCCGCTTTACATTAAACCCGGTCTGGATATTGCCCGTTTCTCATGGTTGATGAAATTTGCAACCCATTGCAGCAAAACCCATATGAGTCTTGCCACCCGGGCAAAGCATGATCTGTTAAGATATTCAAAGGATCTTTATGATCAATTTTTCAATGAAGTGTCAATCCCCTGTGACTATGAAAAAAAAGGACTCCTCCTTCTGTTCAGGGATAAACGCTCTTTTGAAAAATATGCTGCCACCAATGCAGTATTAAAACAATATGATTTCGGCGCCCGGCCCCTTGATGCAAAAGAAGCACGCCGTCTTGAACCATCCATTCACGAGGATGTGGCAGGTGTCTATTATAATGAACATGACGATCATTTAAGACCTGAGATGCTGATCCAGTCCTGGAAAAAACATCTGATCCGGCAAGGGCTTATTGTTGAAGAAAAATGCAGGGTAATGGATTTTGAATCAGAGCAGAACACCATCAGATCCGTCCAAACAGTAAAAGGCCGGTATAAGGCAGACAATTTCATCCTGGCAGCCGGCGCATTTACACCTGAACTCAATAAGCATCTGAAACTTTCCATTCCGGTACAGCCGGGAAAAGGCTACAGCATCACCATGGAAAAACCGGCCCGGTCCTGTGAAACCCCCTGCCTTCTCTATGAACGGAATATGGTAGTGACACCTTGGAAATCAGGTTACAGGCTGGGCGGAACCATGGAATTTTCAGGATTTGACGGGGCACTGAATAAAAAACGGTTGGCACGGTTGATCAATGGTGCGAAGGAATATCTAAACACATCCGTTGAGAGCCCTGTTCTTGAAGAATGGGCCGGATTCCGCCCCATGACCTACGATGACCTGCCCGTCATTGGCCGGTCTCCCGTTACAAAAAACCTTTATGTTGCCACCGGCCACGGTATGCTTGGACTGACCATGGCCACCGGTACAGGAAAGGCCATATGTGATATGATGACCAAGGGTAATTCCAAGATCGACATTGCACCCTTTTCGCTGGACAGATATTAGAATCCGGTAGTGAAAGACAAATTTCATGAAACAACACTGCTGAAAGAAAAGAAAAAAGGAGGGTGACTTCAGAACAGTAACCCTCCTTTAAAAAAGAATCTATTGAACAACTACATTGACTGCAGCAGGCCCTTTTTGTCCCTGTTCAATATCAAAAGTAACCTTATCGCCTTCATTAAGCGATCTGAAACCTGTTGATTGAATACCTGAATGGTGAACAAATACATCCGGTCCGTTTTCCTGCTCGATAAAACCGAACCCCTTTGAATCATTGAACCATTTTACGATCCCATTTGCCATTGTGACTTTCTCCTTACTTAAATTAATGTATGATAGTTTCAGACTTCAGGTCCAGCCACTTTCACAGATGGGTCTTGCCTTTAGAACGAAACTCAAAAGCCTTCCTACAGAAGGGTTTTGTAGATATTTATTGAGTTTGTTTTAAAAAAGCAAGACTTATTTTAAAAACTCGAAAATTTTTATAGCCCTTGTTTTCCTGCCATATGGCAGCTTACAACATGGTTTTTACCCATTCTTTGCTCTTTGGGCTCCGTGTTGCGGCAGACATCGGCCGCAAGCGGGCAACGATCCTGAAACCTGCACCCTCCGGGCATGCTCATAAGAGACGGAACGTTACCTGGAATAGTGGGGAGCATAATTTTCGGTTTTTTTGCAAGGGATGGAATCGATGCCAGGAGCCCTTTTGTATAAGGGTGGCACGGGTGCCGGAAAAGATCACGGACATCTGCTTTTTCAATAATTTTCCCGGCATACATGACCACAATATCATCGCAGTTTTCCGCAATCACTCCCAAATCATGGGTGATGAGAATGACCGACATTCCGGATTCCTGTTTTAATACCCGGATCAGATCCAGAATCTGGGCCTGAACAGTTACATCAAGGGCAGTAGTGGGCTCGTCTGCAATAAGAATGTCCGGCTTGCAGGAAAGGGACATGGCAATCATGACACGCTGCCTCATACCGCCTGAAAGCTGGTGGGGATATTTTTTCATGACTGTTTCAGGATCTGAAATTCCTACTTTTTCAAGCATTTTTACAGAGGCTGTTCCCCTCTCCTTATGGGACAACCCGGGAAAATGAAGCTCATGGATTTCAGTCATCTGTTTTCCGATGGAATGAACCGGGTTTAATGCCGTCATGGGTTCTTGGAAAATCATGGATATTTTTCTTCCCCTGATCCGGTGCATCTCATTTTTTGACAGGGTCAAAAGATCCTGTCCATGAAACACCACCCTGCCCCGGACAATCCTTGAAACCGGTTTTGGAAGGAGCCGGATAATACTAAGGGCGGTTATTGTTTTTCCGCATCCGGATTCTCCGGCAATCCCGAGAGTGCTTCCTTTTTTCAATTGAAACCCGACATCATCAACAGCCCGGACCCTGCAGGCTTCAATGTCGAATTCAACACAAAGGCCGTCAATTTCCAATATATTTTCTTTATTCATGATTCTCTATTCAACCTTGAATCTTTCATCCATGACAGTGATTGAAGGAAAAGAGTCTCCTTGTTTCATGGCTTTCAGGGTTTCTTCCTTTTTATCCCGATCAATCCAGAAAAGCCCGCCAATGGTGCTTGAGAAAGGATCAAAAAGATTATCCGACCGTCTTGTCCCATGAAAATCCGGCAATTCAACCCACCGCCAAAAACCGTGCCGGACATAGGGGACCATAAAACTTGGCACAAATGCACCGGTTTCATGGATAATCTGCTGTATTTTTTTTGAAAGCCTGATCCGCTCTTCTTCTTTCAGACTTGCCCGGTATTGATCAATGAGTTCATCCAGCTTCGGATCATCCGTATTGGTGATATTATTGGTCTGGGGTTTGTGGGCATTGTCCGAATGCCATCCCTGCCAGTAAGACGGCCGGATATTAGTGCTCCAACCCATGGAAGCGGCATCATGTTTTTTTTCCAGGATCTTTTTAAACATGGCTGTTGGATCAAGCTTATCCAGGACAAGATCAATCCCGGCCTTTAATGCTTCTTCCCTGAGCACGACAAGCCTTGACGTATGTTCGTCACTGCCGTAAGTGATCTGAACTGAAAACCTATCGTTTCCCTTCTGCCAGATCCCTTCATTCCCCCTTTTCCATCCGGCCCCGGTCATCAGGGCTTCCACTTTCCCGATATCATAGAGGCGCGGTTTTATCCCGTAATCCGTATAATCTCCATATCCTGAAAATGCCTGGGGCAGACGGAAATAATCATTTTGCAGTACCCTGGCAATAACTTTTTCAATGGCCATGGCATGGGCAAAGGCATAGCACACCCGTCTGTCCTTGAATATTTCCTTATCCTGATTGAGAAAAATTCCCTGGGCCGATCTTTCCATATCATTAAAAAACCGGATTTTATGGATATAGCCATTGTGAAAAAGAACCTGATCCGATTTCTGATGCCAGTATTTGGGAATGGTCAGGCTGAAAACATCTATAAGTCCCTTTTTAAAATATTCCCATTCCATATTCGGGTCCCGGATCACGTCAAAAACTACAAAATCAACATTAAACCGATTTTTCTGATATCTCTTATCCCTGGCCCACCAATCCTGTTTCCGTCTAAATTTTACAAATCTTCCTTTTTTAAATTCACTTATTTCATAAGGCCCGGTACTGGGAACAATCTTCCAGTTATAAGCCTGGACAAAGCCTTCATCAAGCTGTCCGAAATAGTGGGCAGGCAAGGGCCCCATCCCGAGTTTCAGATGAAGATCCGGCTCTGTCTTTGTGCTTCTCACCCCGATGGTATAATCATCATAGACAATAATGGTTTCAATTTCTTTTGTGTAATAATCATTATACCAGGGTGCAATAATATGTCCGGATCGCATGAACTCAAGTGCATAGACATAATCCCAGGCTGTCACAGGCTTTTTATCTGACCATTGTGCGTCCCTGTCCAGTTTGAAATACATGGTTTTTTTATCATCACCAAAAGCCCAGTGCGTGGCAAGCTCGGGCAGGATATGACCGGTATCCGGATGGATATTGATCAATGACAGTTGATTGTCCAGGATGGCACTCCTGAACGAACCGTTTGAATCCGGCCCGACAACCCTGAACGTCATGGGAAAACTGCTGATGGAAAGGTGAAGGGTTCCTCCCTTTTTTGCCTTTTCAGATGAAAAAACCGGATCACCTTCATTGGTCAGCCATTGGATGTTTTCAGGCAGAACCGCATAGTCCCTTTCCGATTTCTGCATAATGATATTGCCTGCACCAGAGCCTGTTGCCCGGGCCGGTTCTTCTCTGTCAGTATCTGCGCAACCAACCGGAAAAACTAAAAAAGCAACCCATACCCAAACCCATAACCGGTTGAATATCATCTGTGCTCCAGCATCTTAAATTTTATTTTCATCTTTTTCCCTTTTTAATACCCCGGCTGAAACCATAGCAAATTTGCAGGTTGATAATCAATGGTTCTGATAGATATCCCGCTATTGAACATTTTGTCCCGGAACGGGTATTAGCGCAAATGAGTTAGAAAATATGATTCTTATGGCAATATCCAGTAAAAATTATTTGTATTGCATTTTTTTAAAATTTGACTTACTCATTTAAGAACCATTTATAAAAATATAAATTGTTTCTGATATCTTAAAGATATTTCGTCACCCTATAATACGCCAGGCAAATAGCTGCGACAATAGCTGATTAGAACCAGATGCGATATCAGGAACGATGGCTGATTCGAACAGCAATCGGAATGATATTGGAAATATCTTGAGCAGAGGGGAATAGGCATATACACCCATGATTGAAACCTCTATGAAATCAGAATACAACAGGATATGGATAGTTCAGTTCATGGTATCCGGTATGCGTTTCGCACTGAAAGTCGAGGATACCCGAGAAGTTGTCCATATGGCTGAACTAATGGCTCCTCCCGGACTTCCCTCGTTCTTATCCGGTTTTATTGCGATTGAAGGACAGGCCGTTCCGGTCGTTTCCCTTTCCATTCTGATGGGGTCTTCTGCACAGCCAATTGGGATCTATACACCCCTTATCATCCTGAAGAGCAAAAAAACACCCATGGCATTTATTGCCGAAACGGTTTTGAATATTGAACCTGTTGATCAGGATCACCTGTATCCGTTGGATGATGAAACAATTTTTAACCAATGTGTTTCCTTGTCCGGGAAGAACAGCAGTGGCGATACTTTTTACCTGTTATCTTTGGATCGGATTCTGCTCGCCCGGGAGAAAAAAAAGATTTTAGAATTTCAGGCAATCCTGCAGAGCCGTTTGGATGATTTGACCATGAAAGAAACAACAGATGAATAATCACGCAGATCTCCGTGAAATAATGCAGTTTGTTTTTTCAGAAATCGGGCTGGTTTATTATCGGGATAAAGAGAATGAGCTTTGCCGCAAAATTGATAAGGCAGTCAAACGGTCAGGGGCAGCCGATTACCGGGAATACCTGATGATGATCCGGAATTACCGGCATGAAATATCAAAGGAGTTTGACAATCTTGTTTCAGAATTGACCATCGGAGAGACCCATTTCTTCCGGGACGAAAAACTCTTCATGGGGATAAAGGACACTGTATTGCCTGCAGTCATTGAAAAAAACAAAAACCGGAAAAGATTATGGATATGGAGCGCAGGATGTGCCACAGGAGAGGAAGCCTATTCCATTTCAATCCTTATAAACAGATATTTTTCCCATCGCCTGCAGGATTGGGATCTGCGTATTACCGGGACGGATATCAACCGGGATTTTCTGCACCAGGCCATTAACGGAGTTTATACTGAATGGTCTTTCCGGGGGACGCCTGGGGAAATTAAACAGAATTGTTTCTACCAGGATGAAAAGGCCTGGCATATTCATCCGGAACATCGGAAAAACGTTTTTTTCCAGTATCATAATCTGGTGAGCATGCCTGTTCCTTCAATTTTTCACAATCTATTTTCATTTGACATTATTTTCTGTCGCAATGTCATGATTTATTTTGATTCAAAAATCATCCAAAAACTTATCCATAAATTTCAGGAATCCCTTATGCCTGACGGTTGGCTGGTTGTCGGGCATGCGGATCACAATATCAGGTATTTCGAATCATTTAAAACCGTCATGCTGCCGGGGACTTCCTTTTATCAGAATAATACTGCCGGCGGAAACGAAATTGCCCTTAATAACGGGTCCAATGTCTTTAAAACACCATTTCCTGCAGGATTGGATACAGATACTGCATCTCCAGGTGATCCGAAGAACAGATCATCAACGTTTACACCGGGTAAAAGGGTTGCCCTGGAGGAAACCGGGAAATCAAAATTGCCCGGTGGCAGGCGAACTGAAATATTAGAGCAGAGACTTTCTGAAAAGAAACCGTCAGATTTGACGGCACTCTCTGCCCTGATAAACCGGGGCAGATGGGAAGAAGCGTCGCTGCTCTGTGAAGCCTTGCTCAAGGCAACACCTATGGATGCCACTCTTTATCTTTTGTCTGCGTTCATATTGGAACAGAAAGGCCTGGCAAATGATGCCCTTGCCTCATTGAGAAAGGCCCTTTATCTGGATAGGAAATTTGTTGTCGGCCATTACCATCTTGGCCTTCTGCATCAGAACCTTGGTGATCTGAAAAAGGCCGAAAAAAGTTTTGATAATGTTATCAATCTTCTTCAGAACTATGATGAAAATTATAATTTTGAACTGGCTGACGGGATTTCAGCCAGGGAATTAAAAGCCTTGAGCGAATTCCATCTGGAGGTTCTCAAGGGTGATGAACGGGGAGGGAACACCGCATGACCGGAGCACAGGATTTATGCCTTGACAACCTTCAGGACAAGATGGCTGCCATATTCCGGAAGCGGGCATCTGATCTTGCCGGAGACAGGGTCAGAGAATCGAAAAAAAACAGTGATGTCCCCGTGCTTGTGTTCTGGGTGGGAAATGAACGTTACGCTCTGGAACTTGAAGATCTGTCAGGGGTTTTTCCCTGTGACAATTGTACACCGCTTCCAAAATCAGATAAAGTGATCTCTGGTGTCATCAATATCCGGGGCGATCTTCACTGTGTTATGGAACTTTCCGTTTTGCTGGGGCTTGATCTGCCCCAGGGGGATGAAAAGAGCTATATTCTCCTTTTAAAACAGACCGGATTGGGTCTTAACGTTCATCGGTTGGATCAGATCCTGTATTTCCGGGGAAAAGATCAGGCCGGGTCTGCACAACAACACTTTGAAATTCCTATGGAATATGGAAAGGCCGTATTTCAGGAGACCATCATACTGCTGGATCTCCCAAAAATATTAACCCATCCGGTTTTAGTAAAAAAATAACACTAAGGAGAATTTCATGAAATTTACAATTGAGAAGAAATTATGGAGCATGACATTACTGATGCTTATCATCCTGACGATTCTCGGTGTAACTGCATATGAAAGGATTCAGATGATCAACGGTTCATTGGGCAATATTATCGACAACGAAATGATTCAGACTGAAGCGTCCAAAACAATGGAGATCCAGGTCGGCAGGGTCGGAATCGGGGTTCTCGGGTATTTGCTCGATGAAGAACCCGAACATGTTGAACGCATCACCCGTGGAATCAATGGTTTTACAGAGTCTTTAAAACAATACCATGACCTGTGCACCACGGATAAGGGACGGGAATTGGGGGGGAAAATCAAACAGGAATTCGACAGGATCATATCCCTGTCGGCCAGTCTGGTGGAAGAAAAAAAGCGGCAATCAGGACTCTTGAAACTGTTGTATGACGACTATAAAAAAATGGATAAAATCCTGAATAACGACATCCATGCCGTCATCAAACTCCAGGACCCGCTGTATGCAAAAAAAATAAAAGCATCCACGGAAATGGAAATCATGACTAATAAAATCATAAAGGAAATGAACGGTTTTTTAATCTTCCATGGAGATTCCTATGTAGACGGTATCAATCAGGGCAAGGAGATTTTCATCAGTTCTCTGAAAATCTATCAGGCACTTGATCTGTCTCCCGGCGAAATGCAACGGTCCCGGGATATGGAAGGGCTGTTTGATGCCAATATCCAGAGAATGGAGACCATTATTGAAATTGAAAAAAAAGAGAGGGCTGATCTGTCTGCAACCATTCTGTTGCGGCGTTCCATCCAATCCATTCTTGTGGATGAGGTACAGGCGCTGACCGCCAGGGATCTTGATACAGCAAAAAACAACAGCCGCAACGACGTAAAAACAACCCTCATGACGGTTATCAGCCTCACGCTCATGGGCTTTATTCTCGGTGCTATTGGGAGCTATTTTATCAGCCGGTCCATCAGCATTCCATTGGAAAGGCTTTCGAAATGGGCAGACAGAGTCGCTGCCCGTGACTTTTCCATTCAGGAGATCAAAACATCCAATGATGAAATCGGTCATTTAAACTCATGCTTTAAGCAGATGACCGCCGATTTGCAACAATTCAGCGATCAGACCATGAATGCGGTCCGGAATATCAATTCTACATCGGCAGAGATCCTGGCAGCCATCCAGCAGCAGTCGACCAGCATAAAAGAGCAGGCTTCGGCCATCCAGGAAACCAGTTCCACCATGGAAGAAATCAGGGAGACGGGGGCTCAGGTGTCGGAAAGGGCCAAAAGAGTGGCCCAGGCCGCAGAAGCTACCAGTTCGACCAGCGATATGGGAATCAGGGCAGTGGAAGATACCCACGCCATCATGGAATCAATCCGGGTGCAGGTGGAGCAGGTGGCGCAAAACATTGTCACCCTTAGCGAGAAAACCCTGGCAATCGGGGATATTATTTCAACGGTCAATGACATTGCAGAGCGATCCAATCTCTTGGCTCTGAATGCAGCCATTGAGGCAGTCGGTGCCGGTAAACCTGGGGAACGGTTTTCAGTGGTGGCCAATGAAATGAAACGTCTTGCCGATCAGGCCAAAGAGTCTACCATTGAGGTGCGCAGTATACTGAACGAAATACAAAACGGCATCAACACGTCGGTCATGTCAACCGAAGAGGCGGTCAAACGGGTAGAAACCGGCCGGTTAAAATCCGAGGTGGCCGCTGAAACCATTAAACAGTTGACTGATACCACAACACAAAGCATTGTTGCCTTTCAACAGATCGTTGCCGGGACCGGTCAACAACAGATTGGCCTGGACCAGGTGAGCCTGGCCTTGAAAGATATCGACCAGGGTACTGAACAGACAGCATCAGGGATCGGCCAGATCGAGACGGCAGTTGCCAACCTGAATGAACTCAGCGGTATACTCAAAACCATTGTCGAAGGCGATTAAAGAATGAATGATATACACAAAAAAGTATTTGCCGCCTTCCGGAATGAGCATAAAAACCTTCTTACCTTAATCCGCAGGCTTCTGGCAGCCCGGAAACCAGGTGAAGCCCATTCAAGAACGGAAATGGAGGACCTCAAGCGGTGTGCTCACACCCTGAAAGGAGCTGCCCGCGCTGTAGGATTAGATTTCGTACAGAATGCCGGCTTGCACCTTGAAACGCTTTTTAGCAAAATCGACAGTGGTACGGTGGTCATGGATGAGGGGATTTCCCATACCATTCAGACAGTGCTTGACGGTATAGAAACCTATGTCGCGGATATTTCAGGCGATCCCTTAACCCCATCCCCCGGACATCTGATTCATGTCCTGGAGGATTGCCTCAGAGGAGATACCGAAGGGCAAAAAACATCTATTGTTCCGGCACTCTCTGCTGAAAACAATATCAAAAAAAAAGTTTTTGCCGCATTTCAAAGTGAATACCGAACGTATCTGGAAACCATTCGCCGCATTGTTGACACTCTGACAACTGTAGGATCACCATCTCCGGAGGACATCAACACGGCATTACGTTCAGCCCATACACTGAAAGGGGCAGCCCGCTCAGTAGATCTCCCTGTAATCCGGCAAATCGCCAATGGTATTGAAACCCTTTTTGCCGATATCCGGGATGGTAAAAAATCTGCCGGACCTGATGCGATACAAATGATAATTACGGAATTAGACAGGATTGAAGACCATATGATTTCACTTAACCGGCCCGGAGGACCGGATATTCAACGCCCTGCAATCAAAACCTTCCGAACGGAGGAAGAAAACGAGGCTGTCTTGCGACCGGTTGCAGAGTTTGAAAAAAGCGAGGGTCATGAAGTGAATTACCCGAAAGACAGGATTGAAACCATCCGTGTGAGCACCGACAGCATGAACAAACTCCAGCAGACTGCAGACCAGATCATGACTGAAGGGTTACGTCAGCAACTGGTGGCAAGCAGGATCAAAAGCTTGAAAAGCACGGTTTCCGGGATGGCAAAAACAAACGGATACCATTGTGCGACGCTATACCGGACACTTGGTCAAATGAAACATCCAACCCTGGATGAAACTGTTTTTCAATATTTTCAGGATCAAAAGCAGCTCCTGCCAAGGCTGGTTGCTGAAATCAGGGAAATAAGCAACCAACATACCCTTGCCTGCCGGGTGAATGCCGATCTGAACCGGCAAATTCAGTCAGACATCCTGAAAGCCCGGATGGTTCCTGCGGAAGATGTTTTTCAATTCTTCAGAAAAATGATGAGGGATCTGGCTGCTGATGAAGGCAAACAGGTTGATTTCAAGGTCAGGGGGCTTGATGTGCAGGCAGACCGGCTTGTTTTGCAGCGATTGAAAGATCCTTTGATGCACATGCTCAGAAACGCCATCAGCCACGGGATTGAAACGCCGGAAAAAAGAAAAGCCGTGGGGAAAGATCCCACAGGCGTTATTCATTTTTCCATTGAAGTTGAAAGCAATCAGTTGCGAATAACGGTTGAGGATGATGGAGACGGTCTGGATGTTACGGCAATTTTTGATCTGGCATATAAAAAAGGGTATGTCTCCAAAGATGAAGTCAATACCATCAACCGGCAGGAACTGTTCCGGTATATTTACCAGCCAGGCTTTACGACGGCAAAAATGATCACCGATCTACGGGGAAGAGGTATCGGCATGACGGTTGTTCAGGAGGCCGTGAATCGTCTCAGGGGAGAAATCCATGTTAAAACTGAGGAAAAAAAAGGAACACGGTTCGATCTATTTGTGCCCCTGACCATATCCACCCACCGGATTCTCCATGTTCAGGCAGGCGGACAGGCCTTTGGTATCCCGGTGCAAAATATTGACCGCCTGATCCAAATCCTTTGGAAGGATATCTATACGGTTGAAGGGAATCTTGTTATAAATCATAACGGTTGCACAATACCGTTTGGAGCCCTGTCCGACCTTCTGGGCATCAGCAGTAAACCTGCCCCGGAGGAAAACAATCCGGTATTTATCGTTCTGCTGCATTCAGGCCAAAAAATAATGGCCCTGTCCGTGGATAATGTCTTATCCGAAGCAGAAACCCTGATCAAGGATCTACCGGCTCCTGCCGACAATATACCCTTTTTCGCAGGAGGCTTTGTCAACCCTGATGGTTCCGTTTCCCTTATATTGAATTCTGCTGTGCTGATAGAGACCCTGGATCGGTTGAAGGAGGGAGAAACCCCCTTGCTAACCAGGGAAACCGTGCCGGATCAAAATGACAAAGCAACCATTCTCATTGTTGATGATTCCGTGACAACCCGCACTTTGGAAAAAACCATCCTGGAATCCCAGGGATATAAGGTTCATTTGGCTGTCGACGGTATGGATGCCCTGGATCTATTGAAGACCCTGAAAATTGATCTGGTTGTTACCGATCTTCAGATGCCAAGGATGGATGGATTCGAATTAATAGAAGAGATGAAAAAATCAGAACAGCTAAAAGAGATGCCCGTGATCATTGTCACTTCCATGACCAAACAGGAAGACAGGGACCGGGGATTGAACCTGGGAGTGGATGCCTATATTGTAAAACAGAAATTTGATCAAAAAAACCTATTGGAAGCTATAGGTCAGATGCTATGAAAAAAATACGGGTAATGATTGTTGAAGATTCGCCGACCGTCAGGGAACTGCTCATCCATATCATCAATCAAGATCCTCGGCTTGAAGTGGCCGCCGGCGTGGACAGCGGTGAAAAGGCACTCCGGATCATCGGCCGCATTCAGCCCGATGTTATTTCCATGGATATACGGTTGCCCGGGATGACAGGCTTTGAAGCCACCCGGAAAATAATGCAGATAAGGCCGACTCCCATTGTTGTCATCTCCGCCAGCGTGGAAAAAGAAGATTTGCAGATATCCATGAACGCCCTCAGGGCCGGCGCACTTTCGGTTGTTGAAAAACCCGTGAATTTCAACCAGGCCTCCTATTATGAGCTGGCCCATAAAATTTGTACCCAGCTGGTTATCATGAGCAAGGTCAAGGTCATTTCCCAACGGCTGAAAACAAAACCCATTTATCTTTCAGGCCACCCCATGGCTGATAGACCGATTCCTTTAAGGGACAACATGACCGGGAAGAGGAATTCATATAAATGGCTTGGACTTGTGGCATCAACAGGAGGCCCGAAAGCACTGAGCGAAATATTGGGAAGCCTGCCCCGCAATTTTCCGTTACCCATATTCGTGGTCCAGCACATAACGGCAAGTTTCCATGACGGATTCATCGATTGGCTCAATTCAATCACCCCTCTGTCTGTGATGAAGGCCGACACCCGTATGATTCCTGTCCCCGGAAGCATTTATCTGCCACCGGTGGATCATCATTTAATTGTTCAAAATGGCCATGTTTTACCGGCAAACAGTCCATTGGTCTGCCGGCAGCGACCCTCGGGAACGGTTCTTTTTCAATCCATGGCTGAACACTCGGGACGGAACGTTATTGGTGTCGTGCTGACAGGCATGGGAGAGGATGGCTCAGAAGGATTAAAGGCCATCAAGGATGCCGGCGGCTATACCATTGCAGAAAATGAATCCACATCGGTTGTCTATGGGATGCCGGCGGCAGCCGTAGCAATCGATGGGGTATGCGAAAGCCTGCCCCTTGATGAAATTGCTCCCAGGATTCTGGAGCTGACTGCAAAACCCCATAGTGAGGCAATGGCGTATGCAAACCGATAACCATCGCATCCTGATTGTTGAGGATTCTGAAACACAGGCTGTTTTCCTTGCTTCAATTCTGGAAAATAAGGGGTGGCAGACACACTGGTGCAGCACTGCGGAAAAAGCACTAGAGTCTATCTCCGGAGAACGCTATAGCCTGATCATTGTGGATTATCACCTCCCGGGAATGAATGGTGACCAATTCTGCCGTACCGTAAAGATGGGTATCAATACCCGAAGCATACCCGTATTGATGTTTACCATAGAAGGCGGTCCGGAAAGCCAGAATGCTGCATTGGAAAGCGGAGCGGACTTTTTTGCGTCAAAGGAAACAGACAATGATCTCCTGGTTGCTAAAATTTCCTCAATCCTGACCCAATCAAGAAATGTTGAATTGATGGAAAACAATCTTGCCCTGTTTCATCGCAGCCGTATCCTGGCGGTAGACGACAGCCCCACATTTCTAGCGTTTCTTGAGGAATCCTTCAAAGTAGACGGGATCATCCTGGATACGGCTGAGAACGGGGAAAAAGCATTAAAAATGATAGCAGCAAAAGATTACGACTGTATTCTTTTAGATCTTGTCATGCCCGGGATGGACGGTATTGACGTGTGCCGGAAAATAGCCGGAAAAACAAACCTGGAGAACCAGCTTCTGTTTATCATGATGCTGACTGCCCATGAAGACAAAAAAGAAATGATGCGTTCTCTGGAAGCCGGGGCTGACGATTTTGTCGGAAAATCAAATGATATTTCCATTATAAAATCCCGGCTGTCCGCCCTCTTGAGAAGACGGTATATCCAGTTGGACAATCAGCGGATCTGGCGGAAACTTAAAGAAAACGAACTCAAGGCCGAACGTGCCAGGATCGAAAAAGAGGCTGCTGAAGAAAAGGCAAAAATTGCACAGCGGCTGAATGACAGTGAGGAACGGTTTGAAAAAATTTTTGAAAACAACAGCGATGGGGTTGTCATATTGGACCAGGCCGGGAAATTACTGATGATGAATGCCTCAGCAGAACGGTATCTGGGAAAGAAAAGGATCAATCTTGTGGGCAAACCGTTCCCCTATGGCATTGACAGCAACAAGGCATCCAGCATTGAAATTGGAAATCCTGACGAAACATACAAAATAGTGGAAATCCATCCGGTGGAAATTCCCTGGGGTGAATCCCATGCGTATCTTTTGTCCATGCATAATGTTACAGAACGTGAGCTGCAACTGAAAAAAGCAATGGATGAATTGACTGCTTCGCAATATCAGTTGATCGAAGCTGAAAAACTGGGCGCACTGGGGGTATTCACCGCAGGAATCGCCCATGAACTCAATAACCCTATGATGGGCATGCTCAATTACACCCAGTACAGCCTCAAACATGTCCCTGAAAGCAATAAGGCATTTGGCGTGCTCCAGGATATGGAGAGAGAAACCAAACGCTGTATTGGAATTGTCAGAAATCTTTTGACATTCTCCCGCATGGATAAAACAGACGGGGAAGGTTTTGAAATGGTCAATTGTTCAACACTGATTGACCGGGTTCTCAATCTTCTCATGTACCGTATAGAAAAAGAAAACGTGACCGTGGTCAGATCGGACAACGACAGGATACCGGAAATCGAGGCCCGGCCGGGCAATCTCCAGCAGGTCTTTCTTAACCTTATCGGGAATGCCCTTGATGCCCTTTCGGAAGTGAAAGATAAAAAGATAGGCATTCATACCACCTGTTCTGATGAAAGCGTCCGGATTGAGATTGCCGATAATGGATCCGGGATTAAAAAAGAATTATCAACATCCATTTTCAACCCGTTTTTTTCCACAAAGCCGGTGGGTAAGGGCACAGGGCTCGGACTTTCGGTAAGCCGGAATATTATTCAGGCACATCAAGGTAAAATTGCTTTTCAAAGCACACCCGGGACAGGAACAACATTTCAAGTGGAACTGCCCCGAAAGATAAACCGCATAAAAGGAAACGCTCCTTTTAACGTAACGTTTCAGGATAAACTGTAAAAGGAAAGGAGTGAAAAATGGAAAAACATATTCTTGTAATAGATGATGAACCGGCAGTCAGAAATTCTTTTGTTCTGGCATTGGAAGATACTGAGTTTTTAGTGACAACCGCTTCATCAGGGACAGAAGGTCTTGGAAAATTTAATAAAAGCAATTACCATCTCATTTTCCTTGACTTGAAAATGCCGGGAATGAGCGGTATTGAGACCCTGCGTGAAATCCGGAAAAAAGATAAAGACGTTCCGGTCTACATCATCACTGCCTTTGCAGAAGAATTCTTTGGCGGGTTAAAGGGGCTTTCCCATGAAAATATCAATTTTGAACTCATGCAAAAACCCATAGGAATGGAAGCAATTAATGAGTTAACCCATGCATTATTGGGATGAAATCGTTTGACATTTTAACAGTAAGTAAAAAACATCCTTACTGGAGGAAATCATTGTGTATTTACTTAAAGTTTATATATCAAATTTAACCCCGAAAACACTTGAAAAAATAGGTCTCTTTAAGGAAATGCTTACTGCTGAACTGGGATCAGGGTATCATCTGGAGCTGGTTGAGTTGCTTAAGAATCCTATGTCTGCACTTAATGATGATATTCTTGTGACACCAACGGTAATCAGGTGTTCACCAAAACCGACAAAAAAGATCGTCGGTAATTTCCTTGATAAAGAACAGGTGATGTTTGCACTGGGATTGATCAATCCATGATGGCCCCTGATACTGTCAATATTCGAATACTTGTGGTTGATGATGAAAAGCCCGTATTAAACCTGTATAAAGATATTATTGAGAAAAGCAGAACAAATGAGTGTTACGACCTGAAGCTGTGCGGGACAAGTCATGAGGCAATTGAAACAGTAAAAGAGTCCATGGAAAAGAATATACCCTTCAGCCTGGTCTTTATGGATATCAATCTATCTTCCGACAAAGACGGACTCTTGACTGCAACAGAAATTCGAAAACTTGACCCGGATACTCACATTGTTTTTGTGACCGGCCAACTCAATTTTGATATCATGGAACGATCAAAACAGATTCCTCCGCCGGACCGGATTTATTTCCTCCAGAAACCTTTTGAAGCGGTTGAAATAGTGCAATTTGTCAACTCTCTCGGTGCCAGGTGGTACAGGGATAGAGAGTATCTGAAAATCAAGGACGACCTTACAACAGGCATCCGTCAGAGAACGGACCAGCTTCAAAAGACAAACAGGGCGCTTGAAAAGGAAATACAAAAACGGCAACATACTGAGGAGGCATTGAGGAAAAAAGAAGAACACTACAGGAATATCATCGAAAAAAACGCGGATGCAATGATCGTTCTGGATGATCAGGGGATTGTGCAGTATATGAATTCTGCTGCTGAACGATTGTTTGATCGCAGGCCGGAACAATTTGTCGGCAAGATATTCGGGTTCTCAATCATCTCGGATGAACCGACAGAAATAGAAATTTTAAGAAAAAACGGTTCCGTGATCACCGGCGAGATGAGGATGGTGGAATTGGAATGGAATGGTAAAAAGTCTTATATCAACTCCATCCGGGATATCACCCAGCGCAAGGAAATGGAAATTCAATTAAAGGAAAGCCTGACCAAATATGAAAAAACGATCCGCGGCACCATCCAGGCAATGTCTGCAATTGTTGAAAAAAGGGACCCCTATACTTCAGGCCATCAGGCACACGTGGAAAAAATTGCGGTCAGGATTGCAGAGAAAATGCAATTGTCTGAAAAATTCATTGAGGGCTTATCCATGTCCGCGATGATCCATGACATAGGAAAAATTGCAATCCCGGCTGAAATTTTGAGCAATCCCAAGCGATTAACCAACGTGGAATTCCAACTGATACAAACACACTCCCAGATCGGGTATGAAATTTTAAAGAATATCGAAGCACCATGGCCTATTGCCCGGATTATCTTTCAGCACCACGAAAGGGTGGACGGAACCGGCTACCCTTCCGGGATCAAAAAAGAGGACATTCTTTTTGAGGCAAGAATTATCAGTGTGGCTGATTCACTGGATGCCATGGCATCCCACAGGCCGTACCGGCCAAGTCTGGGCAGGGAATATGCCATAAAAGAAGTGGTGAAAAACAAAGGTGTTTTTTATGATTCCGATGTTGTGGATGCCGGTATCCGCCTATTTGAAGAAGGCTGCCTGTTTGATCAGGAGGAAACCTGTTCATGACAGATGGGCAGCCATCGTTCGGCTCTGTGTGGGAGTACCTCCCCGGTCATGCCCTGAACAAAAATTTTATATAAGGATACAATGAGTCCTGAAACAATCAAAATTCTGATTATCGAAGATAATGAAACAGATGTAATGATGATCCGTCATCTTTTGTCCATGATCGAAACGGCTGACTATGATCTGGTGCATGCCCATAATCTTGCTGAAGGGGTCTGGCACCTCAAAAAAAAAGATATGAACCTCGTCCTGATAAGCCTGCATCTTCCTGACTGTCAAGGGTTTGATGCCTTTCAAAGGATTTTAGAACACAATGACACGCTGCCCATTCTGGCACTGAGCAGCAGGACGGATGAAAACATGGCATTCCGATCACTGCAGCATGGTGCCCAGGATTATTTAATCAAAGAACACCTGACTGCTTCCGATCTTTCACGGGCCCTCCGGTACGCCATTGACCGGGTAAGCAGCACCACGGCCACCAAGGACAGCGAAAAAAAATTTTACAATCTGGTTGCCAAGAATAATGATGCCATCCTTGTCGTCAACCTGGAAGGAATCATCCTTTATGCCAATCCGGCTGCCGAAGCCGTGTTCCGAACCGGCAACAAGGAGCTTTTCGGAAAACGGATCGGGAGTCCGATTACACTGGACAGCTCATTTGAGGTGGATATCAACAGGAAAGATAATGAGCCGGGAATAGCAGAACTTCGCGCCATTCAGGTTAACTGGGAAGGGAATGACTGTTATCTCCTGCTGTTTAAGGATATCACGGATCGCAAACATGCAGAGAAAAAATTACAGGAAAGCGAAGCATTGTACAAAGCACTTTTCGAAAAATCTCCCTTTGCATTGTTGCTCCAGGATTTTTCCGGAGCTGTCGATTATCTTGAAACGATAAAGAAGGGACGAAAATCCGAAGAATTAAAAGACTATCTTGCATCGGACAAAGATGAAGCTGAACGTCTTGTTGCTGCTGTTAAAACGGTTCAGGCAAATAAGGCTGCTCTTGATCTTTACCAGGTTGATTCTGCTGAAAAATTATGCCTGGACTTTCATGCTGTTATGAACAGAGATGATATCCGGCACCTGGTTGATCAGGTGATTGACTTTAACGACGGCCAAGATTGGTATGAAGGCAAAATCCAGACCCATGATTTTAAAGGAGCCGGTTTAAATGTAATCGTCCGGAAAACAGTGCTTGACCGTGAGAACAAAGGGCTTTCGACAGTCCTTGTTTCAATCGCGGATGTAACGGATATTCATCGATACCACAAAGAAAGAGCGGAAATGGAAAAACGGCTTCTGCAAGCCCAGAAAATGGAAGCCATAGGAACCCTGGCCGGCGGCATTGCCCATGATTTTAACAATATTCTATCCGGCATTCTCGGTTTTACCGAATTGGCCATCAATGAAGCTGAAAAGGGTACAACCCTTGAAGACGATTTGCAGGAAATCTATGCCGGCGGTAAACGTGCAAAAGAGCTTGTCAAACAGATTCTTGGGTTTTCCCGGCAGTCAGATGAGAAAATCAGGCCGGTCAGACCTGATTTAATTGTAAAAGAAGTCCTTAAATTCATCCGTTCCTCCATTCCGGCCACCATAAAAATTGAATCCGATATCCGGACCGATTCCCTGATTGCAGGCAGTCCCATACAGGTTCATCAAATTTTCATGAATTTGTGTACCAATGCCGCCCATGCCATGGAAGACAATGGCGGTGTCCTTAAAATAACCCTTAGCAATGTTGAAATGAATGACCTTGATATGGCAAAGAGGCCTCACCTGAAACAAGGACATTTCATCGAAATTAAGGTTTCGGATACCGGGACCGGGATTGCACCGGAAATTATTGATTTGATTTTCGAGCCTTATTTTTCCACAAAAAAGCCAGGGGAAGGAACAGGGATGGGGCTTGCTCTTGTAAAAGGGGTTGTGGAAAGCTATGGCGGCAATATCCTGGTTGCGAGTGAACCGGGAAAGGGAAGTGTTTTTACAATTCACCTGCCGGTCCTATCAGAATCCGGTGTGCAGCAATCCTATGAAACAGAGGATTCGCCAACAGGTACTGAACGGATTTTATATGTTGATGATGAGCCTTCGATTGTCAAAATCGCTGGTAGAATCCTCAACGGGCTCGGGTATTCGGTAACGACAAGGACAAGCAGCATTGAGGCATTGGATCTGTTTAAATCAAATCCGGCCGGTTTTGATTTGATCGTCTCCGACATGACCATGCCCAAGATGACCGGGGATCAATTTGCCCGGGAATTGATTGCAGTCAGACCGGATATTCCCGTCATCATATGCACCGGATTCAGTGAAAAAATGGACAAATCAAGAGCTGAAACAATCGGCATTAAAGGGTTTTTAATGAAACCGGTTGTTAAATCCGAGATGGCACAGATGATCAGAAAGGTTCTGGATCAGGTTAAAAACAAAAATTAAAAATTATCCTGTACTTTCATTTCTTGATCTTCACATATCAAAATATCAATTGTAAACATGAAAATTTTATCATATAGCATGACCTGAACTTACCCTGACGGTTGATTTGATAAAGACCCGGGTAGATTTCAATAGGGGAAGATAATTTGACATGGATATTGCATCTTTTATCGGTATTATTTCAGGACTTTCATTAATCTTCAGCGCAATTTATATCGGCGGCGACATTCATAATTTTTTCAATGTCCCGGGTCTGATGATTGTTTTCGGCGGAACCCTTGCCACCACCCTGATCACGTTTCAGTTCAGGGATGTGGCTGCTGCATTTAAAGCTGCATATTTTGTTTTTTCCAAAGACAAGGAAGACCCCAATGATGCTGTAGCCGTTATGATCAAGCTCAGCCAGATCAGCAGACGTCAGGGACTTCTTGAACTCGGCAAGATCAAAACGGATTCCCTTTTCTTAAAAAAAGCCTGCGGCCTTTTATCAGACGGTTCTTCAGAGGAAGTGATCCGGGCAGCCCTGACAACCGAGATCGAATCGCTCCAGATGAGGCATTTCATTGTCCAGGATGTATTCAGGAAAATGGGTATTTATGCCCCTGCCTTCGGAATGCTGGGAACGGTTATCGGGCTTGTGCAGATGCTGAGCCGGCTCCAGGACCCTTCCAGTATAGGGCCGGCCATGGCCGTAGCCTTGCTGACCACTTTTTACGGTTCCTTGTTATCCACCCTGTTTTTTCTTCCCATTGCAGGAAAGCTTCGCTCAAGAACTGTCATTGAAATCATCAACCTTGAAATCCAGCGGGAAGGCGCCATTTCCATCATCAATAACAATAACCCGGTGATTATCTATGAAAAGCTTTCCAGTTTCATCTCTTCAAGGCTTCGCAAGCCCATGAACAAAATGAGCCTGAAAGACGAAAAATGAGAGACAATACCTGTAACAATACATTTATCACCTATGATGATGAGGCCACCTGGCTTGTCACCTATGCAGATTTAATGACCCTGCTCCTTGTTTTCTTTGTGCTTCTCTATACCCTTACCTTGTTTGAAAAAAACAAATATAAAAAAGCTGTTGATGCAGTTAGAATCAAGGTGGAAAATAATGAAAACCTCGTCGGGCTCATGGATCTTCTCAAAATCCCGGAATTGATGGATACTCAGATTACCATAGAAGATGTCACCGGTCTTAAGCCCCGTGAAAAATCCTTATATGAAAACCTGGCCCGGTTTGTCCGTTCAAGCACTGAAAAAGAATATCTGTCAACCCGGATGCTGGACGGCAAGATCATTATCGGCGTCAATGGGAAAGCCCTGTTCGACTCTGGTTCGGCTTCACTGAAACCTTCAGCCGCCCCCATATTTGATGATTTGATTGATATCCTTTATGATTATCCGGATTATACAATCAATATCAAGGGACATACTGACAATATCCCTATTTCCACTGAAATCTTCCCTTCCAACTGGGAATTGTCCGCCATCCGGGCTACAACCGTATTAAAGTATATGATTTCCAGGGGCATCGGCCCTGACCGGCTTACTGCCACAGGATACGGAGAAGTCATGCCGCTTTTACCCAATACATCGGAAGAAAACAGGACACAAAACAGGAGGGTGGAATTTGTTCTGGAAAAAAAAGAAACCCGAAACTAAAATCATCCGGCACGAAACAGAGGAACTTCGGCAAACTTACCGATATCATTTTAAAGAGGGGCAAGGATTTTCCATCCTGTTTAAAGGGAAAACGGTTAAGGTGCTGGATATCAGCGCAGGAGGCATGTCGTTTAAAAACCAGGGGTTTAAACCCTATGACGTCGATGCCATCCGGTTCACGCTTGACGTACCGAATTATAAAGGAAACACTTCGTTTTCTGCTGAATTGAGAATCCTGAGCATTGATGAAGACCACCATTGTCATTGCCTTTTTGAACAATGTTCCCTTGAACAATATGAACTCATCCATAAATATGTTCTAGAGATGCAGAAAAATGATCTTGCACATTGACATGGATGCTTTTTTTGCCTCTGTCGAACAAAGAGACAACCCGGCCCTTAAACACAAGCCGGTGATTGTGGCTGGAAATTCAGAAAGAAGCGTGGTTTCAACTGCAAGCTATGAAGCCAGAAAATTCGGTATACGTTCCGCCATGCCGGTATTCCAGGCAAAGCTGAAATGCGAAGGCCTTATTATCGTCCCCGGAAACATGAAAAAATACAAGAGCGATTCCAAAAAAATCATGGACATCCTGTCTCAATTTTCTCCCCTGGTGGAACCGGTTTCAATTGATGAGGCCTATGTTGATATTACCGGGTGTGAAAGGCTTTTCGGATCTTCCCAGGATATGGCCCGTACCATCAAAAAAAAAATTGAGGCTGAACTTTCCCTGACAAGTTCCATCGGCATTGCACCCATTAAATTCTTATCTAAAATCGCCTCAGGCCTGAACAAACCCGATGGGTTGACAATTATCACAAAACCCGAAATCTCAGCTTTTCTGGCTGCTCTGCCTATTCAAAAAGTGCCTGGTGTGGGAAGTTCGGCCATGAGACACATGGACATAATGAAGATCCGATATCTTGGGGATATAAAAAAATATTCCCCCCGGATTCTCACCCTGAAATTCGGGAAAATGGGTCCCCGTCTTTTAGAGCTTGCCAACGGTATTGATCCGTCAAAGGTCGAGACCGATCATGAAAGAAAATCCATATCCAGTGAAACAACCCTTCCAAATGATATTTCTGATTTTGAAGCCATTAAAAGCATCCTGCTTGACAGGTCTCAAACCGTGGGAAGGGATTTGAGAAAAAAAAGCCTTTTGTGTGAAACTATTTTTATTAAATTAAAATTCTCTGATTTCTCCCAGATCACCAGGAGTAAGACACTGAATACACCGGTTTGCTCCTCTGCTGCAATTTTTAATGAGGCTTTGGCCCTGTACCGGAAAATCGAATTAAAAAAGAAAATCAGGCTAGTGGGGATAGGGGTAACCTCTCTTAAAGGCAAAGATATGCCGGTGCAGATGCAATTGATAGGAAAAGAGAATCTGCCGGAAAAACAATGGGAATCCGTAGACAAGGCAGTTGATTCAATTATGGAAAAATTCGGCAGCGATATTATCAGAAAAGCCGCACTGAATGAACCATCCGATTAATGGAGGGTGTATGACACAGAAGATCAGGATCAGGGTGAGAATCACGGGCAGGGTCCAGGGAGTTTTTTTCAGGTTAAAAACAAAACAGGAGGCGGACCGGATAGGCATAAACGGTTGGGTCAGAAACATAGCCGATGGGTCGGTGGAAGCTTTATTTGAAGGTGATCCTGAAAAAGTGACGCAAATGGCCCGTTGGTGCGAAAAAGGCCCTTCTCTTTCCAGAGTTGACCATGTTAATACAGAAACCGAAACAAACCTGTCAAATTTTCAGACTTTTGATATCCTGTATTAAAAGCAGGACTTCCGGGGACTGATTTCTTTTTTGCTTGATTTACATCAAGGAATATCTTGTTCATACCAGGTAATTTGATCAAACAGGTTGACGAAAAAAATAATTATCTGTTCAGCATAACCCGGCAATATACCGGCAAGGAGCTTGTCCTATGGATACGATTGAGATCATTGAAACTTCAGGCGATTTTGCGAAACAGGTTGAAAAACTGAGCCATGCGAATCTGAACCGGTGCTGGCATTGTCTTGCCTGCAGCGGTGGATGCCCGTTTGCAGAAGATATGGACTTTCTTCCCAATGTAATCATCCGGATGATTCAATTCGGATTAAAGGAAAAAGTATTAAAGAGTTCAACCATCTGGTTGTGTGTGGGATGTAATACCTGTTCCATGGAATGCCCCAATGCCGTGGATATGGCAGCCATCATGGATTCGCTGAGGCAAATGGCAATTTTGGAACATTACCTGATTGCCGAACCCGGTATTTTATCCTTTCACAATTCGGTTATCAATTCCATCTTCCGGCACGGCCGGACCCATAAACTTGAAATCATGATGAAATATAAAATTGCTGAAAAAGACCTGTTTTCAGACTTTAATCTGGGGCTCAAAATGCTGGCTAAAAAGAAACTGGATCTTCTGCCGTCCAAGGTTAAGGACAAAAAAGGAATTAAATCTCTTTTCAACCTGTCCGGAGGGATATCATGACCCTTAAAGACTTAAGCTATTTTCCAGGATGTTCCCTTGCCACCACGGCCAAAGAAAACAATGCATCCTTAAAATCATTTCTCGCACATTTTGATATCACTGTTTCTGAAATAGATGACTGGAACTGCTGCGGTTCTTCATCCACCCACAGTGTAAATAAAAAACTGGCCCTGTCCCTTGCAGCACGGAACCTTTTTCTTGCCCCGCCGGATAAGCCCCTGCTGATTGCCTGCCCGGGATGTTATCTCAGGCTGAGTCATGCAAAAATGGAATTAAACGACTCTAAAGAAAAAGCAAAAGAATATGAAGATCATTTTAAAAAACCGTTTCACAAAGATATTCAATTGCTCCATTTTTTTGAACTGCTGGTGAAAATGAACGGCAAAGGCCTGTTGAAAGGTCTGGGCGGCCGGCTCAAGGGGCTGAAAATCGCGCCTTATTATGGCTGTATGCTGGCAAGACCGCCAAAAATGAATAAACAGAAAAATCATTACGGCCTTATTGAAAAAACCATGGCTGCCCTTGGCGGAGATCCTGTTCAATGGCCTTTTCTATCCACCTGCTGCGGGACCTTTTTATCGGTCAGCAAGCCCGGGATATCGGAAAAACTCGTCAACAGGATCATGCAGGGCGCCATAAAATCCGGGGCTGAATGCATTGTCACGGCCTGTGCCATGTGCCATCTGAACCTGGAAATCCGGTGCAGACCGGAAAACCGGTTGCCGGTATTTCATTTTTCAGAAGTTCTCTCCCTGGCCCTTGAAAAAAATGCTTCAAAAAACTGGTTCAAGCGCCATTTGATCAACCCTGAGCCATTGATGGAAAAACGGCAGCTCATCTTGTGCCGGGCCCCTATAAAAGGAGAATAAAAATGACTATGATTCATTTTTTATCCTGTTTCTTTAAAACAGCTTTCAGCACGGCGGTATGAACATCCGCGGCCATATGAACCGGGCTTTTCCCCCACAAAGGATCCCAGGCTGCCGGATCGGCCGAGCAGACAAACTGGACCTCAAGGCCGAATCGTGTCAATGCGTCTTCAATGGGCAGACCCTTCATTTCTTCGGCCGCGTGCCAGGTGGCCCCGCAGGGCGCCCCTTTCAAAACCCGGATGTCCTTAATCACACCCTTTTCCGTGGTCACTTCAATTTCAGGCGTTCCAAAAAACTCTCCATAATCCCCAAGACAGACCTGTCTTGCAAGGGAACATCAGGTGGGTGGGCAGACAGCCCTGCCCCGGGTATGCTTTTTGCCTGAAGCAATGACCGGGATATTCAATTTGTCACAAAGGAGACTTAAATCTTCTGAAAGATCCCGGTTTTTGAAAAAGTCCATGACAAGATCGGCCTCCAGGGTTTCCGGCAGATAAGGGGAGGTATCATCCAGAACCGGCGGCAGGGGGATGTCAATATCTACGGTTTCGATAATGAACCGGCCCTGCCCGAATTCTTTGATGCCTTCTATTTTTGCCCGCCCGGACCCGTTCTGTTGGAAAATAAGTATCTTCTGCATTTATTAAAATCCTAAATCTTCATTCACAAGGATAATCTTGATCCTGTGTTTTATAAAACTCTTTTCCGTAATTGTCCAGTAATTGCAGATCCTGTCAGGGCTTTTGCAGTCCTGGCAGACCCCGGTCTCCCGGCAGGGTGTTTTCTTATCAAGATTCATTGCATTCACCGGAGCCGCATAGGTTTTAACCCTGATCATGGCTTCTTCGATATCCCCGCAGATTTTATTTCTTCCAATTATCAGAAGTACATTTTTCGGCCCCCACATGATGGCTGCCACCCTGTTTCCGACCATATCCAGGTTCACGAGCTGTCCTGCTTCAGTAACGGCATTGGTGCCGGTGATAAAAAGATCCACCATCAGGGACCGCCTTCTTAAGTCCATCATCTCATCTTTTGAAAGGCTCTTATCAAAGGTATTGAGAACTTGAAGGTTCGGACGGTCCTTTAATTCATGAAAAAGTCCTGTGGCAACAAAAGACATGGACCCTCCCCAGGAAACGGTTTTAATGTCAAGTTTTGGAATTATTTCAGTTAATGCCGTTTCGCTCGCCTCTTTCGCATCTTTTGCAATAAAAACTTCAAAATTATTTTTTTCAAGATTTTCTTTTACTACCCCAAGTTTCAGATTCCAGTAATTATCAATAGGATTTTTCATTTTCCTTTCCTTTCATATCTCAAATTAATTAAATTTCCACTATTCTGCTTTAGTATACCTGCAAACCTGTTTTTCTTGCAATGATAAAAAAAATGCATTTTTCTGTTGACTAAAAGTTTTGTTCTTATTAATGCATAGAGCATAAATTGAATTCATTAAATAATTACTATTTTTCACTCTCCCAAAGGACGTTTTCTGAACCTCATCTGATGATGGAAAAGAACGGCACTGTTAATTAAAGGCAATGCAGTAGTGAATTTCTGCATTCAGGTCCTGTTGAAATTATTAACCGTAAAACAGAGTCAAAGGAGATGAACCATGAGCAAAAAAGAAGTCATCGAAACCACTGAAGCACAGATCGCAGTCCACTGGAAAGAAGAAGATTATTATTATCCGTCTACTAAATTCATTGCTCAAGCCAATCTTACAGATGAGGAAATTTTTAAGAGGTTCAGCCTGGAGAATTTTCCTGATTATTTTACTGAATTTGCAGAACTTCTAACCTGGTACAAATACTGGGATGAGGTTCTGGATTCCAGTGATGCCCCCTGCTATAAATGGTTCAAAGGCGGACTTCTCAATGCCAGTTACAATTGCATTGACCGCCATCTTAAACATAATAAAAACAAAACCGCCATCCATTTCGTGCCTGAACTGGAAGAAGAACCCATCCAGCATATCACTTACCAGGAACTTTATGTCAGGGTGAATGAATTTGCAGCCTTGTTAAGGGATTTTGCAGGATTGAAAAGAGGGGACAGGGTCACCGTTCACCTTCCCATGTCGGCCGAACTCCCCATCACCATGCTGGCCTGTGCAAGGCTTGGTGTCATTCATTCCGTTGTATTCGGCGGATTTTCCGCCAGTGCCTGTGCAGACCGGATTGTGGATTCAAACTCCAGGGTTCTGATCACCATGGATGCCTATTCCAGGGCAGGAAAACCGTTAAACCACAAAATCAATGCCGATGATGCAGCCAGGCTCTCGGCCAAAGACGGACAGGTCGTGGACAAAGTCCTTGTCTGGCAGAGATACCCGGGGAAATATTCATCAGACACCCCCATGGTCAAAGGACGGGACTTTTTTATCAATGAAGAACTGAAAAATTTTTATGGCAGAAGGATAGAACCTGAAAAAATGCTGTCTGAAGACCCGCTGTTTTTAATGTACACCAGCGGCACCACAGGCAAACCCAAGGGCGCCCAGCACGGTACCGGAGGGTATCTTGCCTATGTTACGGCCATGTCCAAATATATTCAGGACATCCATCCTGAAGATGTATACTGGTGCATGGCCGATATCGGATGGATCACCGGCCATTCCTTTATCGTCTATGGCCCCCTTGCCCTGTGCGCATCCAGTGTGATTTATGAAGGCGTTCCCACCTATCCGGATGCCGGACGGTCCTGGAGAATCGCCCAGGAACTGGATGTCAATATTTTTCATACCGCTCCCACAGCCATTCGGGCCTTAAGAAAGCTAGGGCCTGAGGAACCTGCCAAATACAATTATCATTTCAAACATATGACTACGGTAGGTGAACCCATCGAGCCCGAAGTCTGGAAATGGTATGAGTCTGCCGTAGGTAAAGGGGAAGCCATTATTGTGGATACCTGGTGGCAGACGGAAACCGGCGGTTTTCTCTGCAGCACGGTCCCGGGGCTGAATCCCATGAAACCCGGCAGTGCCGGACCGGGGGTTCCCGGTATCCACCCCATTATCCTGGATGAAGACGGCAATGAAATCACTGAGCCCGGTATTGCCGGCAATATCTGCATCCAAAACCCCTGGCCCGGAATGCTTCAGACCGTATGGGGAGACAGGGCCAGGTTTGTTAAAACCTATTTTGAAAAATACTGTAAAAACCCCAACAGCAAAGATTGGAGAGACTGGCCCTATCTGGCCGGTGATGCAGCCACACGATCCGAAGACGGATATTACAGGATCCTGGGCCGGATCGACGATGTAATTAATGTATCCGGCCATCGTCTCGGAACAAAGGAAATCGAATCCGCTGCCATGGTGGTCGAAGAGGTTGCAGAGGCTGCGGTTGTCCCGGTTGCCCATGAGATTAAAGGAAAAGAACCCGATCTTTATATTGCCCTTAAAACAGGCGTAGCCCCCAGTGAAGAACTGGCACGGAAAATTTCCGATGCTATTTGCGAACAGATCGGTAAAATCGCAAAACCCAGAAAAGTCTGGCTTGTGCCGGATATGCCAAAAACAAGATCCGGAAAAATCATGAGACGGGTTCTGGGCGCAATTTCCAACAGGGGGGATGTAGGCAATGTCATGACCCTTGCGAATCCTGAAGTTGTAGAAGAGATCCGGAAAATGGTTCAAAAATAAACTAAATATTTTTTCATTTCAGGAGGATTTTCTATGTTCAACTTATATACGGACGCATATGAACGCTCCATGAAAGATCCTGACGGGTTCTGGGGAACAGTTGCCGAAGACTGCCACTGGTATAAAAGATGGGACAAGGTTCTGGATGATTCCGACAAACCCTTTTACCGATGGTTCACAGGGGGTGAAACCAATACCTGCTACAATGCGGTTGATCTCCACGTGGACAACGGCATGGGAGATCAGACCGCCATTATTTATGACAGCCCGGTCACCAATGTCATCAAAAAATATACATTTTCAGAACTGAAAGAACAGGTTTCAAAATTTAGCGGTGTTCTTTTTTCAAAAGGTGTCGCAAAGGGCGACAGGGTCATCATCTATATGCCCATGATCCCGGAAGCCGTATTTGCCATGCTGGCCTGTGCCAGGATCGGGGCAGTCCATTCCGTGGTTTTCGGCGGGTTTGCCGCCAATGAACTGGCCACCCGCATCAATGATGCCAAGCCCAAAGTTATTGTGTCAGCATCCTGCGGTATTGAAATTAAAAAAGTCATAGAATATAAACCGCTTCTTGACAAGGCCATTGATCTTTCAGAGTCCAAGCCCGATGCCTGTATTATTGTCCAGAGACCCCAGGCAACTGCATCCATGAAGGACGGAAGGGATTTTGACTGGGCAACGGAAATGGCAACAGCTGAGCCAAGGGATTGTGTCCCGGTTAAGGCTACCGACCCCTTATATATCCTCTACACCTCCGGCACCACAGGCCAGCCCAAAGGCGTAGTGCGGGATAACGGCGGCCATATGGTGGCCCTGAAATACACCATGGGCGCCATTTACGGGGTTGATAAAGGGGATGTTTACTGGGCCGCCTCCGATATCGGCTGGGTGGTGGGCCATTCCTATATTGTCTATGGCCCCCTGTTTAAAGGGTGCACCACCATTCTTTTTGAAGGAAAACCGGTGGGGACACCGGATGCGTCCACCTTCTGGCGGGTCATCTCCCAGCACAAGGTCAAAACCCTTTTTACTGCTCCTACCGCTTTTCGGGCCATTAAGAGGGAAGATCCCAAAGCCCTTTTAATGAAGAATTTTGATCTGTCCTGTTTTAATTATCTCTTCCTTGCCGGGGAAAGGCTGGACCCGGACACCCTGTCCTGGGCGGAAAATGCACTGAAAGTTCCGGTCATCGATCACTGGTGGCAGACAGAAACCGGCTGGGCCATTGCCGCCAACTGTGCCGGTCTTCACCAGTTTAAAATCAAACCCGGCTCTCCCACAAAGCCGGCTCCGGGATGGAATCTTGCAGTTCTCGGGGCTGACGGCCATCAGATCAAACCCGGAGAAATCGGCGCCCTTGTAGCAAAATTGCCCCTTCCCCCCGGAACCCTGCCCACCCTCTGGCAGAATGACCAGCGCTATAAGGATTCTTATTTAAGAGAATTTCCGGGTTATTATGAAACAGCTGATGCCGGATTCATTGATGAAGACGGATATGTCTTTGTAATGGCCAGGACCGACGATATTATCAATGTGGCCGGACACCGTCTTTCCACAGGCGCCATGGAAGAGGTCATTGCAGGTCATCCGGATGTGGCCGAATGTGCGGTCATGGGCGTGGCAGATGATCTGAAAGGACAGGTCCCGCTGGGCATGATGGTATTGAATGCCGGTGTGGACAGAAATCCGGAAGACATTGTAAAAGAAGTGATCCACCTGGTAAGGGACAAAATCGGTCCGGTTGCTGCATTTAAAACCGCAACCATTGTCAAACGGCTGCCCAAAACCCGCTCCGGCAAGATCCTCCGGGGCACCATGAGATCCATAGCTGATAAAAAAGACTATAAGGTACCGGCTACCATAGATGATTATGCCATCCTGGATGAAATCGAAGAATCCCTCGGCAAAATCGGTTATGGCAAAAAAGCCTGATAATTTCAAGATCAACCTTTAAACAAAAGTGAAGATGAGAGGGGCAGGAAGGAGGTGGTGGCTATGCCGTGATTATCCTTTAAAAACAGATAATCAAATGAGTTCCGATCAACCCAAATTTAAGATGAAACTCAAGGAGATCAATTATGGATTCAAAAGTAATGTGGGTCTGGGCAATGCTGATACTATATTGTATTTATTGCTTCTGGTGGGGATTAAAAGGCTTTTTCAGTGAAAAAACATCCTCGGGTTATGCAATTGCCGGAAGGTCCATTCCCTTTGCCGCATTTTTAATGGCTGCGACGGCTGCCTCATTTTCCGGATGGACTTTTATCGGACACCCCGGATTGATCTGGAAGGCAGGGCTTGCCTATGCCTTTGCCTCGTTCTATGTATTGACCATTCCCATTACCGGTGCTTTTTTTGCCAAAAGAAACTGGCTCATGGGAAAACGTTACGGGTTTATCACCCCTGGCGACATGTTTGCTTATTATTACAACAGTGAAGCGCTCCGGTGGCTATCGGTTCTGACGGCTTTTCTCTATTCCATTTTCTATTGCGGGCTTCAGCTCATTGCCGCAGCAAAGCTCTTTTACTGGGTGGCTGGGGTTCCCCAAACCATCGGCCTCTGGTTCATGGCAGGGATTGTCTGGTTCTATGTGGTGACCGGCGGTCTGAAAGCCAGTACCTGGGTCGGGGTTATTCAATTCATTCTTCTGGTCGGGGGTATTATTCTATTAGGGGTTTATGTTGTTATTGACCCCCTTTTCGGCGGGTGGTCCGGTTTTTCCGCATCCCTGGCCAAGCTTGAACCGAAATTAATGACAGTTCCGAGAGTCATTAATTTCGGCCTGGGCGGCGGGTGGACCGCCGTCATGATCCTGACCTATATGTTTGCCCTTATGGGTATCCAGTCCTCTCCCGCCTTCACCCTCTGGAATTTCGGGATCAAATCCCCGAAACCCCTGGCCTGGCAGCAGGTGTTTATGTCCACCTTTGTTGTCGGGTTTGCCCTGTTCTTTTTTACGGCTTTCCAGGGCATGGGCGCAAAAATCCTGGAGCTGGCCGGACAACTAGCCCCAAAGGTAGATGGCGATGTCGTTCCAATGCTCATGAGTAAATTCCTGCCAGGACCTGCCCTGGGTCTGGTATTCCTCGGCGCCATAGCCGCCATCCATTCCACGGCCGCCCCCTATATCGGCACCGGCGGCACCATCATCCAGAGGGATGTGTGGTGGCGATTTGTCAGAAAACAGGCTGGGACTAATAATGAACAGATCTGGACCAACCGGGTTTTCGTTACCCTTTTGACCCTTGCCGCCGTTATCGTTTCCATCACGGCCACGGATGCCATTGTTATGATCGGCGGATTTGCAACAGCCTTTGGGACCATCATGTACCTGCTGCTGATCGGTGTCCACTACGGGTTCAAATTCCCGAAAATCGGCGCAGTCCTTGGGATGATTGCCGGTATCGCAGCCTGCTTTGTAACCTATTACATCTATCAATACCCCCTTTCCATGCACACGGCTTTCTGGGGAATTTTTGCCGGTCTTGTGGTGGCTTATCTCTGCCGCGGTATAGGATTTAAAGACAGCGAGGAAACCATAGCCCGCCAGAAAGAGGTCAGAACATGGATCGATTCCATTGACGGACCTTCTGAAAACGGGAAAAAATGGCGTACCCGGATGAAGATCATTGTACCGATATGGTATTTCTTTGCACTTGGACCCGGTATCATGATGGGCAACACAGGTATTTCCATTTCCGGGTTCCCGCCCCTATGGACCTGGCAGATCATCTGGTGGATCGTCGGTATCGTCATGATGTGGGCCCTCTGCTTTAAAGCTGAAATGTCCACCACTTCTGAAGAGCAGATCCGCAGGGCCGATGTCGAGCTCATGAATGTAACCAAAGACTCGGATTAATTTAACCCTTTAAGGAGAACATATCATGGCACTTGAAGATAAATGGCTGGTTGGCGTCGTCCTTTTCTGTATCCTGTTTGTTGCCAGTTTTGGCGTAGGATTGTGGGGATAATTTATTTCAATAACCTGTAAAAGAAGAATTCCGGATGATTCTTCCGGAATTCTTCTTGCCTTTTTACCCCATGATGCAGACCAACCGATTCTGGAAATTTGTTTTTCTCACGCTGATTGCAACTTTTTTAATTATAGCCGGCATCATTTTTTTCCTTTGGCAAAAATTAACTGTTGATGAAATCCACGCTCTTTCGGATATTGCCGTCAAAGACGGATCATATCTCACAAGCCTTGTATTTTTTTTTGCATTTGTCGCTTTTGTCAGTCTTCAAATTATATATCTCACCTATGTCAAACCTCTGAAAAAAATTTGTTCGGAAGCAGAGGTCATTTATTCAACCAACCCTTCCCATCGCATCAAAATCACAGGAAACAGGGATGTATCACGATTATCCGCTGTTATTAATGATTTTGCGGACATGTTTGAAAATCTTAACCGGACCATTACCGAACAGATCCTGAACGCCAGGAAAGAAACCGAAAAAGAAAGGAATCTTCTGGCTGCCATCATGTCCGAGCTTCCCCAGGGCGTGATCATCTGTAACATAAACGGACGGATTCTTTTGTTCAATTCCCTTGCAAAAAAAATATTCACACCAAATCCCGGGCAAAGGAAGTCTGAAATTTTTTTAGGTCTTGGGCGATCCGTATTTCATCTTTTTGATAAGGCCCTCATTGCCCATGCCATGGAAGAAATCGAAAGCAGGCTGGGAATATCGGGGCAAAACGTGGCCTCAAGCTTTATTACTCCCATTCATACCGACCGCCTCATCAGTGTTGATGCCATCCCGGTCCTTGACCCGGAAAAAAATATAACGGGTTTTATCCTTGCATTTTTAGATGTCACCGATGACATCAACCTCTATGACATCACCCATGAAAAACTGATTTCACTTAAAAACAGCATAGCAAGCCAGGTTGAACAGGCCAAAGACTTGCTCAACCCGCACTGCCCCGGTCCCCATGACACTTTATTAATTCAAGAGGAGATGATAAAAGCGCTTGATCTCTGGCCCCGTCAATATGAAGAGGTATCAGAAGCTCTTCTTGAGGCCATATCAACCAGGTTACCCCTGACCCGGCATCCCCTGAAAGACTTTCTTTCAGGGTTGAAACAAAAAACAGAAGATCTTTATGGTATCCATTTAAAACTTTCCCTGACCGATGAAGAGTCATATTTGCTGGCCGATACCTATTCTTTTACTTCAGCATTTATTTTTCTTTTCCAGAACCTCTCAAAAATGGTCCGGAACACTGAATTGAATCTTTGTTCATATAAAAATAAAAATTTTATTATTTTTGAAATTTCATGGGACTCATTTTTTCTTTCAAAACACAGGATTGAAAACCTCATGCAAAAACGGATCAATTCCCTGCCAAGCCTTTTCTATGTTTTAAAGCAAAATAAAGCCTCATTCGAGATAATCTGTGACAAAGATGGCCATTCATCCCGGATCAATATCATTGCAAATGCAGGATCAAAAACCCATATAAAGGAAAAACACCAGGCTCCGGTCATTACCGGCAGCAGACCTGAGTTTTATGATCTTGATCTTTTCAACATGGATGAAGAAAACAATGATTTTTTCAATACAGATTTAAAACACATCACCTATACGGTTTTTGATACGGAAACCACAGGCCTGAACCCGGACGGCGGGGATGAAATCATCTCTCTTGCCGCTGTCAGGATTGTCAACAACCGGATTGTTTACCAGGACATCTTTGAAGAACTGGTGGACCCCAAAAGGGATATTCCCATGGAGTCTTACCGGATTCACGGCATTAATTACGAGATGGTGTCCGGGAAAAAGGATATCCACACCATTTTGCCGGTATTCAAAGATTATGCGGCTGAAACGGTTCTTCTGGGACATAATATTGCCTTTGACATGAAGATGTTCAAAGTAAAGGAAAAAACCACCGGAATCAGAATCCTGAATCCGGTTCTGGACACCCTCCTTTTGTCAGCCATCCTTCATCCTGTTTATGCCTGTCATGATATGGAAAGCATTGCCGGGCGATTAGGAGTCAATATTATTGGCCGGCATACGGCATTGGGGGATGCCATTGCCTCGGCTGAGATTTTTTTAAAACTGCTCCCCCTTTTAAACAGCAATGGGGTCCTGACCTTGCGGGACGCCATAAAGGCATCAAAAAAATCCTATTATGCACGGTTGAAATATTGATGAAGATTTCCATTGATCCGGCAGATGTTAAGATGATACCTGATTTTTATATAACCTGACACATGATAAAGGAGTCTTTTATGCAGCATCCCTTTTTGAAAGTTATTGCATTCTTTTCCATCCTGGCAGCAATTATCCTGTTTTGTATCATCTTGGGCGGTTACAGCAGTTTCTACAGATCCCAGAACCGGATCGAATCCTCAAAGACAGCCCTTGTAGAGTCCTGCCGGGAAAGGCTTGCATTGCTGCCGGACCTTTCCCGGTTCATGACAAAACACATTCCATCCCTGCCATCCGATATGGTTCAAATTAATGAAAACTTAAATCTTCTCCTCATGGACGTCCTTAACCGGAAACTTCCCCTTGAAGAAAAAATGACAAAGGATTTCGAAGCATCTCAAACCGATCTGACCATTCAGATCAATAAACTTTTTTCCGGTTTTAAAGATGTTTTTGACCCTGAAAATAAAAAAGAGTTTGAATCCCTGAAACAAAAATTTTTAAAGGCCCAGGATAATCTATATATTGCCGGTGACAGATACAATTATGAGGTTTCATATTTCAATATGAGAATCAACAGCTTTCCTGTTTCTTTAATTGGAAAACTATTCGGGTTTAACAAGGTTATTTACTATCCGTTTTCCGAGCAGGCTTTTTTACCGGCTCGAAAGGCTTTTGAACCTTAAACGAGTGGAAATCCAGGAGAAAGGATATCATTTTGCCTAAAAAAAGATCCCGCATTTTCCCTTTTTCCGTTCTTCCTGCAAAGGAGGAAAAGTCTTTGTTAAATTATTTCTCCTATGAAAAAATTGCAAAAAACACAGTTCTTCTGGAACAGGAACTGACCCGGATTGAAAAATTTTATACCCTTTCCAGCGGTATGGGACAATATTATTTTGAAGACCGGAATACAAAAACCCTTAAAGGAGATCTAAACCCTGGGGGAAATTTCGGAGGACTATCCATTCTCTTTAATGACGGGGTCTCCATCAGATCCCTGGAGCTGCTGGAAGATTCTGTTTTTATTACCCTTGATGCAAATATTTTTCTAAACCTGTGCCGGAACTATTCTTCATTCCAGGAGTATTTCACCAATGAATTCGGCAAATGCATGATCAATAAATCCTTTGCCGGGATCATTGCAAGACAGGTTATAGACAAGGAATTCAGCCTGCCTTTTTTTAACCGCCCCATTTCTTCGGTTTTCAAACCCAATATTTCCACCTGCGCAAAGGAAACCAGCATACAGGAAGCAGCCCTTAAGATGAGCAGAAACAACGCCGGAGCTATTCTGGTTAAAAACAAAGGGAAAACCATTGAGGGTATTGTGACGGATGCAGATTTCAAACACAAGGTTGTTACGGGCAGACATCACTTATCAGAACCGGTATCGGCCATCATGTCTTGCCCGTTGATTTCCATCTCCGCCGATTCCCAGGTTTTTGAAGCTTTTTTAACCATGCACGAAAACAACAAACGGCATGTGGCGGTTTACAGCCAGTCCGGTGATATCACAGGTATAATCAGCCAGAAAGATCTGATTTCAGCACAAGCAGAATCTGCTTATCTTTTAATCAAAACCGCCCTGTCTGCCCGCAACATGGGGCAAATTGAAAACATTCATTCAAAACTTGAGAAAATACTTTTTGATCCTTTAAGAAATGGTGCGAACCCGGAATATATCACCCGGCTGATCTCTGCATGTTCGGATGCCGTCATTAACAGGGTCGTCATCTTTTCCATGGAAAAAACGGGGCCCCCGCCCTGCAGGTTTGCATTCCTGACCATGGGATCGGAGGGCCGGGAAGAGCAGACTCTTATCTCAGACCAGGACAATGCCATTGTGTTTGAAGATACAAAAGATCCTGAAAAAACAAAATCATATTTTGATACGCTTGCCGGTTTGATCTGCAATCATCTGGACAGGGCCGGATACAGTTTCTGCAAAGGCGGTAACATGGCTCAAAACCCCAAATGGTGCCAGCCCCTGTCCCAATGGAAAACCTATTTCAATACCTGGGTCAGAACATCAAACCCTGAAACTCTTCTTTATTCCAGTATATTTTTTGATTTCAGGTGCACCTTTGGTGATATGGCCCTTGCCGATGAGTTAAAACAATTTCTGATCGATACCATAAACGGCTGGCCAGGCTTTTTGCGACATCTTACGGAAAACGCCCTTTATTATAAACCACCCATAACCCGTTTTGGTAAATTTCTGGTTGAAACCGAAGGTGACGAAAAAGGATTTCTGGATCTTAAAAAAGCCATGCTGCCTATTATCGATTTTGCAAGAATCTATGCCTTAAAAAATGGTATTTCGCAAACCAACACCCTGACCCGGTTTTTCAGGCTTTATACCAGGCATGCCCTGACCGGTAAGGAATATATGGATATCGTCCGCGGATACAATTATCTGATGCAGCTTCGTTTCATAAGACAGATAACCACCATCATGGATGAACAAAAAAAACCGGATAATTATATCAATCCTGGAAATCTATCCTCTATTGATCATATCCTTTTAAAGGAAATCTTCAGATTGATTGATAAACTTCAACAAAAACTCAACCTGGAATTCACAGGGAATATTTGATATGGACGATTATATTAACATTAAAAAAAACAGGAGGTTAGGTATGAAACGAAAAATCGTATCAATTTTATCATGGATTGTGGTGCTGGTTTTGTTTACGATGTTGCAGGAGCCCTATGCAGCAGATAAAACCGTTGAATTTACTTCTGTCGATGACGGGGGTGTTATTTCAATTTATCCGGATTCCTTTCCTGTTAAACGGGATGTCAAAGGCAAGGTTAAAGGATTCAGCAAGGAAGAAATAGTTAGTCTGGGGCTGACCGTTGAAGTTCTGGTTCTGGATGTTTCCCATGAACCCGTGCCTGTGGAGAAAAACGGAAAATGGAAAGCAAAAATCACCATTAAAGATGCAGACCTTGTTTTAAAAGCAATTGTAAAAGATAAAACCGGTAAAGAGCTTGCGAGAACCTCAATAAAAGCAACTGCTTCAGGAGAATTTTAACAACAGCCCCCTCCCCCCTTCCCTTAAGGTGGGGGGGGGGAGTCATTTTACCCAAACGGCCATCAGGTTCATTACTGCTATTATTGCTATTTTATCCTCAGAATTGACAATCCGGGATTAATCGACTATTCTTATTCCATCCTGTCATCAAAACAGTATCTTCATTTTCGGAGACATTATGAATATCGTTAATAAAAAAACCACAAAGGACGATACCCTTCTCTTTGCAGAGGAATCAAGCCTTTCCCTGATGGAGACGAAAAAGAAACCGCCTAAATTCAAACTTCTGATTGTTGATGATGAAAATGAAATCCATGTCATGACCAGGCTCGTTCTTTCCGATTATTCCTATAATGGTTACACCCTGGAGTTTTTATCCGCCTATTCCGGGGAAGAAGCAAAACAACTGGTCAAGGACCATCCGGATGCGGCCTGCATGCTTCTGGATGTAGTGATGGAAACCAATGAAGCCGGGCTTGAGGTGGCTAGATTTATCCGGGAAGATGAAAAAAATGATAAATTAAGAATTATCCTGAGAACCGGTCAGCCTGGTAAAGCCCCTGAAAAGAATATCATTCTGAACTATGATATCAATGACTATAAAGAAAAAACGGAACTGACCACTCAAAAACTGTTTACCACCATTACAACAGCGTTAAGATCCTATATTCATCTGATCGATCTTGAAAAAAAGACAAGAGAGATCGCTGATAAAAACCTGAAACTCAATGAAGAAATCGCAAGAAGAATTGTGGCTGAATCCAATCTTACCAAATATAACCGCAGCCTTGAAAAAATGATTGATAATAAAAGTGCCCGTCTGAAAACTGCTATTCTTGCATTGAAAATAAAGGAAAAAGAACTTCAGGAAGCCCACAAATATGCAGCCGTGGGAGATGTCTCCTCGATTAACCTCGGCCGGCTGAATGATTCCGGTGACCGGCTCAAAGAAAATTTAAACCTCATGGACAGATACAGGGCTGATATGACGCTTCTTCTTGAAAAATATGAAACCCTTCAGAATCTGATCACTCCGCATCCCAACGCCTCTAATGATCTGTCCGGTAAAGCCCATGATACCCTGAACGATATTGCCCGCCTCAAAAAAAATATTGCCCTGGATGAAATTCTGACAAAATACCCGGAAATCATAAAAGACTCAACAGAAGGCATAGAACAGATTTCAAAAGCAATAAACGATATCCAGTGTTTTATTTCCATTCAAGACGAACCCTTGAGAAAAGCGGATATAAACAGCCTGTTAAAAGAGGCAGTCTCTGAAATCAAAAGCGCTTTCAGCTCAAAAATAGGAATTCAGACAGATTTTGCCGATATTCCGAAACTCAGGGTTGCTGAGATGAATATGAAAAAAGCATTCCGGGAAATTATCAAAAATGCCTTTGAGGCAATGCCCTCAAAAGGGATCGTCTCTATTTCCACTTCCTGTGATGATTCTGCCGTTACCATTCTCATCAGCGATATAGGATACGGGATTGCACCCGAATACATGAATTCTGTTTTCAGACCTTATTTTTCCGTTCATAAGCCCCATGGCAAAGGACTGGGTCTTTCCTTTGCCAGAAGTGCCATCTTAAGCTGCAACGGCACAATTCAGGTAACAAGCACGAAAAATGAAGGCACCAATATTACCATTATCTTTCCGGTCAGGCCTGCGGAAGACAATTAGGTTGGAATCAGAGCCTGAATTTTTCTTTGCAATGGTCACAAACGGATATGGTCGGGATCTGTTTACAGTGAAGGCATTTGTCCATTAAATAACGGTCTTTGCCCTGCATTTTTCCACACTCGGGACAATGCCAGTTTTTTTTTGTCGGTATGGTCTTGTAACAATTCGGGCATTTTATGGGGAATTTCCTGAAAATGAAATACAGGACCATGACAAAGATCAAAAAAGGTCCCATCAGTTGAAACTCAGAGCTTTTTGAAAATTCGCTCAATTCCCTGGAACCGCTTAAAATCACATATAAAAGGAAAGCGATGGTAGTAATGGCAATAAATTTAAACCGAAAATGAAAAAATACGCTTTGCAATGGCTTTTCCTCCATGTGTCCTCCCTGCTTTTATTTTAATATAAAATTCACTCTGCCGGTCTGATCTGCTTTTTCCTTTTCAACTGCTATGGGTTCAACCATAAAAATCCTTTCTTTTTCAACCTTCCCTGTAGATAAAACATATGCCTTGATATTTTCCGCTCTATTTGCAGCCAGAGATCGAAGATCGGTTTCATCAATATTGATATGGGTAATCAATAGTTTCTTTTTTTCTTCAAGACCAATCTTTTTTAAACTGCCTTTTTCATCCCTGGGTTTAGGGAACTGTGCGTCATCATAAACCTTTTGTGTATATTTTTCCCTTTCTTCGGCAGTGAGCGGCGCATTCTCCGGAGTTTTGGAGAAAGGCAGCGAATACCATGCTTTTTTTGATCTCTCTTTTTTTAATAAATCATTAAAATTTTTTTCTCGAATGCCTTCGGCATCCCGTATCGGGTTATAAACGCCCTGAATCTCAAGTCTGACAGATGGCTTTTCTTGGAGTATCACAGCCAGTTTATCAATTTTCTCATAATCGCTTTCCCGGACTTCTGATCCGCCAAATTCAAATTCGGCATAACTCAGCTCCTCCCCTCCCCCGCCGAACATGGACCCAATAATTGAAAAAGGCGAGGTAATGACTTTAAGGATCATATTTCCGATCATTTTGAGTATAACCGGCCCCAATTTGAATTGCGGATCATCCAGTTTGCCTTCCACCGGGAGATTAAGATCAATCTGACCCTGTCTGTTTTTCAAAAGTGATATGGCAAGGCTGACGGGTAATGATGTTGCATGTTCACTGTCCACCTTTTCACCCAGCTCGAAATTATCGAAACGGGCCCGATTCTCTGATTTTAGCACAGTGTCGTCAATCGTATATTTCAGATCTAAAATAAGCTTTCCCTTTTCAATCTTATACCCAAGATATTTAGATGAATAGGGAGTGAAACCAGACAGGTCTATGTTTTTAAAAGATACATTGATTTCGGCAAATTTTTTTTCTGCCAGCAGATTGACGATTCCCAGGATTTCAAGCGGTGAAGAAAGACTGTGAACCCCCTTAAGATGAAGCTTTGCACGGGATTGTTCATCCGACGAAAGCCCGGTCAGGGACCCTGCGATTTCCTTCATCCCGGCCTTGAAATTGGGTTTGGTCAGATAATCTGAAAAATCAATATTTCCGCCTTGCAGGGTTATTTTTTCAATATTGATCTTTGGTTTTTCCATGAAAGGTTTTACCGGTTCAGGGTCTTCATCAATGGCCTTGTCCTTTGGCAAATCCGATTTGAAAATGGTTGATAAATTAAACTCCCCTGAGTCGCTGACCATAATCTTTGAATAAAAATCCGTCAAAGCGATTTCCTTGGCTGAAATCTCAACCGGGAATAAGGATATGTCAAGTCCGGTCAGATAGAAAGAATTGCAATTGAAAAAATCTTCTTTTGATTTTTTATCAAGGCTTGAAAATCCTGTGACAGATGTTTCTCCTGAAAATCCGATGTGTTTTCCGGTTTTTTGTTTCATGTCAACCAGAAGTTTTCCCTTTGCATTCAGATTTCCTTCTGTGACAAGGATTTTGACCGTATCTGTGAAATAGGGCTGAAGGCTTTTAATGTCTATTTTTTCAAGATTAATAATCAGACCTGCATCGAGATTCAAGGGATTTACCTCTCCTGAAATTTCAATGTTTCCATCCTTACCCCATTTCATGCGGGTATTGAATTTTCCTTTTTCATCCCCAAAATTCCGGAATGATCCGGCATTCATGGAAATATCCGAAAGCTCAATATTCACCGGTTCGGCACAGGTTAAATCGCTAAATAAAAAATTGAATCCTCTTGAATCAAATGAGTTTAAAGTAAGTGCCCATGGGGGGGTTGCCGGAGCGTCTGTCAGTTTTTTAGGATTATCTTTCTTTTCAACAGGTTCCAGGACTTTTTCCCTGGTTTTGTTTTCCGGCAGGAGAGACTCTGCAAGATTGATCAGACCTTTTTTATCCCTTTTGATCAGGACTTTTCCATTCCGGGTAAAAAGGCCGCCAATATCTATTTTTCGATTTGTCAAATCAACAAATGAACCTGACAGTTTGATTTCCGGGATATTGATCATCTCTTCTTTGATTTTACGATCCCATACACTCAGGGACTGAATCAGTAATTCATGACTGGTGATTGTTGTCTTGTTTTCTTCCTTAGATGTTTCAAATTCCAGAGAAAAATCCAGAACACCGTCCCTGACATCAAGACCGGCCCGGTTTTCATAATAGGGGGCATACCGGTTAAAATGAAAATTGCCCATGGAAAGACTGCCTTTGGCTTTGACAGGTTTGGTCTGAAACTCTCCTTTTGATTCAAGGGTCTCCTCAAAAAGGGTTTTTAAGCTCACCTGGAATTCCCCTGATATGGCATCTTTTACCTTTAACCGGGTTACCGTGAGGTTCAGCGGGGAAATGACGGTATCAAAAGGGGATTTATTGGACAAGTCTTTTATTGCAATCAGGCCATCTTTGATTTCACAATTTTCCACTTCAAGGGCAAAGGGGATTACTTTTTTTCCATCTGTTTCAGGGGAATTATTTTGGGCAGGGATATAGGCTGAAAGGCTCAGGTCACCGCTTTCATTCCTTTCAATGTTCAATTCAGGGGAAGAAAGCAGGATCTTTGAAATATTCAACCGGCCTGAAAGAATATCTGAGGGTGAAATCTCTGCAAAAAGAGAGGGAAAACTTAAGATTTTCTCATCCGCAGCTCCCATGATTGCAGCATTGGCTGTATCTATCCTGCCGTCTATCAGAAGAGAAATTTTTGAATTTTTCCGGGTCATGTCGGCATGGAGGTCAAAACCCGCGTCAAGGCTTGCCAGCTTAAGATTTTCAGGAACCGGGATATAGGCAAGATAATGCATCATATTCACATCTGAAACCTTAAGGGTCGCCTTGGTTGCGAGGTCATCGGCAAAAAGTGCGGATTCAAGGGTGAGATTGCATTTTGCCGTGTTGAACACAAATCGGATATCAATATCGGCAGGTTTGGCAATATCTTGTCTCCGGCTGCTTAAAAAAGGGACAATGAATGAAAAATCTTTGATCTGATGGGCAACTTCTTTTTTCTTGTCCTGAAAATCCACCTCACCGTTCATAATGCTGACATTTTTCAATACAAATCCGAAAATCTCTTTTTTACTGTCATCCTTAGTCCCGGCCGGGCTCCCATTGGGCTGGTCCTTGGTTTTTTCCCGGTTCATCATGTCTGAAAAATTAAAGGACCCGTCAGGATGTTGAACGAGCTTTATATAAGGATTTTCAATCAATACTTGTGATACCACGGGTGCCAGTATAAATAGAGAAGAGGCACTCAGATTGATGAAAATCTTATTTACTGATACAAAATCCTCTTTATTCTTATCGATAATTTTCAGACCGTCGATTCCTGTGGTCAGAGAAAAAGGGTTTACCGACATTTTTTCAATCAGAACATCTCTGCCCAATGTCTTTGTTAATTTATCCCGGATAATATTTTTCCCAAGGACAGGGATAAGAAAAAAGCCGGCCAGAGAATATAAAAGAATAATGATCCCTAAAATCACAATTATTTTTTTTGAAAAAAATTTTCTCATGGCAATTTTCCCTCCGTTTAGATAATTCCAAAAAGCGGACCACCCTTTTTCCCCATTTCCCTCACCTTGTCTTCAACCTTTGAATCACGTTCAAGAATCGCTGCATGGAAAGGTTTGATCCTTGCATCGATAATGAGGGGTCCCTGGCACCCCCAGTGCTTGAATTTTGTCTGCTCATCCACACCATAGACATCGTGGGACGGGTTTGATCTTAAAAATGTCACCCATAAAAAATTTGAAAATGAAGCTGCTGAAAAATCAGGATCATCCACTACGACAACCAGGGGGATGGATAAAAAACCACCCTGATCCTGGATTTTTTTTTTCAACCGGTTGATTTCGATTTTTCCCTTTGTATAGGTCTTAAAGACAGGGCCTTTGACAACAGCCATGCCCGGGCCGGCAAATTTCGGCCGTGCGAATTCATCAGGAAGAGAAAATCTATCCGGAAATTCCAGGGCTAATCTGCGTTTTTTTTCTCCTGCAGCCGCCACAATGAGTTTAGAGCCCTGGTTGATATTCTGCGTTGAATAATCCAGGGTGTCCATGGTGGTTTCTGTAAAAAAATGAAGATCTGAGGAAAAATCAATCCGCTCCAGCATATGGATAAAAAAGGCTTTTGTATCCTTTACATCAAGACCGGGATTGTCTTCATGGGCACAGATCAAAAGATATTTTGCAAGAGAAAGCTGGCCTGTTCCAAGTATATGTGCAGCATGGGTTAAAAGCTCCCTCGGACGCCTCTTTTCATAAGGCTGGTATCGCTCATGGGCTTTGGCCAGTAAAAGCGGGTGCACTCCGGCATCATCCACGGCATTGAGTGCCGTCACCCCGGGAATCTCGGCTTTTACAGCAGACCCGGTGATCTCATGAATCAGCCTTCCGAAATTCGAATCTTCCCGGGGCGGACGTCCCACGACGGTAAACGGGAAGACGGCATTTTTTCTGTGAAGAACGGAAACGACCTTGATATACGGGTAGTTATGGACATGGGAATAATATCCCAGGTGATCGCCAAAAGGCCCTTCCTTTTTTGTCTTCCCAGGGATAATGAGTCCTGTGATACAGAAATCTGCGTCAGATGAAAGAATATGACCGTTTTGAACGGCATACCTGAAATTCCTTCCGGCCAGGGCTCCGGCAAAAGCAATTTCAGGAACCCCTTCAGGGAGCGGCATTACGGCGGCAAGCGTATGGGCAGGCGGGCCACCTACAAAAATGCTTACTTTTAAGGCCTGGTTTTTTTCCAGGGCTTTTTTATGATGATCGCCGATTCCGCGGTGCAATTGATAATGCAGTCCGATTTCCCTGCCAAAACGATAATCGTTTCCTGAAATCTGGATACGGTACATGCCAAGATTTGATTGTAAAACCGAATCCTGGTCCGGGTCCCTGGTAAATACCTGGGGGAGAAGGATAAATGCCCCGCCATCGCCCGGCCCGCACTGGATCATGGGAAGATCTTCAATCCCGCAGTGTTTTTCCATAATTTCATGGGTAAGGCTTTTCAAAGGGAAAGCATGCAGTAATGAAGAAAGCGCAGAAAGTATTTTCCCAGGTTTTTTTAAAAAATGCCATGGATCTGATCTTAGCTCCACCAGGGCCTGAACCGATCGAAGTTCAGGCTCAAATATCCTTAAGGTTCGTTCATAGGTGCCGAAAAGATTGGATACTGCCGGGAACCGGCAATTTTTGATATTTAAAAACATTACGGCAGGGCCTTTTGCTTCAAATACCTGACGGGTAATCTCAGCCATTTCAAGATACGGGTCAACGGGTTCCCTGATCTTTATCAGTTCTTTTTGTTTTTCAAGAAAGGAAAGACAGTGTCCAAGGCTTTTAAATTTCATCAGTTATCTTGCATACCCCCATTGCTTCAAACGGGCATAGGCATATTGAGAATATTTGTTCTGCTGATAATTTATCATTTTCAGATATTTCATATATTGATTTGCCGCAGGGTCCTTCTCGCCGTTATTTTCAAGACAATATCCCCGGAAAAAAGCCATCTGGGGATTACCCGGCAGGATTTCTTCACATTGTGTAAAATCTTTATAAGCATTGGAAAATTTTTTCTGCTCAATGTTGGCAATCCCGGCCACATAATACCCCTGAGCTTCTGAAGGATATAATGTTTTTGCAGTATCTGCATAGGACAATGCCTCGGGAAATTTTTTCCGGATAAGAAGGCATTTGGCCATCACAACATGCGCAGTATAATCTTCCCTTGATTTATCAATGGATTTTTTAATGGCATTCTCGGCTTTGTCATATTCTTTTGAAGCAAGAAATTCCTCTCCTTCCTGCAAAAGTTCGACAGTCTGTCTTTTTCTCCTTAAAGAGGCTGTATTGTCCATATACCGGTCACGGTTTAATGAATATTCCTTTGAATACCGGTACTGCTCTTTTTCTCTTAGAACGGCTGCATCCAATCTTTCAGAACTCATGGGATGGGTAGAAAAGAGCATGGCCGCAGAACCTGGTTTTTCCTTATGAAGAGAGTCCAGCATTTCCATCAGTCTGACAAACCCTTTGGAAGGATATCCTGCCTTGACCATATATTCATTGCCCAGGGAATCAGCCTCTCTTTCATTGTCCCGGCTGTATTTTGAAAGAAAAAGCCCCTGACCGAGAGCACCCAGCTGCTGTGTCAGCTCGCCAAAGGCAGAGCCCTGGGTCCCTGCCGCAATGGACAACCCGCCGATGAGAAGAGAGGAAAGCTGGCCTTTGGATACCTGTTCCGCCGTATGCCTGGCATTGACATGGCCCAGTTCATGGCCCAGAAGGGAAGCAAGCTCTGCCTCATTGTCAAGCTTCAGAAGTATTCCCCGGGTTGCTGCAATGGTTCCGCCGGGGAAAGCATAGGCATTGATATAGGTAGCATTCACGCATTTGAAGGAATATGGTATGGCAGGTCTGTGCACATTTGCCAGCAATCCTTTTCCCACCATGGAAACATACCGGTTAACCTTGTCATCCTGGCTGATGCCATAGTCTGAAGAAATCTGGAAAGGTGACTGTTGTTTATCAATGGCGATTTCCTGCTGTTCTGATACCATCATAATCTGGCTTTTGCCTGTAACCGGGTCAATGGCACACCCAGTGAGAAAGGCTGCCCCTATAAAGCCTGTAGAAACTGCGGCCGAATAGTTTAAAAACTGTCTCCTGGATAAAGGTGTGTATATTTCCAAGGTCTTCATGCTTGTATTTCCCTGTCTTTTAATTCTTTTTTTATGGCAAGCCCCAGGGTTTGAAACGAAAAGGGTTTTTTTATAAATTCCCCTGCACCCAGGGCCTTTACTTTTTCAACATGTCCGGTCATTTCCTGACCGCTTGTGATTATTGCTTTTATTTTAGGATCAATCAATAATAATTGTTCATAGGTTTCATACCCATTCAGCCCGAAAGAAAGATTCATGTCCAGGACCACAAGATCAATTTGATGGGTCCTGACATATAAAATTGCCTCTTCACCACTTGAAACAGCCTCGACTTTATAACCGATCCGTTTGAGCATATTGGATGTGATTTTCTGCTGTAACGGTATATCCTCAACCACCAGTATAGCCTCATTATTCCCTGAATAATCGGAAAGCGTAAACAGAACGGAGGCATCAACCTTCATATCAGCCTTCTGTATCCTATCCGGTAAAGGAAAATAAATGGTAAAAAAAGTTCTTCCCTTTCTGCTGCTTACATGAATATAGCCTTTGTGATCATGTACGACGTTCCAGACAATACTGAGGCCAAGGCCGGTCCCGCTTCGGTGAAGAATTTTTTTAGAATAAAACGGTTCAAAAATGTGATCCATATCTTCCCCTGAGATTCCATGACCTGTATCCATTACCGTAAACCTTAGAAATCGGCCTTTTTCTATTATTTCATAGCCTTTGATACGCTGGTGGTTAAAGGAAGCAAGCCCTGTTTTAAGGACAACCCTTCCTTTTTTTTCCCCCACTGCTTCTACAGCATTGGAGATAAGATTCATGATGATCTTCTGCATATGTAGTTTTGAGGCTGTGAGAAGCGGCAGACCGGAATCATAGTTTTTGACGATTTCCACATCCGGGTAATTATTTATTAATTCCATGAATTCAAGAGAGTTGAGATAATCTTCAATGAGATTGTTAAATTGAACCGGTACCCGGATTTTTACCGATCCTCTGGCCAGGGTCAGAAGCTCATCCACAATGGATAATGCTTTACGGCCGGATTCCTTTACCAGTTTGACCTGTTCTGCCAGGGGACTGTCTTTGGGAAGATCCATTAAGAGAAGATCAGGTATGGATGAAAGGCCGGACAAGACATTATTCAGATCATGGGCCACCCCGCCGGCAAGAATGCCGAAGGCTTCCATTTTTTTTGCCTTTTCAAGCTCTTTTTGCAAACGGTTTTTTTCAAGGGTGGCAGTGATTTTTTCCGTAATATCCCGGGCACTGAACAAGAGGGCTGGGTTTAATCCATACAGGATTTCAACAAAGCTTTTTTCAATGAATATTTTCTGCCCGTCCTTCCGGATAAAAAAATCCATGGGCAAAATGTCAATACCTGGATCACGGGCTGGATGTTTTAAAAACAAAAGATCGGCGCTTTTCCCTATCAATTCATCGGCACCCCATCCGGTCAGTCTTTCCATGCCGGGATTTACAAAAACGATTTCCCTGTCCTGGACGATAAATATGCCTTCCGGTAAAGAGGTGACAAGATTCCGGTATTTTTCCTCGCTTTGTCTTAACTGTGCTTCAGCTTCCGTATGGGCCAGGATTTCAAGCATCAGACTGTTATTGGTGCGAAAAATCTCATTGTTTTTCAGGCCTTCTTTTTTTTTTGCTTCTTTTTTAAGCTGTTGTAACAGGGAAGATTTCAAAAACAACATCCTTGCCTGATATTCAATGATATATCCCACCATCAGGATGATGAAGAGAAGAAAAAAAAAGAGTATGAAAAAGGAAAGCCCTTTAACATGATAAAATTGAAGGCTTATATAAACAATAAAAAACAGAATCAGGCCGATTCTAAAGAGCCATATCCTTGAGGCCATGCCCTGCTGAAGAAACAGCTTTTCAACAGGCGGCTGGAATGTAAGCGTCTTTCTGTTCAGCCTTATATTTTCAAAATCAGGGCAGGACATTTAAATTAATGATTTTTAATAAATAAGGAAAAAACCAGAAGAAAAACACCAAGCCCGATTAAAAAACCGGAAAAAGGAAGATTAACCACAAGAAAATAAAGGGAATCATGCAGTATCCCTTCATCTGAAAAATCAATAAGGGCCTTAGTGGTATCATCTCCCAGAAGTTTTGAAATGGTCAGACCCACCCAGAAATTATCGGTTCCCATAAATTTCGAGATCCCGGTGAAAACGGCCACAACAAAACCTGCTATCAACGATATCATACCTGCTTTGGTAAACATCTTTTGTCCCTCGTTTCATTGTTAGACTCTTTTTACCGGTTTACTATATTCCGGCAGGAATCCTGAAGTCAAATTTTGAATTTCTTTATAAGTTCCATAAAATTTTCAGCCATGGATGAAAGACTTGCAGCATTATCATTCAGTTGACTGCTGCTGGCCTGAACTTTTCTAGCACCTTCTTCCACCAGGGTGATATCTTTTGCAATTTCGGCTGCAACGACAGCCCCCTGACTTACATTGGTGCTTACTTCAGATATTTCGGAAGAAACATTGCTGAGATTTTTGGCAATTTCACGGGTGGTGACATTCTGCTCTTCCACTGCGGCAGAAATGCTGGAGATAGCATCATCAGATTCTTTTACAATGGCTGTAAGCCCTGCCACCTTTTCCACGACTTCCTTTGATTTTTCCTTGATCCACCTTAATTTTTCATCTGCCTCAAGAGTGGATTTATTGGTTTCGGTGGCAAGTTCCGTAATCTCCTGGGCAACTACGGCAAATCCTTTACCGGCAGCTCCTGCCCTTGCCGCCTCGATTTTGGCGTTCAGGGCGAGCATGCCGACCTGTTCTGAAATAGCCCGGATTTCATCGGTAACAAGATCGACATCATTGGCCCTCTTACCCAGCTCATTCACAATATCCATGATCATATGAAAGCCCATGGCAACCTGTTCGGTTATTTCTTTGGTGGCACCCACATTCCTGGCAATTTCGCTTACCGTGGCACTCATTTCTTCAATGGCCGATGCTACTGCATTCAGTGAATCCGTTGCCTGTTCCATGGAAACGGCAATGGATTTGTTGTTGCTGCTCATTTCTTCTGCAGCAGCAGAAACCGCTGTTGCCTTTTGAGAAGTATCTGTGCTTGCAGCATTCAAATCCCCTGAAATCAGGTTTAAATCAGAAGCAGAATGAAATATGGTATCTGAATTATCGGAAAACTGTCTAAAGGTCTGTCTTAAATCCTGGTTGACAAGATTGATCCGGGCAAGGATATGATTGATCTCATCCCCTTTTTTAATCTCATAGATTTTTGAAAAATCTTTCCTTCGCATGTCGTGTGTGGCATCCATAACCATTCTGACTTTTTTATTGACAAGGAAATGGAAAAACAACCAGATAAACAGGATGATGACTGCCAGACCCAGAATTCCAATAAAGAGACTGACCTGTCTTGCACTGCTGACGGCTTTAAAAATTCCCGATTCAGAGGAAATTACGGTAATACCGCCCAGAACCTTACGGTTCTCACCATGACAATGAAAGCATCGTTTATCGTTCAGGATGGGATTATTTTCAAGTAAAAAAGGCTTGCCCTCCATGAAAATATGAAATGATTTTTCAGAAGTCTTACCCTTTTCCAGCATCTCGGCAATATCCCGGTTTGAGGCATCATCAAAGATCTCCTGGATTTTTTTCCCTACAGACCTGTTATCTGTGCAAAAAGAAACAAGCCCTTGAAAATCGTAAACAAAGACCTTTAAATCGGTTATCTGTTCTCCCAGTCGTTTGAATTGGGCCCTGACCGTATCATTGTCCCCAATGGAAAGGGCATCGAACATACCGCCTTCCACTGCCAGGGCCAGCATCCGGTTCTGGGAATTCAACTGGGTCTCACCGAATTTTGTCTGGTTCACCATATTATATCCGAGATTGGCTGCAACAACAGCCATCACGATGATTGATAAAGGGATGAGAACTCTCAGCCACAGTCTTTGTTTTATGAAGTCAATAAAAGTACCAAACATTTTATAAAATCCTCCGGCTAATGTGCCCCGCCAAATAAAAGGGGTTTGAAATCAAAGGCTTCGATCCTGTCTTTACTGTGGCAGGTATTACAGTTTTCCAGCGTGACATCCCGTATGATCATCTCAGGGTCACCCCCATCAATATGCTGGCTTCCGGGGCCATGACAGACTTCACAGCCGGCATTCTTCAGCCCTGGCGTTTTTTCTTCAGATTCAAACCCGCCCGGTTTCCCGTATCCGGTGGTATGGCATTCAAAGCAGGCCTGATATTCTTCCAAAGTCAGCTTTTTTTCCATTTTTTTAATACTTTCAAAAGATTTTACTTTTTTGGCAAAGTTCAGGTAATTAGAATATTCCTTTTCATGACACGCCTTGCAAGCTTCGGCACCCACATACTTTTTATCCTCTGCAAGGCTTTGACTGATAAAACTTAAAAAACACAAAAAAACTACATTAAAAATGATATGGTGTTTCATTTCACTCCTCTTAACAGATCCTTGTTTCAGATATCCAAAGATTGAATTTTAAAGGCTCAAATTCAGCTTTCATATATTAAAGAGATTCTATAAAATCAATATTTTTTTTAAATTTTCACCAATTCACCGGTATCCTGACACCTTGACCGGCTTTGTTTTTCAATAAAAGAAATTGATTTTGTTTCCCGAAAAGATACAAATCCTTTGTTACCTGAACATCCTGGCGGCAATATGCAACGATTTTTTCTATTTCGCCCTGCTCCCACCATTTAAGCGCCATAAGTCCGTCAGCACTTTTCCGGCATCCCAGGGTCTCGGTTGCCAGATGATCAAGAGAAAGCCTGTAGCCAAGTCTTTCGTGGACTTTTACCAGAATATCCAGGGTGGGAAGAGAAGAAAAATCGAAATCCGAAAGCCCTGACAATACCTTATAGTCAAAGCGGATGATATTGAATCCCACAATAAGATCAAATTGAGTCAGATCTTGGCAGAGCAGTTCAATATCATCCTGGAAATATTCCTGATATGAATCTTTTTTTGAATCATAGAGGATTGCGCAACTGACCCCCATTTTCTCGGCCCTGTTCCAGCCCCCGACCTCTTCTGCCGATCTCCGGGTTTCTATGTCCAGAACCCCGTATCGTAAATCCCCGGCATGATATGGGGTTAAATCAGATTTTGAAGGAAATTCAGTCGCAAATTCAATTACAGATTCACGGACTTCATCCAGGCTTTCCGATTTTTCATGGTTTAATATCTGCTCAAGAATTTTAAGGGCAGACGCTTTGTCAATGGGCCTGTTTCCGGAACCGCATTTGGGGGAATGCACACAGGCAGGACAGCCTGTTTCACACCGGCAACCGGCAATGGTCTCAAAAGTTTTTTGGATAAGTGCTTTGGCATCTTCATATGCCTGTTCCGTCAATCCAAGCCCCCCTGGAACACCATCATAAATAAACACCGCTGCTTTGCCCACCTGGGGATGAAAAGGGGTGGAAATCCCGCCCAGGTCATTCCTGTCCGTCATGACCAGAAGCGGCATAATTCCGATGGCTGCATGTTCAATGGCATGAATCCCTCCCATGAAATGCATCATTTTAGATTCAATATAATCTCTGACATGATCGCTGATTTCAATCCAGAGGCCTTCGGTTTCAAATTCAAGTTTCGGCAGATCAAGGGGAATGATACCCAGGGATTTCTGGTTTGCAACCAGTTTCTTTTCATAGCCGGTAACATGTTCAATGATTTTCAAGGTGCCGTAACCGATCCTGGTCCCTTTTACAAAAGAGGTTTTCAGCAATTTGATAATGGTTGTGGATTTGGATGATCTTGCCCTTGTAAAATATTGGACATCCTGCCGTTTGACCTCAATCACTCCGGTTTCATAATCAAAAAGGGTGATGACATAGGATTCTCCCCGGTGAAGATAAACTGCTCCCTCATGGGTTTCGAAATAGGATCGATGCCGATCGATTTCTCCAAGAACCTGTTTTGTCTTTTCGATAAAAATGGTCAGGCTTTTACCTGTCCCCCTCAGGTTTACCTCCCGGTGGGGAGATTTTCGGGCCGCATGCCAGAAATCACCATCCCGGCTTTTCAAAAGCTTTGCATTATATTCAAGCCCAGCCAGGGCCTTTTGAACGGTTTCACTGCAAAGAAAACTGTCTGTTTTATGCAGACTCAGTTCAGCAGCCGCACATTCGAGGTGACGGCTCAGGATAACCTTATTCTCCGGATTAATGACGGCTTTTTCCGGGGGCATATTAAAAAAAATATCCGGGTGATTGATAAAATACTGATCCAGGGCATCTTCATGGGCAATGAGGATAAGGGCTGAATCCTGGCCGGCCCGTCCGACACGGCCTGCCCTCTGCCAGGTGGACATGATGGTCCCGGGGTATCCGACAAGAATACAGATATCCAGATTGCCGATGTCGATGCCCAGTTCCAGGGCACTGGTGGAAACCACGGCCAGAAGTTCTCCTGTGGAAAGCCGCTCCTCAATAATGCGCCTTTCCTCGGGCAAAAAACCGGCCCTGTAAGCGCTGATCCGGCCGGAGAAGCCGGGAGCCCGCTTAGATGCCCAGAGGGCGATAAGTTCGGTGATTTTCCGGGACTGGGTATAGCAGATGATTCTTAAATTCCTGTAGACTGCTGCATGGATCAGTGCAATGGCTGTATTGGCAGCCCCTTCAAGCCCCCGCATCAGGATAATGTCTTTTTTCCCCACAGGTGCAAAGGACTCATCCACAACACAGACTTCAAGCCCTGTCAGTTTTTCACAAAGGCCTGCCGGATTGGCAATGGTGGCGGAACAGAAAATAAAAACAGGATTTGAACCGTAAAACCGGCAGATTCTTTGAAGCCGCCTGAATACCCAGGCCATATTGGAGCCCATGACGCCCCGGTAGGTATGAACCTCGTCTACCACCACAAATTTCAAATTCCTGAAAAATGATTCCCATAAATGATGATGGGCCAGCATGGACAAATGGAGCATTTCCGGGTTGGATAAAAGGATGTGGGGAGGGTCTTTCCTGATCTTTGTTTTCCGATATTGGCTGATATCCCCGTCATACACTGCTGCCTTCAGTTCCGGTGCTCCTGGGTGGAGTTCACATGTTATTCTCAAAAGATTTTGCACGGTATTAAGCTGATCCCTTGCCAGGGCTTTTAAAGGAAAAAGATAAAGGGCGCAGGATGCCGGGTCTTCCATGAGCCTGTCAATGACGGGCAGATTATAAATAAGGCTTTTCCCGCTGGCCGTGGGTGTGGCAATAACGGTATGAATGCCTTTAAAGATAAGATCCATGGCAGTCTTTTGATGGTGATAGATCTTTTTTATACCAAGGAATTTTAGAAGTGAGGATAAATCGTTTTTAAACTCAGGGTTTTTTGAAGCAAATCTCGCCTCTCTGGAACCAAGAGTTTTATGGCAGACAATATCTTGAAGAAACCCCTTATATTTTTTAAGGGCCTCAATATATCCGGCAAGAGTCACAAAATACCCTTTTCAAGGGCAGACAAAGTCAACTCAGCGGCAAGTTCTGCGGTTTTGTTGGCTATATCAAGAATGGGATTGATTTCCACCAGATCCATGGATATAATTTTTCCGGAATCCATGGGAACGCCGATAATACTGATCTTCTTTTTCATTAAGATAACTCCCTGACAAAAACGGTCCAAACTTGACAGGTCATATACCATAGAGTATGAAAGTTATTCAACAAAATGAATGTCAAATATTCAAATAAGGATTTAAAGGCTGACAAGATTTGGAGGAAAAATGGAAATTAATACTCAAGTCTTCAAAGAAATCCATGAAATATTTCATTTGGCAAATACCTCACCTGATCCCAATTATTTCATGTCCAGGATCATTCGTTTTTTATTCAATCAGGTTTCTGCGGAAAGCTCGGTTTTTTATCTCCCAAAAAAAAACGGAGGGTCCAAAGGCGGTATAGAAATCAACCTTGATGAGCATTATGTCAAACAATATAAGGAATATTACCACCGGTACGACCCCTACCGGATGATCGGGGAAAACAGCAATAAAGAAATTATCCGGGTTGAAGACCTTATTGATTATAAAACATTTATGTCCAGTGAATTTTACTGTGATTTCCTAAAACCCCAGAAGATCCATTACAAACTTTATGTTAAATTTTTTGCCGGAGGCAGAGACTATGGCCGGGTCGGTTTGTACCGGCCGGCAAAGTCAAAAAAATTTTCCGAAAAAGACATTCGCCTGCTCAGTATGCTCTCACCTTACCTGGGAAATGCCCTGGATCATCATGCACTCCTTTCAAACAACAAGATCCGGAATATATTTCTTGACATCATTGATGAAAACTCATCCAAAGGTATTCTCCTTTTTGATGAATTTTTGCGTTTGATTCACATGAACCGGATGGCCAGACAATTCTGCCGGGACCTGACCGGAAATCAAGCCTGCCGGGAAGAAGAAATGCATCTCCCATCCATCTTATTGGAAGACTGCCGGATAATCGCCAATGAACACAGAACCTTCCGGGAAGACTGCCTCCTTGTGCCCAGGCACAGGATTATGCAGATCAATCCTTCTCAGGTGATGAATATCTCATCCCGGATGATCTTCAAAGATATCACACAGGAGAATAAAAGGTTTTTTCTGGTTTCTATCGAACCTAAAAAACCGTCCACCGAAATCAGGCAAAACCAGCTTGAAAAGATCTACAAATTATCAGGCAGGGAATGCGAAATCCTGCGTCATGTTTTCCATGGTCTTAAGAATGCTGAGATTGCCGAAAAAGTATTTCTTTCCGAGATAACCGTTAAAAAACATATCCAAAGTATTTTTAAAAAACTTGAGGTCAGGAACAGGACTTCTGCTGTTCAAAAGATATTGGCAGACCATCAGAAGGTGATCTGGTCGACGGCCAGGCCTGATTAAATTCCAGTTCACTTCATTTCAAAAAATCATCACTATCATCCGCTCTTCCCTAAGGCAGATTCAAAACTATACTTTCGTATAATTTACAATAGGCGAAATAGCCTTTAAATTACTGTATCTGTTTCAGGGATACCATTGGTATGGAGAGATCCTTTACCAACGGTGTGGAAATAGTAATTTCTTTGAAAAGGAGAATCTGATGTCCTCTGGTATTTTTAATTTATGGCCTAAAAAACTCATCATCGGTTCAGGTTCGGTAAAAACGCTTGGCGATGAGATTAAAGCCCTGGGAAAAAACCGGGTCATTGTTTTTACCGACGAGACCATGAAAGAATTTGAAATGGTGACCGGTCTTGTCCGGATGCTGGAAGAAAAAGGACTGAAAGTCACCTTATTCGGGGATATCGGCCCTAATCCGACAGATACGATGGTTAACAATGCCGTGGCCCGGATGAAGGAAGACACCCCGGATCTTATCGTCTGCATCGGGGGAGGAAGCTCGATTGATGCGGCTAAAGCGGCCAATGTCGTATATACCCATGGCGGAACCATCGGTTCATATGATATTGCCATCGGCGGTATTGAAAGAATCGGGCCCAAACTCTTACCCTTTATTGCAATCCCGACCAC
>Ga0156388_1018_pt1 | contig 69857 bp, 60 predicted proteins | sample RifOxyA3_FD_108032 | JGI IMG/M metagenome (GOLD analysis project Ga0156388, IMG submission 108032) | Desulfobacterales bacterium RIFOXYA12_FULL_46_15
TATCCCTTCATCCAGTAGGGGCTGTAGAATATTTGATCTGAAAATGTCCGCTTCCATCATTTGCGGGTCGGCGCCGGAATAGGTTTTTGCGAAAAGCGGTTATCACGCAACAATTCATATGGTGTACATCCTTTTTCCGCTCGATTATCCTTATGACGCAAAAGGCGAACATCTTTCAAATCAAAGTTATTCGCTTGTAAGATCGTATTAAGCATTATGAGTATATTATTTCCCCTGTAAAATTGTAGAATCAAATAAAGCACAAGTCACCCAACGCGCCCTTCACCCGGCGGGCGGCGAATAAGGAAAACGGTTGATAAAATGAAAGAGGTTGAATGAAGACAACCTCTAATCAAGGCGCGCTGTAGCCCGATCGGGTGAAGGGGGCTTGTTAAAATGATTCATTATTTTCATAATTTGAGTCAATATGCTTTGCAAATAATAATACCTCATTAATAAGTTTTTCCACTTCTGATTTATCTATTATTATTTGATCTCCTTGAGTTGTTTTACCGCCTCTATGAACTAAATCATGTCTTTTGTGTGCAGACTTTATTAATGTTCCAATATCTTTCGGAAACTCAATGCTTAATGTGATCCTAAACATAGGTTTAAGTTTAGGAAGATTATGCCATAGTAGATTAACAAGGTACTCTTTAACGTGACTTTTTAAGGATTCTTTCTTAATGAAAATTTCTGATAGAGAATATTTTTCATTTTTAAAATCAGGATTCGACTCAACAAATTTTCTTAAGTTAATTTCACTTTGATCGATTCTTCCGATAAAAAATTCGGACAAATATGCTTCAAGCGTTGTTATCACATTGACATAAATCATCTGTAAATAAGTCTGTTGGAGTGTTCCATCAATTTCGATAGCAATAAGCTTAGTCAATTTTTCAAGGGAATTTTCAAGTTTGATTAGGGCATTTTGTGCTGTATCTACAAAGTCGAAGAAATATTCATCAATATCTTCCATTTTTTGAATTCCAGACCAATCAAAACATTCTCCAGAAAGCTCACCCGCAAGCTCTTTAATTATATCTTCTTTAACAGCCTCATCAAATTCAGAGATAAGTTCTTCTTCAGCAGAATAAGGCCCACCAAAAACGAATATATATCCACCTTCACGACTATTGTATGGACACATATGGACAGGGTCTTGATAATTTTGATAAAACCATGTCCTCATAATTTCCTTTTGAAGTTTACAAGACTTATATTTTAATGATTCACGAGATATTCCTTTATAAATCTCCGGAAGATCATATCGTTTTGTCATAGATACCCTTTTATTTTAACAACAAGCCGCTCGTCGGCTTGTGCGTCTGGTTGGAATCAAATCAAGCAAGTCACTAAATCAACACGTCATTGACAGCACATAACAATTATAAGAAGCCTATCGGTATCGAGTGGGAATATTTCTGATAAGATCTCAGCCTTAACTTCCTTTCGCCATACACTAAGATCGTTGCCTTGCAGTCTTATAATTCGGTTCACAAGCGTATCCATATTGTCAGAAAAACTCCCGAACTGACTTTCAAAAACATAATAATAGCCGAAAGACTTATTCTTGACACCTTTCTTAATAACCATTGAATAAGCTAAAGATTTGACAAGATCTTCCTCCTCTTTAATCTTATCTTTCAGGCTCATTGCGTTTGACCTCCGTAAGCAGCTTTTCTTTGACTTCAATAATTTTGTCGATGCCATGCCCCGAAATAGTAATAATTTCCTTGTCGCCTTCTCTTCTGATTTCACATTTAATTCGTTTCTTTACTAACCAATCATAAATGAATGGTATCACCAAAGCTAAAGCCGCTTTGCTTCCCTCGATTAATAACTCGGCGGGAAAATCAGCAAAGCCTGTATGGCTGCCAGGATGATCAGTCATGTTCAAATCAAGGTTGTCTTTTTCTTTCTTCTCCAAAATACTTTGCAACAACGATTTCACTGCCCAATCTGGGACTCCAGCAAGTGATATGAAATATTTCATATTGCCTCCATACTGTTGATTTCAATACCAAAGATGTGATTAAAAAAATCAGCAAAAGTATCCTTGTCGTTAAACGGCAATTTTGGTCTTAATCCGGTAATCCAGAACTCGGCGGCCAAGCATTTATAATAGCGACCGATCAATGAGCCTATCATCTGTGACGGGACACCATGCTTAGAATAACCATCGGAGTAAAAAACAAAGGGTATTTTTAATTCATCGATAAGGGGTGCTCTCGGAAATGCAAATGATGACGGATCATTTCTTCTCAAGCTGGCAGCTAACAGTTGTAAGTCCAGTATGCCACGGTTTTCAAAAGGTACATCGGTATTAGATAATCTTGGAGTATGCATGGCAATCCATTCCGGTTGAGGCCATCCCAAGTCTACGCATATGGCGTCTACATTTTCTCTATAACATAATTGTAGATCCGCAGTATTTATAGTAAGTCCCAGCCGCTGAAATGCCTCTGCTGCTCGAAACAATCTAATACTGGGGAGCAAATCAAAGGGCGAAGGATTTGTAATAAGACAATTAAACTTTCCTAACGGTGTCATTAAGGATAGATCAGACAGAATGCGAAACGCATGCGCTCGTTCGATTAGAACGTCTGGAAGGTACCCTTCTATAGCACGGTAAGGCTCCGAGTAGAAGCTATCAAGTACAGAATAAAGTCTTGCATCGTGTTCCTCATTGCCTTCAGAATTTAGAAGACCTTTTTTGACATCATCCGGCAATATCTTAAACGCTTCACTTGCTTCCTCTATTCGACCCATCAGTGATAGCTGATAAAATATAGCAGCACATTCCATAATTGATTTGCTCCCAAACAAGCTACTTAGATGACCTCCCGTCTTAATATTGTCTCGCATCTCATCGATTTGAGGTTCTTCAAAGTGTTCACTAGGCAAATGTTTTAGATCGACATACCAAGTTGGCAAAATATGTTCTGATTGAATTTTAAGGATCTTACGATAAAGAAACTGAAACATGGCTATCTCTTCCAGAGGGCCGCCTAACAGAAGAATATCTTTTATCCTTTGGCACATAGTGTTGATATATAGCGCACTACGGATGAGCAACCTGTTATGATCCCTTTCAGTTTGCATCCAGGTTAGCAGTGGTAATTTAGGGTTTCTTGATTCCTTAAGTAGTGCTCTCACATTTCCAATAATTGCGTCAGCCCACATATCTTCCAAATCTGAAAGAAATTGGCCACAGCTGGTTCCTATATATTGAAGGTAATGACACTGTTCATGCCCAAAAGCACTAAGATAGGGCAAATATTGAGGATCACTTTGGTTGCTTGGACAATTAAATATAGCCATTAGCCCCGATGGAATAAAATGACCTTTTGGTTCCAGCATTATTGTATTCCTCTTTTATAGAAGCCTGCTTATTTATCGAGATGGTGACTACATCTCTTCAGCCAATGTGCTAACAATCAATTGTACTGATCTGCATATCATGTCATTTCAAATGATACCCGACCGGAAACAATTGTAATCCCTTTCAGAAAATCAGTATCAGGATATGAAATCAGTGTAAAGAAAATATTGGGCAGGCTGATCCGAACCTGCTAACCTGACGAGGCGCCTGCACCGGGTTTTAAATTCATATTTTTAAGGCCGATGAGCGCATTTATGATGTTCTGCCAGAAGGGCGCTCCAAATGAAACAAGGAAGATGGTCAAGGTCAGGCCGACAAGTTTTTTTATCACAAGAATCAGGGAATCGGAACGTTCTGCCTGCCGGATGGTGTTGAAATCATTTCTCCATCCAAGGGGCAGGCCTGTGGAATTCAGCCCCTCCATTTGAAAATTGATGGATTTTTTCTGCAATGCAATATACAGAGCGGTCAGTTTTCCATACTGGTCTTTTAAAAATTTTTGGCCGGTTTCAGCGGTAAGCCCGAACCCTTGAGTGTCCTTCAGAACAGCTTCAGCCTTGTCTTTATCGGCAATGTCGCTCAGCAAGGCAAATTCTTCGGCCAGTTGTTTTGACAGGGCCAGAATGCCTTCCCGGGCCTTGTCCGGTTCATCTGCCTGGATGGCCCTGTCAATAGCGTTCAAATCATCTGCCCTTAGGTCGTTTATTTTGGCAACGGCATTGGCTGCATTGGCTACCATCAATTCCTGGGCCTTGGAATTGATGGAAAAATACTGGTAAATGCTGAAAGTATCCGCATTGAGTATGACCACTGAACAGATACTGATGATCAGGGTCCATTTGAGCATGTTTTTTTTGTATTCGCCTTCTATCTGGACCAGCCAGGCATCAGCCTTGCTTTCAATCTGTACCCGGTAGGCAGATATCCGGGCCTCGAGTTCCCGGACGGCAGCATGGAATTCTTTGCAGACGTCCTTTATATCCTCAGGACGTCTGCTTTCAACATCATCAAATACAGCCGAAAGCACTGCCAGTTTTTCAAGCAGTTCATGGATGACATCCTTATTGTTTTTATTGTACAGGTCCAACATGGAATCGATTTTCATGGCCGTGATCTTGCAGATCTGTTCCCCTAAGCGTTCTATTTTCAACAGGGCGGGGGCGGGTTTGTTGTCATCCAGCCCGGTCAGATCCGTTCCCATGATCTCCCTGAGTTTCTTTTTTGTGTCCTTTAGCAGCCCGTCGGCTTTGATAATGACCTTTTTGATCCGTTTGAGCCGCTCTTCAAATTCACCGACAAAGGAACCTGATTTGACTCGCTTCCAGAACGGGGTTTCCGGCTGAAGGTCCTTCATCTGAAAATCGGTTTTGTACAGGTCTAAAAAAAATCTCTCCCATACCCCGGTTTTGAGTTTGAACAGATTTTTCAAGGCTTCCTGGACCGATTGGATCAGCATGGAAAAAACGATCAGAAACCCGATAAACGCAATCAAGGATGAAAGGGTGTCATTCATGGTATATGCCTCCGTCTTTATTAGGTTGAAGAAGGGTGATTGACATCCGGGTCATGGCTGGTGTCGTTCCACCATGTTAGATACCTCACGGTTGCATCGCTCCCGGATTTGATCAGATCGTTTTTCCTGTCATCGGCCATGTCAAATTCCGTTGTTCTGACCCCAAGCGTATCTACATAGATGGTCCTGTGCCAGTCATCGCTGTGAAGATGCTGATTGTTCTGGGCATCCAGGATGGTTTCGATCAACTGGAGGGTATAGTTCAGGAAATTGTCAATTTTTATGTGCTGAGGCTCCTGGCCGTCACGGAATATGGCGATTTCCCTTGCGGAATCCAGCCGGAATCCAAGGGTTTCCTTGTTATAGATATAGGGGCTGCTCTGGGGAGAGGCTGCGATAAAGGAGTCGTTCTGTTTTTTATAATGCTCCGGGATGCGCTTAAGGCTTTGATCTTCCAGGATTTTCATGACGCCGACATAGGCGATCCCTTTGACTCCGCCACCTTCAAAAACCAGATTTCTAAACGGATAGTTCATTTTCCCTCCTTTTTTATCATCATGGTTTGTGGTGCTGAGTCCCTTTGGTGTTCAACGGCAGGTCCGGCAAAAGATCAGAAAAATGAGACCGTTAAGATGAGTTATATAAAAGGAAATTTAAAAAATCAATGCTGAAAATCTGAAAAACCTTATTATTAAACAGTTTGGTTGATTTTTGGGTTGACAAAAAAACATTCTTGATGAAGAATGACAAACTCAGGTATCATAAAAAAATACCATTAGCTTAAACCTCATTGGGTAAGCCCCCGGCTTTGCCGGAGGTCATTGACCCGGGGAATACCATGGCCGATCAGTTTCAATCTCAACTGCCGATTAAGCCTGATCAGATCCTGGAAATTATTATCAGGAGAAGATGGTTTATTCTTATACCATTTTGTATCACGATAACCTTAGGGCTTTTTTATACCCTGACTGCCGGTAAAACCTATGAAGCATCTACACTGATTCTTGTACAACCCCAGAAGGTGCCGACCAATTATGTCAGGTCTGTTGTTACCTCTACGATTAATGAAAGAATCAATACAATTTCCCAGCAAATCTTAAGCCGGAGTAATCTGGAGAAAATTATAGACCAGTTCGGCCTGTTTGAGAAAGCACAGGGCATGTATCTTGAAGAAAAAGTGGCAGTATTGAGAAAACGGGTTCAGGTCAAGATTGAAAGAACAAGATCGGATGCAGAAGCTTTTTCCATAATTTTTCAGGGTGACGAGCCGCAAACCGTCATGAGAGTAGCCAATACCCTTGCCAGTTTTTTCATGGATGAAAATTTAAAGGTCAGGGAAGCCCAGGCAGTTGGAACTAGTGAGTTTTTAGACTCTGAACTGGAAAAAACCCGGAAAAACCTTGAAGAACGGGAGAGACAGCTCGCGGAATATAGATCACACCACATGGGTGGACTTCCTGATGAACTTGAAACCAATCTAAGGACCCTTGACAGACTTCAGCAACAGATCACCATAAGAAATGATGCATTAACACAAGCCAGGAATTCATTAAATATGCTTCAAACCCAGATTGCCCAGTCCAATGAAATGTCATCACAAACCATGAATGATTCATTTTCTTCAACGGATTTTGGAGATGATTTTCTTAAGGCATCAGGGGATGAAGAAAGACTTGCTGCAGCACAAAAAGAATATGACCTTCTTTTATTAAAATACACGGAAAAACATCCGGATGCCCGCAGGCTCAAAAAAACAATTGATAAACTTGAAAAAAACATTGAAGAGAACAAAAAGAAAGCAGCAGAAACCGATCCTGAATCCGGTGGTAAAGCTAAATCAGGTTCTGATGATTTAACAAGCTCTATGCCTGATTATGCCGGCATGCAACAGCGAGCTCAAGTCAAACAAATCAAAAATGAAATCCAGAAAATAGAATCCGACATTGCAAATCTGGAACAGCAAATGAAACAATATCAGGCAAGAGTGGAGGATACACCCAAACGCGAACTGGAACTTCAATCCTTACAAAGAGATTATTTAAATATTCAAACTGTGTTTAATTCCCTTCTGGACAGAAAACTTGAAGCAGAACTTTCCGTTAATATGGAGAAAAAACAGAAAGGTGAGCAGTTCAGGATACTGGATCATGCAAGGCTGCCTGAAAAACCCATATCTCCCAATGTAAAACTGTTGTTTTTGCTTTCCATAGCTTCCGGTCTTGGTATCGGTGCCGGTGTCATCTTCCTGTTAGAGGTCTTTGATTCCTCTATCAGAAGAGAAGAGCAAATTGAAAAGGAACTTGATCTGAAGATTCTTGCTGCTATCCCGCCGATGAAATTGCCAAAGGACGAGGTTAAAAATAAAATCGAACTTATTATCTTTGCATGTTTCAGTGCCTATGCAATCATTTTTCTTACTTTCTTTGCAATTTTGAATTACAAGGGTCTTGATCGGACAATCAATTTTATTAAATCAATTGTAAGTATTTAATCCGGGGGCAATAAAATTGGGTAAGATGTTTGAAGCACTGGAAAAATCGAAAAATGTGATTGCAGATAATGTCGGACAGACAAAAAGATCCCTTTCCGGTGATGATCAAATACAAAGGAGTTTTTCCGAACCATCAGTGATAACTAGTGATAAAGAAAAAAAAAAATCAATATCGGAAATTGATCCGAATCTTCCCCAAAACCTGGATTCATCTCTTGTCACTCTCTTAAGACCGGATTCCATAGAAGCCGAACAATTCAGGCTGTTAAAGAATAATATCCTTTTTCCTGAAAAAGGGACACCTCCTCGAAGCATCATGATTACGAGTGCTTCACCAGGGGAAGGGAAATCCTTTGTCGCTTCTAATCTTGCAGTCAGTATAGCTCAGAACATAGACGAACATGTCCTTTTAATGGATTGTGACCTTCGTTCCCCTAAAATTCATTCCATTTTTAAATTGCCTCAAGGGCCGGGGTTAAGTGAATATTTATCCAAAGCAAAGCCGTTATCATCATTGCTTGTAAAATCTTTTATAAACAAACTCACCATTCTGACAGCAGGTGCCAACCCCAAAAACCCTTCAGAACTATTATCCTCCGAGCAGATGAGAAGGCTTATCTATGAAGTGAGATCAAGATACAGTGACCGGTATGTCATTATTGATACTCCGCCGCCTTATATCACTTCTGAGGCAAACGCCCTTGTCAGGCAGGTAGAAGGGGTTATCATGGTGATTCGTCATGGGAAAACCCGGAAAAAAGATGTCGAGGATGTTATCAATATTTACGGCAAAGACAAAATCATAGGTGTCGTTCAAAATTTTGCTGAAAAAAGAACCGGTTATGGATATGGGTATTATAAATACGGATATGGATACGGCAATGATTAAGGTCTCTTAAAACATGTTAAGACTTTTAAAACAATATTTTCCCATAAGAAATATAGTGTTTTTTATTTTTGAAGGTTTGATTATCTTTGGTTCCATTCTTCTGTCTACAATACTTTTAACTTTTTCCGATTCATACTTATATGATGTCCTGCTGGTTTTCAGGATTATGTTAATAACCATTATCTGTCAGACCTGTCTTTATTACAATGACCTGTACGATTTTGATGTATCTTCAACATTTGCAGAAACCAGTATCCGGCTCCTTCAGGCACTAGGGGTAACCTCAATTGCCCTTGCCTTTATTTATTTTTTTTTCCCCTTAGCCATCATTGATCAGAGAATATTTATCTTAAGCATTCTTTTTCTCCTGATTTTCATCATCGGCTGGAGACTTGTTTATATCCAGATCCTGAATAAAAGGATATTCAATGAGCGTATCATTATTCTAGGTTCCGGCAGTCTGTCATTAGAGATATTCAAAGAAATCAACAGTACAATTGATTGCGGATATACGGTTTCCATCATGATTCCGGATTCTGAGGATGGAAAATATCCTATGGATTTGCCGGATCATGTTATTGTGCAAAAAGAAAAAAAAGATTTCTGCCGGATTGCCTCTGAAATGGCTATCAAAAAAATTATTGTTGCATTAAATGAGAGAAGAGGGGTGTTTCCAGCGGACGAGTTGATTCGATGCAGAACTGCAGGGATTGAAGTCATTGAAGGGAGTTCATTTTATGAGATGTTGACAGGCAAGGTGCTTGTGACTAAAATCAATCCGTCCTGGTTGATTTTTTCCCACGGGTTTAGAAAATCTAAAACTAAAACTTTTTTAAAACGAATTGAAGATATACTGTTGTCATCTATCATGCTCATTGTGCTTTTCCCTTTACTTATTATTGTTGCAATCCTGATTAAAATCGATTCAAAAGGACCTGTTTTTTTCTCCCAGGACAGGGTAGGGCTTAATCAAAAAGAATATATGATGCACAAGTTCAGGTCAATGGTTGTGGATGCTGAAAAACTGACCGGACCGGTATGGGCCAGGAATAATGATGCCAGGATTACAAGAGTGGGAAAAGTGATCAGGAAATTCAGAATTGATGAACTTCCCCAGCTATGGGAGGTGTTTACCGGAAAAATGAGCCTTGTCGGCCCAAGGCCTGAACGTAAACATTTTACAGATGAACTTGAAAAACAAATCCCTTTTTATTCCCAGCGCTTTCATGTTAAACCTGGCCTGACGGGTTGGGCACAGGTATCTTATGACTATGGCGGCACTATAGAGGATGCTGTTGAAAAATTAAATTATGAACTTTTTTATATAAAAAATATGTCCCTGGCCATGGATGCCATAATCATCCTTCGTACGGTTAAAACCGTTCTATTTGGACGGGGTGCAAGATAATTAGTTAGATTAACCTTATAATAACACATTGTTAAACTTACATATTCGATGTAATCGAAAAGGCGGAGCCATGTTTAAGATTAAATCCGTGATTCTTTTTGTAATTTTATTCTTATCTTCAATTTCTTTATGCATTGCTGACGATTATCTGATCGGTATCGGTGATATTTTAAAAATCAGTACCTGGAAAGAGCCTGATCTTTCTTTTGATGCTCTTCAGGTTAGGCGTGACGGTAAAATTACCTTTCCTTTTTTAGGTGACCTCCAGGCAGAAGGTAAATCCACCATATCCTTGAAAGAGGTTATTGAAGAAAAACTGGCTGATTTTGTGGAGGCGCCCAATGTTACAGTAACCCTTGCCGGACCTGTCAGCCAGAAATACTATATTCTTGGTGAAGTTCAAGCGGTTGGCGAGTATCCGCTGATGAAAAAACTGACTGCTGTTCAAGCCTTTGCCCTTGCCAAGGGATTTACGGAATGGGCCTCGAAAAGCGAGATTATCCTTTTCAGACGTGAACTTGGAAAGGAACAGGTCATTAAAATCAATTATGATGATATTGTAAAAGGAAAACTGGAAAAAGACATTCTTCTAAAAGCCGACGATATCATCATTGTGCCTTAGGTTAACTTCAGATAACAGGGAGTCTGGAATGGAAAAAAAAACTTGTTATAAAAAATTTGCAGTACTGTTTATATCAGCCCTGATAATTGCATTTTTTCCCTATTCCAATGCATTTTCGAGAATGGTAACCCAGATAATGCCGACATTGACCATATCTGAAGATTATAGTGACAATTACCTGAAAACACAAACCAATAAACAGGAAGAAATTATTACAACCTATGGTTTAGGGTTTTCCATCGGTTTTATAAACAAATTAAGCGAAATCTATGTTACCTATAATCCGGAATATAAAGACTATAAGAATCTGGATGAGCGGGATGGTTTTTTGCACAAAGCCACACTGGATGGTAAATTTAATCCTACAAAATTTACCGATATCAGCACTCGAATGGCTTATTCCGGCAATAGTGATAATAACACCGGGGATGCCTGGCAGAATTCGGCTTCCATATTTGGAAACACTCAAATTACAAAAAACACGAATCTTAACTATTCTGAAAATTATTCCAGGAGTTTTGATCAGCAGGAAAGGACGGGTAATTACCGGGAACATGATACAAATCAAACCACGGCCGGAATCACCAATCAATTTGGGGAAAACGACAGAATCGGGACTAACTTTTTATATTCCTTTGATAAATCTGCAACCTCAGATGCGGATGAACATAGAAAATTCAACCCCTCTGGGTTCATTACCTACTGGTTTACACCGCTAAACGGTTTGGATTCAAATCTTTCCTATGAAAATACGGATTTTGATAATTCTTCCAATGATATAAAAACCTATTCAGGCCATCTCAAATATCTTAGGAAATTTTCAAAACATTTTGACGGGTTTTTAAAATACAGACATTCCTACTCACAAAGAGAAACAGGTGATCACGAAATCTACCACCCCTCCCTGGGGTTTGACTGGGAAGTGACCAAAGATTCAGGAATCTCTCTTGGTATCGGTGCCTTGATTCATAAATGGGATAACACCAACAATGACTCAACCGATCCTTTTCTTGATATTGATGCATATAAAATATTTAATTTCAGCAAACATGGCTCATTATCCATTACAGGCTCCAGTGGTTATACTGAAGCCAGTGAAACAGCAGCCAGTCTTGGATATTCAACTTTCTATCAGACTGGTGCCCAATTGAATTATCAGCTTTTGAAGCATTTGTCCTCCAATGTTTTCGGATCATACAGGTTAAATGATTACCAGGAAACAATAATTGATCGGGAAGACAATACAATAACCATGGGCTGCGGCCTTTCCTGGCTTCCTCTTCGATGGCTTCAATTTAAATTATCATATACCTATTCTGATTTTAATACCGACGGTATCACTGAGAGAGGTGATTATACGGAAAACAGGGCGTTTCTTTCCGTTAATTTTATTCCGGAACAGCCTGTCCGCATGGACTTGTCATCTAACAGACAGGCTCTTGAAACTGAATTATTTCAGCATTGACAAAAGGGAGTTCTTAATAATTCCATGAAAAAAATCCATTTGATAGCTGCCGCAAGACCCAATTTCATGAAAATCGCTCCGCTTTTCCATGAACTGGTAGAGAGACCGGGGCTGACCCCTGTAATTGTTCATACCGGCCAGCACTATGATTTGAATATGTCGGATGTGTTTTTTAAAGATTTCAATCTTCCTGACCCCCATATTCATCTTGGAGTAGGAAGCGGTTCCCATGCACAGCAGACAGGGAATGTAATGATAGCCTATGAAAAAATTCTGTTAAAAGAAAAACCGGATCTTGTGATTGTCGTCGGAGATGTGAATTCCACCGTGGCTGCTACCCTTGCTGCTGTCAAACTGGGTATCACAACCGCCCATCTTGAAGCCGGGCTCCGGTCTTTTGACAGGACCATGCCCGAAGAGATCAACCGGATTGTTACGGATTCAATAGCGGATTATCTTTGGACACCCTCTCCGGATGGAGATCAGAACCTGCTGAATGAAGGGATTCACAAAGAAAAGATCACCCGTGTCGGCAACATCATGATCGATTCCCTGGAAATGCTTCGGTCTACCATTGAAAACATGGATGTTCCGAAAAAATTTAACCGGAAAAAAGGAAGCTATGGGCTTATAACTCTCCACAGGCCATCCAATGTGGATAATCCGGAAACCCTGGAAAAATTATGCAAGCTTTTAAAAATGATATCTCTCAAACTGCCTTTGATTTTCCCGGTGCATCCGAGAACTTTAGCCCGGCTTTTAAAGACAGGCAATATGAGCCTGCTTGAGGGGGGCGGGACCATAACCTTGACCACTCCCCTTGGATATACCGAATTCATGAACCTTGTTATGGGCAGCAGGCTTCTCATAACCGATTCAGGAGGAGTCCAGGAAGAATCAACCTATCTCGGTATACCCTGCCTTACCCTCAGATCCAATACGGAACGACCTGTTACCGTGACCCAGGGAACAAACAGGCTGTGCAGCCCGGATACCCTTTCAGATATGGTTGGCCTTGCCCTTGCCGGTAATTTTTCCAGAGGAACCCGCCCCGACCTCTGGGACGGCAGAACAGCGAAACGTGTGGCAGATTGTATAGAAAGACTGAACCTATGACCTACACAAAAACATTCATCACTGTTGCAATCTTGTTAATCACGGGAGCATTGACTTTTTTTGCCGGTCAAACCGAAAGAATTTCACCCAATACGCCCTTCAGTGAGTTCCCCCTTGAGATTGAAGAGTGGAAAGGCTTTCCCGGCAAATTGGATGACAAAGTCTATAATATCCTGGGTGTGGAAGATTATATCCTTGCTGATTATCGGAAACCCTCCGGGGAAGCGGTGAATCTCTATGTAGGATTTTACCAGAGCCAGAAAGAGGGTGATATTATCCATTCCCCGAAAAACTGTATGCCCGGGGCAGGCTGGAATATAATGGAAACCGGCAGCGAAACCATCCCTCTGGATATTAACGGCAAAAGTATGAAGGTCATAAAGCTGACACTCCGGAAAGGACCTGAAAAACAAATTGCCCTTTACTGGTTTCAATCCAGGGGAAGAATCATCTCATCTGAGTATATGGAAAAGGTCTGGCTGGTTATTGATTCCATTACCCGGCACAGAACCGACGGCTCCTTTGTTCGTTTGATCACTCCGGTTAAAAAGGATGAAATCACTTCCATTAACCTTTTAAAAGAATTTGCTCAAAAAGCATACCCATATCTGAACGAGCATATTCCAAACTGATATCATTATGAAAACAGCCATGAAAAAACAAACCCTTTTACAAATTTCACTTATCATTATAGTTTTTGTGATTGTCCATCAGAAGGCCATTTTAAAATTAATTTCCGACTGGTCTGCTGATCCGAATTTTTCTCATGGATTTTTAATTCCGTTTGTGGCTCTGTATATGATCTGGTGTAGAAAAAACGAGCTGGCTGAAATAAGCCTCAAACCATCCCTGGCAGGCATCGTGATCATTGTCTGCGGCATGGTGATCCATATGGCGGGAAACCTGGGATCAGAATTCTTTTTAATGCGGTTCTCCATGATTATCACCCTTTCCGGTATCATTATTTATTTTTGCGGATTTGAAATTTTCAAAAAAGTTCTGGTACCTGTTGTTTATCTCATCATGATGATTCCCATACCCTCTATCCTGTGGAATCAGGTAGCCTTTCCCCTTCAATTGATTGCAGCCAAACTTTCATCACAGACCATTCATCTGCTCAATATCCCGGTGTTCAGGGAAGGCAATATCCTGCATCTGGCCAATACCTCCCTTGAAGTTGTGGATGCCTGCTCCGGAATAAGATCCTTGACCTCGCTTCTTGCACTCACCGGGGCCTTTGCCTTTCTGGCCCCCTTAAGCACAGCCAAAAAATGGATTCTCTTTTTTTCTGCTGTGCCCATTGCCGTTGCCGTCAATGTCATCCGGTTGACCATCACCGGTGCAATGGCTGTCTGGATCGGCCCTGAAACGGCCCATGGGTTTCTTCATGACATGTCCGGCCTTATTATTTTCGGAGCAGCTCTGATCCTGGTATATCTTGTTTATATGGTTGAAATGAAAATTGAAAAATTACAGGAATAAGCATTTATGAAACTGACAATGATCGGAACCGGATATGTAGGCCTTGTCACCGGCGCCTGCTTTGCAGAAATGGGCAGCCATGTGACGTGTGTGGATATTGATAAAGAAAAAATCAATAATCTCAAAAATGGGGTTCTCCCCATTTACGAGCCTGGCCTGGAAAATCTTGTGCTTCAGAATCACAGGGAAGGCACCCTGATGTTTTCAACAAGCCTTGAACAGGCATCAAAAAATTCCAATATTTTTTTTATTGCTGTGGGAACACCGCCGGGTGAGGATGGGGCTGCCGATCTGAAATATGTATTGCAGGTCGCTATGGAAATCGGCCGTAATATCACCGGGTATTCCGTAATCGTAGATAAATCCACAGTTCCGGTGGGAACGGCAGACAAAGTCAGGGCCGCTATTCAAACTGAACTGGTAAATAGAAATCTTGATATTGAATTTGATGTGGTCAGCAACCCTGAATTTTTAAAGGAAGGGGAAGCGGTCAATGATTTTTTAAAACCCGATAGAATCATTATCGGTGCCGATTCAGACAAGGCCGCAGCCATCATGAAACGCCTCTATGCCCCCTTTTCCCGCAACCGGGAAAAGGTCTTATTAATGAATGTCCGTGATGCCGAGATGACTAAATATGCAGCCAATTCAATGCTGGCTACCAAAATATCCTTTATGAATGAAATCTCTAATATCTGTGAGCGCCTGGGAGTTGATGTGGAAAATGTCAGAAAGGGTATAGGCTCAGATTCACGTATTGGATATTCCTTTATTTATCCGGGCTGCGGTTATGGAGGCTCCTGTTTTCCAAAAGATGTAAAAGCCCTGATCAAAACCAGCAAAGACATGAATTTTGAACCTGTTCTCTTAAATGCTGTGGAAAAAAGAAATGCCTTTCAGAAAAAACTTCTGGCCTCCAAAATCATCCGCCGGTTTGGCCAGGATCTTTCCGGAAAAATTTTCTGCATGTGGGGGCTTGCCTTTAAACCCGGCACTGACGATGTCAGGGAAGCCTCATCCCTGGATATTATCCGGGAACTGATTCAATCAGGCGCTACAATCAAAGCTTTTGATCCTGTTGCCATGGATCAGGCTAAAAAGGAATTTCCCCTGGACTGGTTTGAATCCGGCAGGCTCATTTTTGAAACCAGCCAGTATAAAGCCCTTGAAAATACCCATGCCCTGATCCTGGTTACGGAATGGAAGACCTTCCGGCAACCGGATTTCAATCTCATGGCCGGTACCATGAAACATCGGATCATTTTTGACGGCCGTAACCAATATAACCCGGAAGAACTCACGGAAGCCGGATTTGAATACCATGGAATCGGAAGAGAAAAAAACAATCCTATTGACCTTTGATGTTGAAGACTGGTTCCAGGTTGAGAACTTTAAGGAATATATATCGTTTTCAACCTGGGATTCTTTTGAACTCAGGGTGGAAAAGAACACCCATAAAATTCTTGATCTGCTGGATTTTTTTCCCTTCAAACCCAGAGCCACTTTTTTTATTCTCGGCTGGATTGCAAAAAAGCTTCCGGATCTTGTGCGGCAGATACATCAAAGAGGGCATGAAGTGGCTTCCCACGGCAATAACCACCATTTATGCAGGGATCTGACCGAATCCGGCCTCATCAGGGACCTGAAATCCAGTAAAGAGCGTCTTGAGGCCATCATCAACAGCAAGGTTTATGGATTCAGAGCCCCTAGTTTTGCCATTGATGACAGGGTACTCAAAACCATCGCCCTGGCCGGGTATCTCTATGATTCAAGCTATAATTCTTTTTCAGCCCATGGAAGGTATGGAAAAATTAATCTCTCCAATACCAAGCGTAAAAACGCATTATATCAGATTCATGAGAATTTTTTTGAACTGCCAGTCAGTAATCTGAAAATAAAAAAAACTGTTATCCCCCTTGGTGGTGGCGGTTATTTCAGGCTTTTCCCATTCCCGTTTTTTAAACTAGGCATGGCATCTGTCCTCAAACAGGATAAAGCCTTTGTTTTTTACGCCCACCCCTGGGAATTTGATCCTTCACAACCGAGGGTGAAACCGGCTTCGCGCGGTTTTAAATTTCGGCATTATGTCAATCTCAATCGTACTGAAAAAAAACTCAAAGCATTGATCTCAAACTTTATTGATCATGAATTCATAACCTGTTCAGATTATCTCAAGAAGCAGGAGACAATACCCGGGCACTAATTTTCCAATGTCTTGTACCATTAAAACAGAAGTCCTGTCCGACATGGAAATGTGGGACAACTACGTCTTAGCCCATCCTCAGGGCACAGTGTTTCATCTGACAGCTTGGAGAAAAGTAATTGAAATTTCTTTTGGCCATAAAAGCTATTATATCATGGCCACGCAGCAGAACAGAATCTGCGGTATACTCCCGTTGTTTGAAATCAAAAGCATTTTGTTCGGCCATTATTTTGTTTCTGTTCCTTTTGCTGAAATCGGCGGGGTACTCGCAGACAATCCGGATATCGAGCAGACCCTGATCCAAAATGCCGCCTCGATCACAGATGCTCACAGCGCCCAATATCTGGAACTGCGAAACAGAAAAGAGCTTCAGGGATTTAAAACAAAATCCCTATATTATAATTTCAGGAAAGAAATTTCATCAGACCTTGATGAAAATCTCAATGCCATTCCCAGAAAATCAAGGGCTATGGTGAGAAATGCCATTAAAAAAGACCTTGTCTCTGAAACCGGACACCATCTTCTGCCCGAATTTTATCGTATCCTGGCTCTGAATTACCACAGACTCGGCACCCCCATCTTTTCTGAAAAATTTTTTAAAAATTTTCTTATCGAATTCGGCAGGAATGCTGATATCCTTCTTGTAAAGACAAAAGAAGGGCAGTTTGCCGCAGCCGTATTGTTTTTCATCTTCAAAGACCAGATGATTCCATACTATGCCGGATCGGATTTTATTTTCAGGAACCTGGGCCCTAACGATTTCATGTACTGGGAGCTGATGAAACATGCTGTAGAAAAAAAATGCCGGATCTTTGATTTTGGCAGAAGCAAGGAAGGCACAGGCTCTTTTAATTTTAAAAAGCACTGGGGCTTTGAACCAGAACCCCTGTCTTACCAATACCACCTGGCAAAATCCACTGATATTCCCAATCTGAGCCCGGCTAACCCCAAATACCAGCGAAAAATTCAGATGTGGCAAAAAATGCCTCATATCATGACCCGGCTGATAGGCCCGCTGATCGCCAGAAACCTTGCATGAAAAAAATTCTCTATCTCTGCCACCGGATTCCATACCCGCCCAACAAAGGCGATAAAATCAGATCTTTTAACGAGATCAAATTCTTGTCCCGGACCGGCACCCTGGATCTTATCACCCTGGCCGATAATATGGAGGATATGAAATATGCAGTTGATTTAGAAAAATACTGCCGGCAGGTCATGGTTTTCCCGCTGAACAAGAAGCTTGCAACCCTGAAAGGCGCACTCAGCCTCATGAGAGGCCAGAGCATCTCTCAGGGTTATTTTTATAAAAAAGAATTTCAAAAAGCTGTTGATAAACTGACCGATTCCCACAAATATGACGCCCTGATCTGTTTTTCTTCCCCCATGGCCGAATATGTGTTCAAGGCAAAAAAAAAAATGGAAGATCTTGCCGGGACCCTGATCATGGATTTCTGCGATCTTGATTCCGACAAATGGAACCAGTATGCTGATCAAAAAACATTTCCCTTGAACCTGTTTTATCGTACGGAAGCCCGCAGGCTGCTATCCTTTGAAAAAAAAATAAACAGGCTTTTTGGCAGATCCGTCTTTATATCCAAAAAAGAAGCCGACCTGTTCAAAGCATATAACCCGGAAGCCAAAAATATAGACATTATACCCAATGGTGTGGATCATGCCTATTTCGACCCTGAAAAAATAATCATTTCAAAAAAGGCCCCCTTCTTAGTGATTTCTTTTTTTGGAGCCATGGATTATTATGCCAATGTAGATGGCGCCCTGTGGTTTGCCGGTAAAATATTGCCGCTCATTAAAAAAAAAGTCCCGGAAGTCCTGTTCTATATTGTCGGCAGTCATCCTGACCGTAGACTCAAAGCCCTCACGACCGATCCCGGCATAAAAGTGACTGGTTTTGTTGAAGATATCAGGGACTATTATGCCAGCACCAGGGTCTGTGTCATTCCCTTGAGAATCGCCAGGGGTGTGCAGAATAAAGTCCTTGAAGCCATGTCCATGGCAAAGGCCATCGTCACCACTTCCCCGGCGGTTCAGGGGATTGAAGTGTATGATGATGCTCTCCTGAAAATTGAAGATGACCCGGACCGTTTTGCCGCTCAGGTTATTCAACTGCTTCAGGATGAACCACTGGGAAAGAAAATGGGCCGGGATGCCAGACACCATATTATTGAAAATTTTAACTGGGACCATAACATGGAAAGTTTTTTAAATGAAAATTCTTCATATCCTTGACCACAGCGTACCTCTGCACAGCGGTTATACTTTCCGGAGCCGGAATATATTTGCCGCTCAGAAAAATATGGGGTTTGACCCTGTTGTGCTGACCTCTCCCAAACATGAACAAAGTCTTGGGAAATCCTGCCCTGACATGGAAATGATTGATGGGATGAAATATTACAGGACAGGACCGGTCACCCCGATATCCTTACCCATGGCATCCGAGTTTGATCTGATGTACCGCCTGTACAGGCGCATCATTCAGGTGTCTTTTGTTGAAAAACCCGATCTCATCCACGCCCATTCACCCATCCTTAACGCTATCCCGGCCATCAGGTCCGGCCGCAGGCTTGGCATCCCGATAGTCTATGAAATCCGGGCCTTCTGGGAAGATGCAGCCGTTGACCATGGCACCTATGCTGAAAATTCATGGAAATATAGCCTGACAAAATTTCTTGAAACCCGGGTGTGCAAACAGGCAGACCATATCTGTATCCTCTGCAACGGCCTGAAAAATGATCTGATTTTAAGAGGTATCCCAAAAGAAAAAATCACACCGGTGTTCAACGGCATCAATCCGGAAGAACTCATGCCCACGGCTCCGGACCAGGAATTTTTAAAAGCCTGGAAGCTTGAAGGTAAAAAAGTTATCGGTTTTGTAGGTTCTTTTTACCGGTATGAAGGGCTTGACCTGCTCGTTAAGGCTTTCGCCGCCCTGGCTGCAGATGAACCCGACGTCATGCTGCTCCTGGTCGGAGGGGGTGAAATGAAGCAGGAACTGAATTCTGCCGTTCAAACCCTTGGGCTGGAGGACCGGGTGGTCATGCCCGGCAGAATCCCCCATGAAAGAATCGCCGGCGTATATGCCCTTATTAATATCTTGGCCTATCCCAGGTATTCCATGCGCCTGACTGAACTTGTGACTCCCTTGAAGCCCCTTGAAGCCATGGCCATGGGAAAAGTATTGGTGGCCAGCGATGTGGGTGGTCATAAAGAATTGATCCAGGATGGAAAAACCGGGCTTCTTTTTAAGGCAGGAGATGCTGATGATCTTGCCGGAAAAATTCAATTGATTCTAAAGGACAGGGAGCTTGAAGCCACCCTTCAGAAAACAGGCATCTCCTGGGTGAAACAACACCATACATGGGAGGCCACAACCTCAGTTTATAAGAAAATTTATTCAAGCCTGGCAACCATAAAAAATACAAAATAATCCATTGATGACCTGAACCGTTTTTCAAAGGTTTTGACCCGATGAACCTTATCATTCCATCCGGCGGGTTCTGTGCCATTGCAGACAAAACCCGGAACCTGTCCGACATAAAACACATATTGGAATCCAGGCAGGCGGATACCCTTTATTTTGAATCCGATCATATTCTCCTGGCAACCTTTAAACAAAATCCCGACCAGGGCTTCTGGTCCGATGGAATCCATGCTGTGGTCTATGACATGGATCTGACCAATGAGAAACAATTATCAGACCTGGTCAAAAAAGGGCAGGGTAGCGCACATATAAACAAAGGCCAACTCATTTGGCTGCTCTATCAAATATATGGCGAAAGATTTGTGGACAGGCTTCGCGGCAGCTTTGCCTTTGCTCTCTGGGATGGGATGACGAAAACTCTCTATGTGATTACAGATCCCTATGGATTAAAACCTGTTGTCTATCGGGAACACAGCAACACCCTTTATGCCGGCTCAAGAATCAAACACCTGCTCTGGGCAGACCCGTCTCTTAAAACCATCAATCCGGATGCCATCTTTCATTATCTTTTTTTCCAGGCCATATGCAGCCCCCTGACCATCTATAAAAACATCAAAAAGCTGGAACCTGGAAAAGGGCTTCACAAAACCACCCGGGAAACCCGCGTGTTTACCCACTATGACATCCGGTACAACCCTGACCCTGCCATCAGTGAACAAGACTGGAAAGCCTTGATCCGGGATGAAATTAAAAAGGCTGTGAATGTCTATGTCCTGCTTTCTCCCCATGACCGGACCGGATGTTTTCTTTCAGGGGGAACAGATTCCAGCTCTATTGCCGGGTTTTATTCCCAATTGTCCGGAAAGCCTGCCAGAACCTTTTCCATTGGTTTTGACGATCCCAGGTACAATGAACTGGATTATGCCAGGATTGCTGCAAGACGCTTTAACACAGAATACCATGAATACTGTGTCACCCCCCGGGACGTGATGGATCTGATCGAACAACTGCCCCGGATATATGACGAACCCTTTGGCAATGCATCCGTCATCCCGGCCTTCTATTGTGCCGGACACGCCGCACGGAACGGCATAGACATCATGCTCGGCGGTGACGGCGGGGATGAAATCTTCGGTGGTAATGAACGCTATGTTACCAACCTTATGTTTCAAAAATACCTTGAACTGCCGGAATTAATCCGCAGGAAACTGATTGAACCCATGCTGTCTTTCATGCCGGATCAGGGCCTGTTCCATAAAGCCAAACGCTATATCAGACGGGCCAATATCCAGAATCCCGAGAGATTTTACTCCTATAATCTTTTGTCTGAAGTGAACCCTGCCTTGATTTTCCAGGATGATTTTATCCATGCGGTCAATTTTAATTCTTTTCTGGATATTGCCAAAACACATTATCAAAATGCAGCCCCGGCAAATGATACGGACAGGCTTCTGTATCTGGATATGAAGTTTACCATTACCGACAATGATATCCGGAAGGTCACACAGATGGTGGAAGCCGCAGGCCTCAGGGTACGATATCCTCTGCTGGACCGGGATCTCGTGGATTTTTCAGCCACCGTCCCGCCCGGCCTGAAAGTCAAATGGAAAAAGAACCGTTATATCTTCAAACAGGCCATGAAAGGATTTTTGCCCGATGAGATCATCACCAAATCAAAACACGGCATGGGCCTGCCGGTTACCCCCTGGTTCAAGCAGGATAAAGGGATGAAGGCCCTTTTGTATGAGACCCTGTTTACGGGAACACCGAATCTGAGCCGATATATCAAACGTGAGTTTATCCGGACGATGAAATCCTCATTTGAAAAAGATGAATCCACCTATTATGGAGACAATCTCTGGGTTTTTCTGATTCTGGAGATGTGGCTGAACCAGTGATCGCAGCAAAAATCAAAGGAGTTTTTCCTGTTTTATCCTTTCGCCTGGGATTGACCCAGGGTCTTGTAAAGCTGCAGAATGTTTTCTCGCCCGGTAAAAAAGATACCTTCAGGATACTCAATTACCACAGGGTCAATGATTTTAATGATCCTTTTACCATCGACAGTGTGGCTGCCGCCGATTTCGAAAACCAGATGCGCTATATTTCAAAGCACTATCGTGTGTTAGCCCTGGATGATATCTATGATTACATAGCCGGCAACCGTCGCCTGCCCGGTCAATGCCTTGCCGTTACCTTTGATGACGGATATGCAGACAATTATACCTTTGCTTATCCCATCCTGAAAAAATACAATCTGCCGGCCACCATATTTCTTACGGTGAATTGTATAGAGACTCAGGCCTCTTTATGGTTTGATCAGATTCTGTCAGCCTTTAAGGCCACCCATAAAAAAAGGTTTGCATGTCCCATCACCGAGGCTGTTTTTAAAATGGACAGTATGGAAGAAAAATTACATGCTGCCCGTATCATGCTGGAACAATTGAAAAAACCAGATAATGCCCAAAGAAAAAAAATCGTCCCTGATGTTCTGAAGGAACTTGGCATTTCTTCAACCAAAGCACAAGACGCTTCAAACCTTTTAACCTGGACCCGGATAAAAGAGATGGGCCACCATAACGTCACCTTTGGCTCCCACACCATGACACATCCCATACTGGCAAACCTGCCGGCTTCAGAACTGGATTGGGAACTTACAACCTCTTGCCAGGTCATTGAACAGAAAATCGACAAAGCAGTTCGTTTTTTTGCCTATCCCAACGGCAAACCCCGGGATTTTAATGAAAGCATTGTTCAAGTCATTAAACAGGCCGGGTATAAGGCTGCCGTGACAACCGTGCCGGAAATCAACACCCCGGACACAAACCCTTTTTCCTGGGGCCGTTATAGACCCTGGCAGAATAAGGTGGATCATTTCTCCCTGGCCCTTTTCATGCACGGATTATCTGTTTGGCAGAGAAATACAGACAAATTATAGATTTGAACAACTTAAAAAAAGACCGGATAGAATCATGAGGATAACAGTTTCACACTGCCTTAAAAAAACCGCAGGAATTTTCCCGGATAAAGAAGCCCTGGTCCATCGGGACAGAAGACTCACCTATAAACAATTTGATCAGGCAGTGGATCTGACTGCCTCCCAACTTCTGGACGCCGCAATAAAAAAAAATGACCGGTGTGCCGTTTATATGGAAAAATCCATTGAAGAGGCGGTTTCCATGTTTTCAGCCAACAGGGTTGGCGGCATATTCATTGATATCAATCACCTTCATAAAAAAGACCAGGTTCATCACATACTCAAAGATTCCGGCGCCCGGTTCTTGTTTACTACAAAGCAGCGATTGCTCCAGTTGGAAAATCTTATGGAGAATTGTCCTGAACTTGAAACGGTTATTGTTCATGGTAAAGGGGATACCTTAGATCTGTTCCGCCTCAATGTGATTGAAAGATACCAGGAAGATGAAGGCCATAACAGATTGATCCAGGGCGTTTCATTGAGTGAAAATGATATTGCTGCCATTGTGTATACATCCGGGTCAACAGGCAAACCCAAAGGTGTGATTCTATCTCACCGGAACCTGGTTGCGGGTGCGGAAAGTGTTGCAAGTTATCTTAACAATACCCGGGATGACAGAATTCTGAGCGTTTTGCCTTTCAGCTTTGATTACGGTTTAAACCAGTTGACCACCAGTGTTTATACTGGTGCAACCTGCGTATTGATCAATTATCTGCTGTTGAATGATATTTTTAAGGCCATGAAAACCGAATCCATTACAGGCCTGGGCCTGATACCGCCCCTGTGGCTCCAGCTTCTGCAAAAAGAATGGAATTTTGAGGACTTCCCGACATGGCGTTACCTTACCAACACCGGCGGCCGCATGCCTGAAACTGCTGTTCGAGAGCTTCGAAAGCGCCTTCCCCATACTAAAATTTTTTTAATGTACGGTTTAACCGAAGCCTTCCGGGGAACCTATCTGGACCCTGATCAGGTGGATCATCGGCCGGGCAGCATCGGTAAGGCCATCCCCAATGCAGAAATCATGATTCTCAACAAAGAGGGTAAGCTTTGCCGGCCCATGGAAAAGGGTGAACTGGTGCAAAGAGGCGCCCATGTGGCCCAGGGCTATTGGAATGATTCTGAAAAAACGGTTCAGATGTTTAAATCCCATCCTTTCCCTTTGGCCGGACTCCAGTTCGAAGAAAAAGTAGTGTATTCCGGTGATACCGTATATAAAGACCAAGAAGGGTTTATTTATTATGAAGGCAGGACGGATGAGCTGATCAAAACTTCAGGATATAGGGTCAGCCCCGCTGAAATCGAAGAAGCCATTTATAAAACCAACAAGGTAAAGCATGCGGCCGTGTTCGGCATCCCGGATGGTATTCTGGGCCAGGTACCGGTTGCAGCCGTGTCCCTGAAGGAAAATATGATCCTTGATGAAAATGAGCTGATTCAATCCTGCCGGAAAAGGCTTCCCAATTATATGGTCCCTGTAAAAGTGGTGATTTATGATGAACTGCCGCTGAACCCCACGGGAAAGCTTGACCGTAATAAAATCAAATCCGATTTTTTAAGGATAAGGAAACCTGAATGAAAGATCACAAAGCTTTAAAATCCATACTCAAATATTTCCGGGTCAAAAACGGTTCACTTTTAATCGGGGGAAAAACCTGCAAGGAAATTGCAGAAGAGATCGGAACCCCGTTTTATGTCTATGATCTCAGTATAGCAGAAAAAAAATACAATATGCTGCGGCAGGCCCTTCCTTCTGATGTGGAAATTCACTACGCAATCAAGGCCAACCCCCATCCTGAAGTTCTACGGTTTTTTCAACACCTGGGCTGCGGGGCGGATGTAGCATCCATGGGTGAATTAAACAAAGCCTTGGCTGCCGGTATCCTGGCTAAAGATATCGGGTTTGCAGGCCCGGGAAAAACAGCAGAGCAATTAAAGGCTGCCTGTGAATCAGGCATCGGCAGTTTGAATGCGGAATCTGAACAGGAGCTTGATCAGGCCGACCGGGTGGCAGGAGCTTTAGATAAAAAATTGAACGTGGCTCTGCGCATCAATCCGGCCTTTGAGTTGACGGCTTCTGGTATGCATATGGGAGGGGGTCCCAAAGCCTTTGGCATAGATGAAGAATTGATACCAAAAATTCTTGGACGGTTCAGTTCATGGAAAAATTTAAATTTCATCGGGTTCCATATTTTTGCCGGGTCACAGAACCTGAATCATGAATCTCTCAGCACGGCCATAGAAAAATCCTTTATTGTGCTTGAAAAGCTCTTGCCCCATTGCCCGGTTTCTCCCCGGATGATTAATATTGGCGGCGGGTTCGGTATCCCTTATTTTGCCGCTGATACGGAACTGGATATCAAGTCTGTAGGAAAGACCTTGGAGCAATTACTCAGGAATAAGAAATTATTATTCAAAGAAGCCCAGTTTGTTGTGGAAACCGGTCGTTATCTGATCGGCGAAGCAGGGGTATATGTTGCCCAGGTGCTTTACAAAAAACAATCCCGTGGAGAGACATTTCTGGTTCTGGATGGCGGTATGCATCACCACCTTGCTGCATCCGGCAATTTGGGGCAGATTATTAAAAAGCCTTATCCCATGGTGTTGGCTGACCGGATGGATGAAGAAATGACCCGGCCCGTCAATGTGGTTGGACCCCTTTGTACCCCCATTGATTCATTTGGCAAAAAAGTGCAGCTTCCCCACGCCTGCATTGGAGATTTTCTTGCTGTGTTCTGTTCCGGGGCCTATGGATATTCCAGCAGTCCGTTGGGATTTTTAGGGCATATAGCGCCGGTTGAAAGAATGCTGCCATGAAATTGAGATGAGAAATAAACATTGGATGCTGCAAATATGAGAGCAGATTGGAATTTATGACTACAACATTCCAGGTCTTGATCGCTGATGAGGTAAAAAGATAACTATTGGTGGGTTTAAATGAACAAGTCGCCAAGGGCGTCATATGGACGATGGGATTAAGAATAACCGTTAGAGCGGTCGCTTTTGTCAGTACAGTTATATTAGCCCGCTTGCTTACCCCGGAAGATTTTGGATTGGTTGCCATCATCATGTCTTTTTTTTCGTTAATCGATATTTTTGGGGATTTTGGTTTTGACACGGTTTTAATCCAAAAACAGAACGCTACTATTGATCACTATCATACGGCATGGTCGTTTAATGTAACTTTTGGTGTGGTTTCATGTATTACAGTCATTGGTTTATCCGGGATTATTTCAGATTTTTATGGGAATACTAAACTGCAGCCCATCATGTTGGCATTGTCATTATTGTTTTTATTTAACGGCTTTCTGAATATCGGAGTTGTTGATTTTCGTAAAAACATGACTTTTGACAAAGAATTTAAATTCCAGATTATCCCTAAACTAATCAGTTTCTTTTGTACCATAGGTCTTGCATTCTGGTTGCGAAATTACTGGGCACTGGTCATCGGAGCCCTGGTCTGGAAGAGCTGTATATTAATCAACAGCTATATTCTGCACAGTTTTAGGCCTAAATTCACTTTCTCATCCGGAAAGGATCTTTTTAATTTTTCCAAATGGTTGATAATTAATAATTTTTTAAACTTTGTGAATACACGTTCTCCGGAAATGATCATAGGGAAAATTTTGTCACCGCAAGCAACCGGTTTGTTTACCATAGCCCAGGAAATATCCACCATACCGACTGTCGAGATTGCTGCCACTGTCAATCGTGCATCATATCCCGGTTATTCAAAAATTTCACATCAACCTGAAAAATTACAGGATCTATACATCAACATCATGTCCTCCATTTCTCTTATTGTAATCCCTGCCGGTGTGGGTGTTGCCTCCATAGCGGGAACTCTGGTGCCTGTCGTTCTGGGGGCACAATGGCATGAATCAATTGTTCTTGTCCAATATTTGGCAATCGGTGGCCTGCTCCTGGCTTTAAATTCCAATACAGGTTTTGTTTTTATCGCTATGGGAAAACCAAAAATTTCATGCGTCATGGATTTTCTTAGAATTCTTATTCTCATACCTCTCCTTATCGGCTTACCCATGCTTTATGGTTTGGAAGGGGTGGCATTGGCCACCCTATGGACGACTATGGTGACATTTTGTATGTATAGCAGTGTGATTCATTTGAAATTAAAAATACCTTGGCGGAGAATCCTTACGCTTCATTTTAGACCTGCTACGGCTTCTATTGCCATGTGGCTGTGTGTGAAAGCATCTCAGCCTTTGCTATATGAATTGTATAATCAAAAAGAGATTTTGGTTTTAATCAGTATGGTTTTTATAGGTGTTTTTGTTTACGGGCTAAGCATTTTATTGTTGTGGATATTTGCCGGGCAACCGTGGGGGCCTGAACGTAAAATTATAGAATATTCCATAAATCAAATAGGTAAGAGTAAAAATAGTGTGGGATTAAAAAAGGCAAAATAAATAAATAAATGGAACAATATTTTGTTACCGTCATTATTCCGACAACAGCAGAAAAACTCCGCGAAAAAGGAATCAAAAGAGCTGTCAATTCAGTACGAAACTCTTCTGATGATCCTATAAGAATTATTGTTGTTGTTAATGGTGATCGATTTGATGAAGGAATTTGCCTTTGGTTGAAGAGCCAAACTGATATTTCTTATGAGTATCTTTCCAAACCATCATTACCAGACGCAATTCTTCATGGCCGCTCGTTGGTTGAAACGCCATTCTTTGCAACACTTGATGATGATGATGAATATCTCCCGGGTGCTATTGATATGCGACTATCGGTCATTAATGAATCCCCGGATATCGATCTGGTTGTGACCAATGGCTTTATTTACAGGAATGATAAAGAGGAAGTTTTTTCTTCATGCCTGGAAAATGCAGCTTTAATGCCTTTGATATCCATTTTTGAATCAATTTGGCTGTGCAGCGATAATGCCCTTTATCGTTCAGCTTCAATCGGTGTGGATTATTTCAAAGAATATCATGCTTATGTCGAGTGGACGTGGCTTGCATATAAAATAGCATTGGATTCAAAAAAAATTGCTGTTCTTAATCAGGCAACTTTTCGCATTAATGATACGACAGGGTCATTGTCAAAATCATCTCAATACAAAAATGCGTTTATTCCTCTCTTTAAAAGAATGTTAGCGGAAAAACCGCCATGGAAGGTAAGAATCCTAATACTAAAAAAAATGAGTGCTGCTTATCATGATCAATCCGGCCATGAATTAAACGCAGGGTACTATCAAAATGCAATGTTGTCTCATGTCAAAAGCCTTTTTCTTCCTGGTGGTATCCGGTATCTTCTATATTCTCGGTATTTTTTTAATTTATTGAGTCTGAAAAGAAAATTGATTAAACAGAAAAAACAATCCATAAAAAAAATTGAGCCTGATCCACAAAGCAATACTTGCTTGATTTGCGGATCTGCCAAATTAAGAGAACTCAGAGCACAGGCCCATGATTCTGCCGGCGCTTCTGTCAATATTATTGAATGTGTGAATTGCTTTTTTGCCTGGCAAAATCCTTGCGTCAGATCCGAAGAAGAGAGCGTCCAGTATTTTAAAGATGCTTATGCCGGAAAAGTGGAAAATGTTTCAGACTATTTTAACGAAAATAGAAAAAAAGAAATTTCAAAATTGGAATATGATTTCATATCCATGTTGCCGGTAAAAGAAAAAAAACTATTGGATATAGGGGCAGGAGCCGGTATATTCGCTGAATTAGCAGCCAAAAACAATTGGTTTGTAACAGCAGTAGATAATGCCATAGATATCGATCGGTTCAAAAATAACCATATGGTACGGGCGATTAAAGGGAAAGTGGAACAACTTATAAAAGGAGAATTGTTTGATATCGTGACATTGTGGGATGTTATTGAACATTCAACAAACCCGGTTGAGTTAATTCATTGCGCCAAGCAATACATTAAGAATGGAGGGTGGATAGTTATAGAATCCGGCAATTATAAAAGTGCTGATCGTTTGGCTGGAGGAATAAGCCATTGGATTTATCAACTTGATCACAGGTGGTATTTTTCTCCGGAATCCATAGAACTGCTTCTTAAATCTTCCGGTTTTTCAGGGTTTAAATTTTCTGATAAGGTTCTCCGTCCTGATTGGAACGGCAGTGTAAACTATAAAGGTCCTTCAAGTCTTCATGTGTTGAAATCAATTATAAAAGACCCATTGCATCTTACAAGAAATCTATCTCAATATTATCATTTAACCAAAGCAAAGAAATGGGATTATTCAGGCATGGGTATTTTTACGATAGCAGCAAGAAAACATACTGATGACTGATGATAAAATCCTGGTCCACAACGAATTTGAATTTTGCGACAGATTTATTCCTTGAGGATTTTTATATGAAATATAATTTTTTTTTGTCTCTGGCGGTTCTGTTGATCATCTGTAGCGCAATATCGAATTCATCCGGTGAGAGTTACTCGGAAAGATATTCTAAAGGATTCCGGCAAGACCCGACTATTCCGCAATGGTGCAGATATACTCATTTTGGTGATTTAAGAATGAGAGACAAAGAAAAATTTTTTAAAAAGTTTGGTCCGGAATGGGAACATATGCATCATTATTGTCAAGGCCTTTATGAAACCAGTTATGCAATACAGCATCCTGAAAATGCTGAATTTTATTTGCGGGAAGGCATTGGAGGATTCAATTATGTGTTGGAACGTATGAAGCGAAACCATTTTTTTCGTTATAACGTCCTTTTTCATAAGGCAAAAGCTCTTATGCTGTTAAAGGATTACACAGAAGCTGCAAAGCAGTATATGGAAATTATTAAGGTTAAAAAAGATTATATCCCTGCCTATATCGGACTTAGCAATGCTTACGTACTAATTGGAGATAGAATATCGGCTTTAAAGATTTTAGAACATGCCCAAAAACAATTCCCTTCAAACACAGCTATAGAAAATCAAATGATAAAACTTCAAAAATAGAGGTGTTGCAAATGTTTATTTGTTCGAAATCACAGGTTTCCTGGCACTATATAAAATTATCTAACGAGATTTCTAATGAATAAAAATACCGTACAAAACCAAATCAATGGGCTGCTTATCTTTCATATATTCCCTCCTGTGTTTAATGTTGCAACATTAAGATTTATCAGTATTGCAAAATTTTTGCACCTCAATAAGATCAGGATAAATGTTCTTACAACAAAGCCGAGAAAAAATGATTATGTGGATTTATCAAGAAGGAATGAAATTCCAAAGGATGTTTTTGTCTGCAGGGTATTTGCATTGGATTCCAAACGAGATCTTTCAGTAAGGGGCAAACACTTTGCCTTTATGGCATATCCTGATCATCTTGTTGCCTGGATCATTCCAGCAGTGATTGCAGGCTGCAAAATGATAAAAAATCACCAGGCACAATTTGTTTTATGCAGTTATCCTTTTCCTTCAACCTGCATCACAGGTGTTATTCTCTCTGCTATTTTTAAAATTCCGTTAATAACTGATTTCAGAGATCCTATGGTTCAGATAGGGTACCCATCAGATCGGATCAAAAGAAAGCTGTGGAAAATATTAGAAAAATTAATTATCAAAAAATCATATCAAATTATTTTTAATACATCAAAGATGAAAGATTACTATCTTGAACGCTATGAATTTCTTGACGCTTCTGATTGCCACGTGATTAGAAACGGATTCTTTGAGGAAGACTTTTCTATGGTAAAAAATAGATCTGATACAAAAACTGAACAAAAGAAAACAATTTATATCCATGCAGGAACGATTTATGATGGTGAAAGAGATCCGAGAACCTTAATTAAAGGCATTGCACTTTTGTGTGACGGAAAGATTTCAGCACAAGGTTTCAGAGAGTTTCAGATTCATTTTTACGGTTCTGGAAATGATGAATTGGTAAATGAATATAAAGAGCTTGTTAACGATTATGGACTATCAGATATTATTTTATTTTTTCCAAGAGTAAGTCACAAAAAAATGATTGAGATTATGTTGGCATCAGATGTCTTGCTTTTAATCGGAGGAGCAAAAAATTGGGATATGCAGATTCCGGCCAAATTTTATGAATATCTGAGAATTAGAAAACCAATTTTAAGTATTTCTTCTGAAACAAGCGAATTGACAGAACTGATAAAGACTCTCAATGCAGGTTATGTGGCGCCATATGAATCCCCTGAGCTGATAAAAAATGTATTTTCCGAATTAAATTTCAAAATCAGCAATAATCATGTGCTGAATATAATTTCTGAAAATAATATAAAATCTTTTTCAAGAGATGTTCAATTAAAAAAACTTGATAAAATAATCAGAAATTGCTTAAGGCAATGATAAAAAAAATACTTCCGGCAAACCAAACAATACAAGAAGAAATGCAGTTGATTGTTACAAAACCTCATAATGATTGGGCCCAATTTCCCAAATCCGATATACCGATTCTGCCCGTTATAGATTGTCATTTTTCGACAAAAAAATATGGCAACCACAACAACACGGAGAGTGTTTTTTTTAGTAAATCAAATATATATTCACATAGTGGCCGCTATGCTTTTTCTCAAGCTTTGGAAATTATCGATATAGATCCACAATGTTCAGTTTTGATTCCGTCTTATCATTGTCTTTCAATGATTGCGCCTGTCTTTTGGACAGGTGCTGATATTCAGTTTTATAAACTCAAAAAAGATTTAAGCATTGATGTCGTTGATATTGAAAATAAAATAAGCCCTTCAACGAGAGCTGTTGTAGTGGTTCATTATTTTGGTTTCCCTCAAAATCTTTCAAGGGTCATGGAAATATGTAAGAAATATAATATTAGTTTGATTGAAGATTGTGCGCATGCTTTTTTCGGCACTATGGGTGCAAAAAAAATTGGTGGCTCAGGCGATTTTGCCATTGCCAGCCTTAAGAAATTTTTCCCGGTTGCGGACGGAGGTGTTTTAGCCGTTAAAGGCAATATGGATAAAAAGCCTTATCAAACATCCTTAAAGATAGTAACGCAGTTAAAATATATGATTAATCTTTTAGAAGAAAGCGTGCTAAATAAAAGGTTGGAATCCATAAAGATAATATTTGAAGTTTTTAGAAAACTAAGGCATCAAAGACAACATAGTGATGAAAAGGAATTAGTTGATTTTGATAGGGAACTATCTGATTTTTTAAAAATACAATCCTGGTTCGATCCTGATCAAAAAACAAAAAAAATTTCCAGGTTGTCGAAATATATTGTCGAAAATTCAAATATCGGCCGGATCTGCACTATGAGAAGAGAAAATTTTTCATATCTCCTTAAGCATTTCAATCGTTTGAAACCGGTTACACCGCTCTATTCGACATTACCTCAAAATATCGTTCCATATATGTTCCCACTTGTTTTAAAGAATCCTGACACTGATTTTATCAAATTAAAAAAGAAGAAAATACCCATTTGGAGATGGGAAGAACTATGCATGTCTGACTGTAAGACAAGCCGGTATTATTCAAAACATTTGATTCAGTTGCCTTGTCATCAAAGCCTGAAAAAGTATGAACTTGATGCTATCGTACAAGCGGTTAAAGAATTATGAGCATGAATTGGAAGATTTATCCTGTATCAGAGATTGATTCAAAATGGGAAGACTGGGATCGCCTGAATGGATTATATTATAACCATCATCCCTATTTTGACAGCAGGTTTGTAAAGCCCCTTTTAAACTATTTTGGAAACAAAGCCGTTAAGCTTGCCATGTTGAAAGATAATGAAGGAATTGTAAATGGAATGGTTTTATTAACAAAAAGACTACCAGGTTTATGGTCATTATTTGTTCCATCACAGTTACAGATAGCACCGGTATTATTACCATTTGAGCAAATTTCGCAACATCTTGAAAAGCTAATGGACTCGATACCAGGATATTGCCTGATGTTGGAGATGCTGTATCAAGATCCGTTAAATACCCCTCTGAGTGATAAAATTGGGGGTCGATACGGCAGATATGACCATTGCACTACAACAAGTGTTAAATTTGATACTGGTTTTGAAAACTATTGGGAAAAAAGACCCAAAAAATTTAAGCAAAATATTCGTACAGCTTTTAATAGATTAAAAAAAGACAGTATTCAATATGATTTTATCATAAGAAGTTCCCCTTCTGATGTCAAAACCGGTGTAAGAGATTATGGGTTATTGGAAACTAAGAGCTGGAAAGGTGACGCAGGCACGGCTATTCACCCTGATAACATTCAGGGGAAATTTTATGATGATGTATTGTCAAGTTTTGCAAAAAACGGAAATGCTGCAGTATATGAATTGTATTTCAATAATGAACCGGCAGGTTCAATTCTGACTATTTCCAATGACAGGATGCTGATTCTTCTGAAAACCACTTTTAATAAAAATTTTCAAGACTATTCACCAGGTCGTCTTGTACAATATAAATTTATTGAGCATGAGTTCGGCCGGAACAAATATATGGTCATGGAGGCCTATACCAATGCGAACAAAGACCAGCTTGACTGGTCTACCCAAAAAAGAAATATATTTCATTTCGAGATATATAAGAATCTATTGATTGAAAAGATAATAAAAATTAAAAAAGGAATTGAATAGTTTTATATGGATATTTTAAAAGAAACCATAGGTATTATAAGATCCGTACTGAATATTGGTATCCCTTTTGACCGTGATGTTCAACTTCTAGGCAATTTGCCCGAGTTCGACTCGCAGGCAGTGGTTGCCCTCATCACAACCCTTGAAGAACAACTGGGGATTTTTATAGAAGATGATGAAATTACGGCTGAAGTGTTTGAAACGGTGGGAACGCTTGTAGACTTTCTTGAACAAAAGATGTGATGCTGTCTATTGAGAACCTGAAAAAAGAGATCTTTTTTCTGCCTTTTGAAAAAGGGGATCTGTTTTCCATCTATTATCACCCAATAAACGATTCTCCTGAAAAAGAAGTGATCCTTTATATCCATCCCTTTGCCGATGAAATGAATAAATCCAGACGGATGGCGGCATTACAGGCCATGTCGTTTGCCAGGGCCGGGTTTGGCGTGCTTCAGATTGATCTTCCGGGTTGTGGAGACAGTCAGAGCGAGTTTGTCGGGGCCTCATGGGACGCCTGGAAAGATAGTATTAATACGGCAATTCATTGGCTGAACATGAAAGGGAACGGCTCTATCCATTTATGGGGTCTCCGGCTGGGCGCGCTTTTAATGATGGACTGGGCAAAAGATGCATTGATTCCCATAGAGAAATATATTTTCTGGCAGCCGGTTTTGAAAGGAGCATTGGCTATGAATCAATTTTTTAGGCTGGCCTCTGCTTCCCGGATGATGGGAAAGGATGGCGAATCCTTAAAGGAAATCCGTGAAACAATAGGCCGGGGGCAAACAGTTGAAATCGGGGGATATGAACTGAATCCTGGCTTGGTGAAAGCCATTGAAAATATGAAGATGGAAGATCTGTCTCCTCCGAAAGGAAGCCGGATCATCTGGAAAAACATATCATTGAATGCTCCCCCTGATATCGGGCCTGCAAACCGGAAAGTGATAGATCTTTTTGAACAAAACGGATGCCGGATAGATGCTGAATCTATTACAGGTAATGCCTTCTGGAACTCTGTTGAAATTTCAATCCTGCCTGATCTGATTACATCCACTACAAATTCAATGATAAGCGGGTAAGTATGGGTATTGAAACGCCGGTTGTCTTTCAGTGCGGATCAGATGAATTGATCGGTATTGTTCACCTGCCAAAAGAAGCATCCTGTTCTTCCGGGGTTCTGATTGTGGTCGGCGGCCCCCAGTACCGGGCCGGCAGCCACAGACAGTTTGTGACTCTTGCAAGGGATCTGGCAAATGCAGGTATACCTGTCATGCGGTTTGATTACAGGGGAATGGGTGACAGCCAGGGAGAGTGTATATCCTTTGAAGAAAGTGAACCGGATATTAAAACAGCCATTGATACCTTTATGCTGAATTGTCCCGGTCTTGAACGGATTGTTTTATGGGGGCTTTGTGATGCCGCTTCTGCCTGTTTAATATATTCATTGTCTGACGAACGGGTCAAGACAATGGTCCTGGCCAATCCCTGGGTAAGGACAGAAGCGGGAATTGCCAAAGCCCGACTGAAACATTATTATACAGCACGATTTTTTGAAAAAGAATTCTGGCTTAAGATTTTAAAATTTGATTTTGATTATTCAGACTCCTTTCGTTCTATCGTTAGCCAGATTAAAAACATGCTGTTTTCTGATGAAAAATCATTGCCGTTTCAAAAGAAAATGGAGAAGGCGATTTCTGAATTTACCGGAAAAATATTGTTTATTGTCAGTGGAAATGATTTGACGGCAACAGAATTTAAAGACTTGGTCAATTCATCAGCGATTTGGAAACAAAAGATTTGGGAAAAGAACATCGAATGGCATGATCTTGTAAATGCTGATCATACTTTTTCCAGAAAACATTGGAAAGCACAAGTGTCTGATCTTACCATAAAATGGGTACAGCAGCATTATGCGTGATTACCTGTTACTTGTCATTATATTCGGCTCTATACCTCTAATTTTAATGCGGCCCTGGATCGGTGTTCTCATGTGGAGTTGGTTGAGTCTGATGAATCCGCATACGGCAGCATGGGGAATTGCAAAAACTTTTCCTGTTGCAAAGGTAATCGGCTTGACGGCACTGTTTGCCCTGCTTCTTGATTCCAATAGAAAGCCTGTCCCCTGGAACAAGAGCCTTATATTGATGGCCATGATATTCATTATGTTTGTTATCACAACATTTACAACACCATGGATGCCGAGTGATGCATTAGATAAACTGTTATTTGTATTTAAGATATTTTTAATGTCTTTTGTCAGCAGTATGTTGATTTACGGCAAAAACAGAATCAGAATTTTCGTCTGGGTTGTCGCCTTATCCATTGGGTTTTATGGTATCAAAGGAGGGATCTTCTCCCTTGCCACAGGGGGAAATTTTAGAATATGGGGTCCCGAAGGTTCATTTATAGGTGATAATAATTCAATGGGTTTGGCCTTTAATATGATTCTTCCATTGTTCATTTTTATTGCCAGGGAAGAATCCAATCGATATCTGCAGATAGGATTAAAATGTGCAGCCCCGCTTATTGCAATTTCAGCGTTGTTTACTTATTCACGCGGGGCTCTTTTAGGTTTGGTCGTTGTCAGCGCACTTATGTTTCCCAAACTTAAGAGAAAGGGCTTGATCATATTTTTGCTCATACCCGTCATTATATTTGGAATCACCAAAATTCCGGATAAATATTTTGACCGGGCAGAAACTATTGCCACTTATGAAGAGGATGATTCAGCCATGACAAGAATTCAGGCCTGGTCTGTTGCATGGAATATTGCAGTGGATTATCCTTTAACCGGTGCAGGGTTTGAATTCTGCTGCCGGGATCAGTACCGCTGGCTTTCCTATTCAGCCCCCGAATATATATCAAGAGGATATACTGAAGCCAGGGCAGCACATAGTATTTATTTTCAGATTTTAGGGGATCATGGGTTTATTGCACTTTTTTTATTTCTCTTGTTATTGCTTTGTACCCTATATGACTTAAGAAAGATAAGAAACAGAGCCTTCACAATTGAATCAAAAAAATGGATTGCCAACTATGCCCTGTCTTTGGAAATCGGTATATGGGGATATGTAATATCCGGAGCCTTTTTAAGCTTGGCTTATTTTGATCTGTTTTATTGCTATGTTGCCATCGGAGCAATTTTGCAAAGAGAATTATATACTGGATAAAAGGGGAAAAGGTTGTATTTATGAAAATACTCACCCTATCATCGGTCTTTCCTAATCAAGCCTTACCGTTTTATGGCCTTTTTGTTTATGAGCGGATGAAACATGTGGCAAAAAAATCCGATGTTTTTGTGGTTTCTCCCATTCCCTGGTCCCCGTTTGATTCATTTATCAGATTCTTTAAAAAAAAATTCAGACCTGCCCGAAAAGGTATAGAAACAAGAGATCAGTTGGAGATGATGTATATACGTTTTTTATGCCTTCCGGGCATTTTCAAATTTCTGGATGGTTATCTGTATTATAGGAGCATATTAAACCCTGTCGGAAAGCTGATCAAAAAAAATGGCATTGATATCATTGACGCTCATTTTGCCTATCCTGACGGTTTTGCCGCCATGCTTTTGGCGAAAAAATCGGGTCTTCCTTTCAGTGTCACCTTAAGGGGAACTGAAGTCCCGTATTCAACCTCATTTTATCGAAGATGGCAGATGAGATGGGTGTTTAAAAAAGCAGATAAAATCATCTGTGTAAGTCAATCCCTTTCTGAGATCGCCTCGGAATTGGGTGCTGAACCGGCTAAGCTGAAAATTATCCCCAACGGGATTAATACCGATATCTTTTATCCCCGGAATCGCAGCAAGGCAAGAACCCGGTTGGGGATTCAGGGCGATACAAAAATAATCCTCTCTGTTGGGGGCCTGGTTAAAAGAAAAGGATTCCACAGGGTTATTCCGCATTTGAAAAAAATGAAAATGGATTTTAAGGATATCCTGTTTATTATTGTAGGAGGTGAATCTGTTGAAGGGAATTATTCAGGGGAATTGAGGGCACTGGTAAATGAACTCGGCCTGGAGGATGTTGTTCGGTTTGAAGGTCTCCAGCCCCCGGAAAAACTCCCTTATTATTATGCTGCCGCAGATATATTTGTGCTGGCGACTGCCAATGAAGGATGGCCTAATGTGATTGTGGAAAGTCTGGCCTGTGGCACGCCAGTGGTGGCAACTGATGTCGGCGGTGTAAAAGAAATAATAACCCATGATGACCTGGGCTATACGGTTCCCTTTGATGATCCGGAAGCATTGTATGCCAAGATGAAAAAAGCATTGGGGCAGAGCTGGGATCATGAAAAAATATCATCTTATGCGTGCAGGAGAAGTTGGAACAATGTGGCTGACGAGGTCTTGACAATGTTTAAGGAAATTTTAAGGGAGAAATAAATTTGTGTGGGATTGCCGGATATTTCTGCAAAAGCAATGATAAAGTAAATCTGGATTTACTGAAACAGATGACCCGGACCCTGATCCACAGAGGTCCGGATGAAGAGGGTTATTTTGTCAATGACAATGGTTCTGCAGGATTGGGCCATCGGCGTTTAAGCATCATTGACCTTGCCACAGGCCGGCAGCCCTTGAGCAATGAGGACGGAAGCATCTGGATCTCCTTTAACGGGGAAATTTACAATTTTAAGGATTTGATCCGGGACCTGGAAGCAAAGGGCCATATCTTCCGCACCAAATCAGATACTGAAGCCATTGTGCATGCCTATGAAGAATGGGGGACGGATGCAGTCAAAAAGCTGAGGGGCATGTTTGCCTTTGCCCTTTGGGATGAAAACAAGCACCAGCTTTTTCTGGCCCGGGACCGAGTCGGTAAAAAACCTTTGTATTATCTGGATGATACCCGGCGGTTTATGTTCGGTTCTGAAATCAAGGCGATCCTCCAGGCACCAGGAGTGTCCCGGCAGATCGATTATACCTCTTTTTATGATTATCTGTCCCTGCTGTATGTGCCGGCTCCGAAAACCATCTTCAAATCCATAAAAAAGCTCCCGGCAGGGCATTGGGCTATGGTAACGGCTGATACCATAAAGATTGAATCCTATTGGGATTTATCTTTTTTTCCGGATAATGAGTTGACTGAATCCAGGATGATGGAGGATCTTTTGAATATCCTGGAAGAATCTACCCGGATCAGGATGGTCAGTGAAGTGCCCCTGGGTGCATTCCTGTCCGGAGGGGTGGATTCCTCCGCGGTGGTGGCATTGATGGCAAAAGCCTCTTCTATCCCGGTGAAAACCAATTCCATATCTTTCAGTTTGGCCAAGTATAATGAGGCTGCCTTTGCGCAGAAAGTAGCAGAATTGTTTAACACGGATCATCATGAATTTCATGTCACGCCCGAGGCAGTGCCCATTGTAGAAAAGCTGGCCTGGCATTATGATGAACCATTTGCAGATTCTTCAGCCGTCCCGACCTATTATGTGTCTGAAACAGCCCGGAGAAGCGTGACGGTTTCCTTGTCCGGGGATGGCGGGGATGAAAATTTTGCCGGTTACCGCCGGTATTATTTTGACATGCGGGAAAACGCCGTACGTAATCTGATTCCGGCTGTCTTGAGAAACCCGGTATTCGGCACCATGGGCAGGCTCTATCCCAAAGCCGATTACCTGCCCCGGATTTTCAGGGGGAAGGCCTTTATCTCCAATGTGGCCCGTGATCCGGTGGATGCATATTATTTTTCCGTCAGTGCTCTGTATGGTGAAGAAAAGCGAAATCTGGTCAGCCCGGATATCCTGAAGGAAATCGGGGGTTATCAGACCCGGGACCTGTTTTATGATCTGTATAAAAAAGCGCCGGCCGTTGATCACCTGTCAAAGATTCAATACATAGATATCAAGACCTATTTGTGTGATGATATCCTGACCAAGGTGGACCGGGCAGGCATGGCTGTTTCTCTGGAAGTCAGGTGCCCGATCCTGGATCACATGTTCATGGAATATGCAGCCAAAATCCCGTCAAAATATAAACTGAAGGGTAAAGATGGGAAGCATATTTTTAAAAAAGCCCTGAAAAAATACCTGCCCGACGACATCCTTTATCGAAAGAAGATGGGGTTTGGGGTTCCGGTGGAAGAATGGCTGAGAAAAGATCTGCGTGATTACGGCCAAAGCTTGGTCTTAAAAGGCGGGGCAAGCCGGCAATACCTGGAAAAATCCATGCTGGAAAAATTCTGGAATGAACACCAGAGCGGACTGAGAAACCGGTCTACGGAACTCTGGATCATCATGATGCTGAATCTCTGGCATCAGAATTTTGCCGGTTGATCACGGATATGACTTCTGTCAGGGTTGTGCATGTGATTTATTCCTTTGGGATCGGCGGTCTTGAAAAAGGCATCACCACCCTGATCAACCATGGGTCTCCTGATATTGAGCATACCATCATCAGCCTTTGTGGCAACCGGGAATCGGAAAGGTTCTTGAAACGGCCTGCAAGGATTATCTCTCTGGACAAGCAACACGGTAATTCCCTAAGGTTTATATGGGGATTATCCAAGTTGATTCAAAGCATTCATCCGGATGTTGTCCATACAAGGAACTGGAGCGGTATGGATGGTGTTCTGGCGGCAAAGCTTGCCGGAGTGAAAACCATTATTCATGGTGAGCACGGCTGGGACATGTTCGATCCAGCGGGCGCAGACAAAAAAAGAAGAAGGGTCAGAAAACTGATTTCCTTTCTGGTGAGCCATTACACCTGTGTGTCAAAGCAGCTTGAATTCTGGCTCAAACATGAAGTCAGAGTGAAAAAAAACATTATCCAGATTTATAACGGTATTGATGCGATGCGGTTCCGGCCTGCAGACCGGGAAGAAAAATCTGCTTTAAAACAGCAGTTCGGGTTTTCACCAAATAATTTTATTGTTGGGATTGTGGCTCGCCTGGATGCCATCAAAAACCATTCGACATTATTTGAAGCATTTAAAATTGTCTTCCAAAGCAATCCTTTTGCAAAACTGGTGGTGGTGGGCGATGGGCCTGAAGCAGAACGTTTGAAATCCGAAGCGTCTGAAAATATACTATTTCTTGGGTATCGTTCAGATGCGGATATACTGATGCGGTGTTTTGATGTGTTTGTGCTGCCATCATTTAATGAGGGCATATCCAATACCATTTTGGAGGCCATGGCTTCCGGGCTGCCGGTGATAGCCTCCAATGCCGGCGGGAATCCGGAAATTGTGGAAGACGGCGTGAACGGATTTCTTGTGGAATCCCGGGAACCGGCCCGGATGGCGGACAGGATGATGGAATATATTACCGGACCGGATATCATGGTCAGGCACGGGGAGCAGGGGCGGAAACTGGCTATTGAAAATTTCTCCATAGAGGCCATGGTTAACCGGTATGAATCTGTTTATCAACCTGGTTGATGGAAATTGAGCATTTTGAATGATGATACCCTGAAAATCATACCATTAGCCCCTTTGATCTGGCTGGTATGCATTGTTTATGGGAGCCTGATTCCGTTTCATATCCGCCCTGTTGTTTTTTCTGATGCCTTGATTTTATTCAGACAGATCCCCCTTTTGAATCTAGAGGCAGGGTCTAGGGCAGATTGGGTCGCCAATATCCTTTTATACACCCCCCTTGGTTTTTTGCTTTCCGGGGCGGTATTTTCTAAATCCACTTCGGTTTTAAAAAACAGTCTGCTTTCCGGGGCTGTTTTTTTTTCCTGCCTACTGGTTGCCCTTCTTGTCGAATTCTTTCAAATCTTTTTTTCTCCCAGAACCGTTTCCTTAAATGATCTGATTGCAGAAACCATCGGAAGTCTTGCTGGTGTTTTTTTATGGCAGGCCTGTGGGCAAAAGCTGTTAAAAACCTGGCAGGTTTTGACGTGCAAAAGCCGTCCGGAATCCAGATTGACTGCAATGTTTGTTTTTTATGTGATCTTTTTAATCAGTATTGCGCTTTTTCCCTTTGACTTTTTGATTTCAATACAGGAGATCCATAAAAAATTTCAGACATGGAAAACCCAGCCGTTCCTGGATTCCGGTTTTGTTTTCTGGTTAAAAATTCCTGTTGAAGCCATGCTTTTTATTCCCTTAGGGGGATACATTGGTCTGAAACTCAGGCACGTATCATTAAAAAGAAAAATGATTTTTACACTGACTGTTGCTTTAATTATCTCTTTTCTAATTGAATTTTTACAGTTTTTTTTAGTCTCCGGTATTTCACAGCCTTTTTCTGTGTTGGTAAAGGGAGCAGGGGCCTTTGCTGGATTATTGATCACAAAAATACCAATGAACCGCTACTGGGTGTTCTTCAAACCCTTTGCAGGCCTTCTGGCGGCCGGTGCAATGCCTTTATACCTGATCATATGTCTGAGACTGAATGGTTGGGGGGTGTCGGGTTGGATAAATGTCAGGAGCGCAATTTCAAGCTTTGAGTTTCACATGCTGATTCCATTTTATTTCCATTATTTTACAACAGAAACCCGGGCTGTTCTCAGCCTTATTCTGAGTTTCGGTCTATATGTACCCATCGGAATGGTAGGATGGATACTCCGTTTCCGGTTGTCCCTGTCGGTTTTTATTGCTGTGGGCCTGGCATTTGCCGTAGAATCGGGAAAACTTTTCCAAGCCGGACTTCATCCTGATTTTACCAATATTCTTGTTGCCGGTGTATCGGTTATCACCGGTTTTAAGCTGTTGGGTTATTTTCTTCCTGTTCTGAGTCAATTGTATAATGAATAAATCGATTGCCATTGCATCAGCCGTTCTTCTCGGGGTGTCCTGTTACACTTATCCTCCGGGCTGGATACTGCCCGGCATGGTTCTTTTTGCCTTGGGCTGCTTTTTGTGGATATACCCTAAAACCTGGATGTTTATCGTACCTGCGGCAGTACCGGTATTTGATTTTTCTCCTGTGACGGGTATATTGTTTTTCAATGAATTTGATATGGTGGTTATGACCGTATGCCTGGTTTTATATCTAAAACCGTATAAGACCAATAAAACCCTTTCATTTCCCAGGGGGGCAAAATTATTGATCGTAATAATGTCCTTTCTGTATGGTGTAAGTGTTCTGCTTGGTATCTATCCTTTTGAGCCCTTTGAATGGGACCGGATTGCCCACCCCTACAGTCGGTATTCAAGCCTCCGGATGATAAAGGGATATATTTTTGCGGTGTTGTTGATCCCCTTTTTACAGCAGGGAATTTATTATTCTGAAAACATAAAGAAATTCATCCTTCCTGGCCTTATGGCCGGATTCGGGTTTGTGGCAGCATTTGTATTATGGGAGCGCCAGGTTTTTTCAGGTCTGTTTAATTTTTCCAACGATTACCGAATTACTTCGACCTTTTTTGAAATGAATACGGGAGGTGCATTTATTGACGGTTATCTGTCCATGAGCCTGCCTTTTATTTTTGCCTGTTTTTTCTTCTGGAAGAATCCGCTCGTGAAAATTGCAGGTTTCGGATTGTTCTGTGCCGGGCTGTATGCACTTCTGGTCACTTTTTCGCGGATATGTTATGCTTCGTTCCTTGTGTCTATGATGCCATTGGCTATCGGCGGGATTGTGGTCCATGCAAAAAAATGGAAAACAACATTGTTGATCATCATGATAATCATGGTGACGGCTATGATGACACTGCCGGTTCTAAAAGGAGGATATATTAAAGATCGTTTTAGCGGTTTGGCTGACGGTATTGCCATCCGTTTGCAGCACTGGCACGATGCTTACCGGAAAATGAGCCCGGATTCAACAAACATTTTTTTCGGCATGGGGCCAGGGACTTTTCCAGCCTTGTATTTTGAAATTCCTGATTATATCAAACCTGGTATCTACAAGATCATGACGGAAAAAGAGAATAAATTTCTCAGGCTCTATCCAGGAGATTCATTATATTTCGGTCAAAGAATTTTACCGAAACCGGATCAAACATATACTCTAACATTTTTTGCAAGGTCCGGCCGGTCCGGAAGCGATTTAACATTCCCTGTCTGTGAAAAATCCATACTGCATTCATTTAACTGTAATTGGAAGACAATAGCAATAACAGGTGATGGCAAAACCTGGGAACCTTATAAAATTGATTACCCTGATCTTAAAATCGGGCAGGGAAGTTTTTATCAGAAACGGCCGGTTGAGATAGCCATATATAACGGCAGCGGTAATTCTGTGATTGATATTGATAATATCATGCTGACTGACGGTGAAGGGGATAACCTCATACAAAATGGTGATTTTTCCAAAGGCAGCCATTTTTGGTTTTTTACTGTGGATAATCATCTGCCGTGGCATATCAAAAATTTATGGGTGAGCCTGTTATTTGAAACAGGATTATTGGGTTTATCGGCCTTTTCGTTGTTTGTCTTGTTTGTCTTTATAATCCTTCTCCAAAGTATTGCAAAAAAGGATCTATTGTCTTTGATACTGTTCAGTTCTTTTTGTGGGTTTTTTACCGTTGGACTTATAGACAGCCTTTTTGATTCTCCCCGGATAGCCTTTCTTTTTTATTTTTTCTCGTTTTTGTCCCTGCTTTATGCAGGCACAGACAATGATGACCGCAACCGGTTAAACCTTAAGAGTTAATAAAAGGGGTAAAATGTATAATAAGTTTGTAAAACATATTATTTTCCCGCTTCATGAAAAAATACTAGGCAGAGAAACTTATCAATTTCTGGGTCGTCTTGAAAAGGAGCAGTATCTTGACGGACGGGAACTTGAATTACTCAGGTTCAGGAAGCTGAAAGCGCTGCTGATTCATGCCGGTAAAAATATATCTTTTTACAAGCAGCGGTTTGCCGATGCAGGGTTTAATCCTGAAAAAATGCAAGCCATTGAGGATATTAGGGTTTTACCGCTCTTGTCCAAGGAAGAAATCCGTAAAAATCTTGACCGGATGAAATGGAAGGATACTCCGGGAGGGCTTTTTCGCTATAATACCGGCGGATCATCCGGAAAACCCCTTGTGTTTTATTTTGATCGGCGGCGCCAGGCTTATGATGCGGCTGCCAGGGCCCTGACCCATAAATGGTGGGGTGTGGATATCGGGGATAAGGAATTATATTTATGGGGATCTCCCCTTGAGATCACGAAGCAGGATAAGATGAAAGATTTTCGGGACTGGCTGACCAATGACCTTTTGATCAGTGCCTTTGAAATCTCTGAAAAAAAAATCCCGGAGATGATGGAAAAAATAAAAAGATTTAAGCCCAAATGTGTATTTGGTTATCCCAGCACCATTGCTTTGTTTTGCGAGGTTGCGGGTAAATTTGGCTACCGGCTTGATAAAGAAGGAGTCAATGTTGTTTTTTCAACGGCTGAAGTTCTGTACGATCACCAAAGGGAAAGCATTTCAAAAAGCTTTGGGGGTGTTCCGGTAACCGATTGCTATGGCAGCCGGGAAGGCGGGTTTGTCTGTCACGAATGCGAACAGGGTCGGTATCATGTGATTGAGCCCAATTATCTCATAGAGTTTTTGCAGAATGGCAGAGATGTCGGCATAGGAGAAGACGGCGAAGTGATTCTGACCCATCTTGATGCCTGGGGCATGCCTTTTATCAGGTACCGGACAGGCGATGTGGCTCAGCCGGGTGAAGGCGGCTGCACCTGTGGCAGAACCTGGCGAACTATCCGGAATATCAGGGGCCGGACTACCGATTTTATTGTTACCCCGGATGGGCGGTGGCAGCATGCCCTTTCTGTGATTTATGTGGTTCGGGATATTGAAGGGGTTGATGAATTCAAAATTATTCAGCACCGGCCGGATGAGGTTGAGGTCCTGATCAAAATTCATCCTGAAATTTTTCCAGCCAATGGACAGACGTGTATTGTTCAAGGCTTTAAAAAAAGAATGGGCAATGAGGTGAATGTGATGGTCAATTTTGTGGATGAGATCCCCAGGGATGCCTCCGGTAAATACAGGTATGTAGTATCGAAAGTAGCATCTTTTAAATAAGCAAATGCATTCTGTAACGGGTTCACTTCTCAGTGTGTGTTTGTTGTCAAAGGTTCTTTAAGGTATTCGATTTTGGACGATATTATGTATTCTTGACAAAAACCCCCTTTCTATTCTATCCTTTTAAAGGATTGATTTGCTAATTTAAAATAGAGACCATGACCTTATATCCGGAACAAAATGACAAAATTGAGAGGCAGGCTTTTCAGTATTCCCTCATGGGGGAAAGGTGGATTGGCTCTCCTGCGACCATCACGTGGAGTTTTGCCGAAGATAGTACCTATGATCAGATCCTGAGCCGGAGTTATTCCGATTATCCTGATTTTGAGGCTGCCTTTGATGCAACCCAGAAGCAATTGGTGCAAAGTGCATTTCAAGCCTGGGAGGATGCTGCCAATATTGATTTTGTCGAGCAGGATGATTCTTCTGCCACCAAGGTCAGAATCGGGTTGGACTCAATTGATGGTCGCAGTTTGAGTGGCGGAACCTTAGGTCAGGCCACTGTTTGGTCGACAAACAATATATTTAACCATGCTGCTATCCAGATCGATTCGGCCGACATGCCAGAGGCTGATTTCAGCACAAATAGCCCGCCCTCCGGCAAGTGGTCCTTTTTTGCGACCGTTACCCATGAGATCGGTCACGCTTTGGGACTTGCTCACTCTTCCTTATCCTCGGCTTTGATGTATCGTTTCTCCGGCAGCACAGTGGACCTGACAGCCGACGATATTGCAGGCATTGTCGCTGTTTATGGTCAACCCCAAAGAGTATCACAAAGTGTCCAGGACCTTCCATCACTGGCAAAAGGGATTGACCCCACCATGTACCTGGCGGTAAATCAGGATGTGGCCTATGCCGGAATTGATCCTGTCATGCATTTCAACACTTTTGGCTGGCTCGAAGGACGCAATCCCAATAATTTTTTCGATGTTCAATTTTATCTTGCGGCTAATCCCGATGTTAGCGCCGCCGTCGTGAATCCATTGGACCACTATATCGAATTCGGCTGGAAGGAGAACCGGGACCCTTCCGAAAACTTCAGCACCAGCGGCTACCTTGACGCCAACCCGGATGTTAAACTGGTCGGCATCAATCCCTTGTTACACTATTTAACGTTCGGTTACGGCGAAGGCAGACCTTTGGCTTGAATGCGCTATAATTAATCACTCTGTATTGTGTTCAAAATTTCCTTCATGCCCATCCATTAACCCTATCGATATAAAATTATCTATTGACATGTCCTCTATTCTGATTAATGTTAGTCAGCCATTGACCATGGGCTTGAGGGTTTTTCCAATTGAAGGCCCCCCTGGCCATAAAAAGGTTTTTTAGGAGGCAGAGTGCACGAACCCGGAGTCTTGATTGCCGTTAATGTTTTGTTGTTGTATACCCTTCTGGGACCTGTGGTTTTGTTTGCCATCTATGTTTTATTTGATTTTCTGAACAAACCCGCAAAAAGACAGGCACCTGCAACCCCTCAAAAAAAAAATCCGGCATTATGGACAAAAGAAGAGATCCATGCCCACCTGAACCGGATATGATCCATGACTGATTTTTTGAAACAATGGAATAAGTATTTCACATTTGCCGCTTTGTTAAGTTGTTTTGTGAATATACTTCAGCTCACTTTTTCATTTTATATGTTTACCATATACCGCAATGTCATGATTTCTTACAGCGGGTTCTCCCTTGCCAATATTACAACTGCTGCCTTTTTTTCAATTATGGTCTTAGGGCTTTTTCTCTATCTGAGATCCGGATTGCTGGCCATGGCCGGTAAAAATCTGAACCTGGCATTGAGAGAGAAGGTGTATGCCTTTATGGTGAAGGCGAATGTCATCGACAGCAAAAGAGCCTACCAGGGGGGGCTCAATGATCTCGATGCGCTCCACAATTATTTTGCATCACCAGCGATTTATGCCCTGTTTGACGCTCCATGGGCTCCTTTTTATCTTGGTCTTATATATTTTATTCACCCGGTCCTTGGTCTTGTTGCCACAGTTGGGGCTCTGGTTGTGGTGGGATTGAGCGGGCTCCAGGAGATTCTTGTCCGCAGGAGCATGAAAGAGGCCAATATTATTAATATAAAAAATTTCCGGTTTATTGATTCCTTTATGCGAAATGCAGAGGTCATCAATGGTATGGGTATGATCAGCGCTATCCGTGACCGGTTTTTAAAGGGCAACAGCAGGGTGATGGTGAATCAGACCGAATCCAGTAATGCTGCGGCTGCCATCCAGGCGGTGATCAAGCCCATGCAGAATCTGATCCAGGTCATGATTTACTGTGCCGGTGCCTATTATGCGGTTAGACACGGATTTGACGTCGGGCTTATGGTGGCGGCATCCATTATTATGGGCCGGGGGCTTGCACCGTTGATGCAGGTGGTGTCTTCCTGGAGGTTTACGACACAGGTCAGGGAGTCTTACCGGAAACTGAAAGTTTTTTCTTCTTTTATTGAGCAGCAGCAGGTCCTGGGAATGGCTTTACCGCCTCCAAAAGGGCAGGTTACTGTCGAGGGTGCTGTGTTGAAAATGAATAACCGGGTCCTGTTGAAAGGAGTGTCCTTTGAATTAAGACCTGGGGAATTGTTAGGGCTCATTGGCCCCAGTGGTGCCGGTAAAACAACCCTGTGCCGGCTGCTCCTGGGGATCTGGCCGTCCATGGGCGGAAAAGTATACCTGGATGGAAGAGATATTTTTTCATGGGACAAAGAAGAGATTGGAGAATACATCGGGTATCTGCCCCAGGAAATAGAATTGTTTCCCGGTACTGTGGCTGAAAATATTGCACGGCTCGGAAAAATTGAAGCTGAAAATATTGAAAGAGCCATTGAGATCACCGGGATCAAAAAAATGGTGGATAGTTTCCCGAATGGACTTGAAACTCAGTTGGAAGGCGAGAAAGGGCTGAAGCTGTCCGGCGGTCAGAAACAGAAAATCGGTCTTGCACGGGCTTTGTATCAGAATCCCAGGCTGCTCGTCCTGGATGAGCCCACTTCCAATCTGGATGAAGAGGGTGAAACCCGGTTATTGACCGCTTTGATGAATATGAAACAGGAGCGGAATTGTACCTGCATCATGGTCACCCACAAACCATCCCTGCTGCAGTCCATGGACAAGATCATGGTGTTGAGGGAGGGCAGCATTGCCATGCTGGGGACAAAAGATGAAGTCTTTGCAAAATTAGCAGGGGCGGCATGATTAATTTTCTTCGTTCCTGTATAAAATATTTTGTGTTTGCAGGATTTTTTTCGCTTTTTATCAACACCCTGCGTCTGACCTTTTCCCTGTATATGCTTTCCGTTTACGACAAGGTTTTAAGCAGCGGCAGCCTGTCTACGCTTTCTATCATAACGGTTATTGCAATTCTGGCACTGGTCGTCACAGGATGCCTGGAGTTTTGCCGGTCCACTCTGCTGATCCGGGCCGCGATCAAGATGGATGAACTCTTAAGTCCGCGGGTGTTAAAAGATATGCTCCAGGACATGTGCCGTGCGGACAGTATGAAATATACTTCAGGGCTGAAAGATATCAATACCCTGCGTAATTACCTGGGAGGGAGTTCTATTTTTGCTTTTTTTGATGTGCCCTGGATCTTTATTTATCTCGGGATTATCTTCCTCATTCATCCTGTATTGGGAATGACAGCCACGGGTGGGGCAATTATGATTTTAACCCTGGGTCTTTTGCAGAATTTATTGACAAAGAAGGATCTGGCCGTCGCCGCTTCATTCAACAACCAGGGCCGGCAATGGGTTTCGACAAGTTTCAGAACAGCCCGGGAACTTCAGAGTATGGGGATGATTGATGCTGCGGCAAAGGGTTTTTGCAGAATCCATGACCGGGAGATCAAATTTAAGGATAAGGCTGGAAATATAAACCATATTCTGGGTGCATTCGGCCAGAGTTTCGGTGTCTTGATGCAGGTCATTATTTTTGGCGCAGGAGCCGCCCTGGTTGTGGCCCATAAAGCCGATCCCGGGGTGATCATTGCCGCCTCCATCATCATGGGTCAGGCCCTTTCCCCTGTGAACCAGGGAATTGCAGCCTGGAAGCAGACTTCAGATGCCAGGAACGCTTATGATAATTTAAAAAAACTATTAAAAACATCTGAAAATAAAATTTCATTGGCGCTTGAAACCCTGGACGGAAATCTGAAAGTTGACAATATCAGCCTTGATATTGGTGACGCCCGGGTTTTGAAATCCATTGATTTCTCTTTAAAACCCGGTGAGATCATGGGACTTGTCGGACCCAACGGCGCTGGAAAAACATCCTTGTGCCGGATGATCCTGGGAATGTGGGCTCCGAGCCTGGGTGAGGTGAAACTGGACGGGCTTGATGTGTTTCAATTGGACAATGATTCATTGGGTCGGTTCTTTGGATATCTGCCCCAGAACGTGGAATTGTTCTCTGGCACGGTTAAGGAAAATATTGCCAGGATGGGGGAAGTGGATGATATGAAAATAGTTGAAGCGGCAAAAAAAGCCGGTGCACATGAAATCATTTTAAGATTTCCCCAGGGTTATGATACCGATATCGGAGAGGCAGGGCAGAGCCTTTCCGGTGGTCAAAGACAGCGGGTGGGGCTTGCCAGAGCCCTATACGGGAATCCGAAGCTGGTGATCCTGGATGAACCTGATTCCAATCTGGATGAAGCAGGTGAGCAGGCCCTGATGAGGGCGCTGCGTGAACTTAAGGCCATGGGTGCTACAACCATTATGATTACACACAAACCAGCCCTTTTATCTACAGTGGATAAAATTTTGGTTCTTGAAAACGGGGAAATGGTTCGATTCGGTGATAGAAATAAGATCTTTGGGCAAATGATGCAGCAAAAATAAGGTACAGGGTGGGGAGAAAATGAATGCAGGAAATGATTAAATCCGGGATTAGGTTTTTTATCGGTGCAGGTTTTTTTGGAATTTGTATCAATCTGATATACCTTGCTGTTCCGGTCTATATGATGATTGTCTATGACAGGGTCTTGTTCAGTTCCAGCCAGGCCACACTTTATACTCTGGGAGCGGGTGTACTGATAAGCCTTTTAGTGATGGGGGGAATTGATTTTGTCCGCCAGAGGATACTGGACCTGGCAGGCAATCGACTGGTTCAAAAAATGCAACCCTTTGTGATTAAAAGTTTGCCTGTCTATGCTGGAGGGCTTCAAGATCTTGAACTTTTAAGAAATGCCTTAGCCGGGGGTAAACTTTTATATGTCCTTGATCTGCCATGGATGCTGGTTTATTTGATAATTTTATATCTTATTCATCCTTTTATCGGGGGAATATCCTTTACAGCAGTTCTCATAGCGGGAATTTCACTCGCCTTGCACAGGGTGCTTGAAAAAAAAAGATATATTCTTGCAGACCTTGCGTTTAAATCCAATTTAGATTCTTTGCAAAAATCCCTATCCCATTCCGAACTTGTATCCGGTATGGGGATGTACAGTGCCGTTATGGAAAAATACAGGGAGACCGATGATCAGGTCATGGCACTAAGGGCTGAGGCAGGCGCATTTCAGTCAGGAATAGAAGCTGCACTCCGTTTTTTTTATGTTGTGGTTTCAGTATTGGTTTTCGGGACAGGCGTGGTGGTGTTTTTTTCCGGTGAGATTACGGTTGGGGCTGTCTTTGCAAGTGTATTGATAATGGCCCGGCTTTTGTATCCTTTGGAATGCAGTCTTTTTAATATGAAGAGTTCCATAGAGGCCATGGCTGCATATGACCGGTTAAAAGAATTTGTGAATATAGAAAAACAAAAAGACAAACTGTCGTTGCCTGCTCCTGAGGGGAAATTTGATATGGAAGCAATTGGCCTGGCATTGAACGGTAAGACGATTTTGCATAATATTTCTTTTTCCTTGAATCCTGGTGAAAGTCTGGGGGTTTTCGGGCCTTCATCTGCAGGAAAAACCTCTTTGTGCAAGGTGATGCTGGGAATCCGGCCGGTAGCAGTAGGGAAAGTCAGGCTGGATGGGGCGGAGATTTCCCAATGGCCTATGGATGAATTTGGCGGATATGTGGGATATCTGCCCCAGGAGACTGAATTGTTCCCGGTAAATGTGGCTGAGAACATTTCGCGGCTCAGGGAAGTGGATTCTGAAAAAGTGGTAAAGGCTGCGCAAAAAGCAGGGGTTCATGAAATGATCTTAAAACTCCCCCAGGGATATGATACCAAAATTGATCTGACCGGCAAAAATCTTTCAGCTGCTCAGCGTCAGTTGATTTCCCTTGCAAGGGCTTTTTATGGTGATCCAAAATTTGTAGTCATGGATGAACCTCACACCCATTTGGATGACCAGGGGTTTAAAATATTGCTCCAGGCAATGGCTCGTCTGAAAACTGAAAAAACTACAACCGTGATAGTTACGGATCGCCCCAATCTGTTGGTGAATATGGATAAAATTTTAGTGATCAAGGATGGTCAGGTGGCCATGTACGGCCCTGCTAAAGACGTATTGAATCAGCTCGTTAACAGGCAACAACCCCAGGCAGCAGGAGTGTAGAAATGGAAGATAAAAATACAATTTTGAATACTGATCCGACCCGGTATATTATTGCAGGGCTTTTCGTTATTGTCCTGTTTTTTGGTGGTCTGACAGCCTGGTCGGTTTTTTTTCCCTTCCAGGGTGCTGTTATTGCTTCGGGTGTGGTCAAAGTGTCTGGGGAAAAAAAGGTGGTACAGCATCTTGAGGGTGGATTGATCAATAAAATATTTGTAAAGGAAGGGGATAGGGTTTCCTCAGGAGATGTGCTTATTGAACTGGCAAGTTCCCAAGTCAGCTCAAATGTAGATCTTCTTCAGGGCAGGTTATGGGGCAAACAGGCTGAGGCATCACGATTCAAGGCTGAAGCGGGGATGAAATCGGAAATAGCCTGGTCTGAAGAATTTGAAAAATTGAAGGGGAATAGAGAAATTTCCGAAATTATTCTCACGGAAGAAAAAATTTTTTCATCAAGACGTTCTGATTTGCAAGGAAAAGTAGAATTGTATAATTCCCAGATAAAGCAACTGGGGAATCGGATTGAAGGTGCAAAAGAAGAGCTGAAAAGCCTTGAGGAAATTATCTTGAATCTGGAAGAAGATCTGAAAAGCAAACGACCCCTTGTAAAGGACAAATATCTGGGGAAAACCAATGTCCTTGAACTTGAACGAATCCTGTCCGAACAAAAAGGGCGGAGGGGAAAGCTCAACCAGGATATTGCCCAGTTTCATCAAATGATCCAGGAATTTCAACTTCGTATCGTGGACACCGAAAACCAGTATAAGGAAAAGGCGGTTTCGGAACTGGGGCAGGTGACCGACGCCATATTTGAGATACAAGAACAGATCAAGCCCCAGTTGGATGCAAAAGAGCGCTTGGAGATACGGGCACCGGTCAGCGGCACAGTGATCAATATGCAGATCCATTCTGAAGAAAGCGGTGTGGTCCGGCCTGGAATGCCCTTGCTTGAAATTGTGCCTGAAGATTTAAAAATGATCATAAAAGCCCAGGTTCGGCCCCAGGACATTGTGAGTGTAAAAGCCGGACAGGAGACCAAGGTGCAGTTAGCCGCATTTCAGAGAAAATCAACACCGCCGGTAAAAGGAAAGGTGATCTATGTGTCACCGGACTTGCTCAGCCAACAGAACGCCCAGGGATTTGTGTCTTATTATGAAGCCCATGTGGAAATAGACCCGGAAGATCTGGCTGCTAAAAATGCCTACCTTTCGCCCGGAATGCCTGTTTCCTGTTATATTACGACAGAAAAGCGGACTGTAATCAGTTATCTTCTGGGACCATTGCTGAAAAATGTAGATACGGCACTACGTGAGTAATTGTCATGGCAAGGGGCCGTTTTCATTGTTTGGAAACGGCCCCTTGGTAACTCACTGAGATAGTTTTGTACAAACTATGCAAGAAAGGCAAATTTGGATAAAGACTGTAAATGAGTATATACCATCGGCATGGTTCCGTTCTTGACAAAACCGGCAATGGTTTTGTCATCCAGGGTAAGTAATTTTTCCATGTCAATACCTTTGAATCCATTAACGCTTCTTTGTTGGCCGTTAATTTGAAAATCAAATTTACGTGCGGCAATCAATTCTTTTTCAGCCAGTGCAGTGAACAGAGTTTTTGTCACAGCCAATTCCTGGTGATAAAGCTTTAATGTGCTAAAAATACCCTGAATAAATTCATTGGGCTCTCCGTCAGCCGTAAAAAGGGGCTCTCCCTGACCCGCAGCAAAATGTTCGGCATTCCGGTCCAGGCATAGGGCATATTGATCTTCTTTGTTTTCAATTTTTGCAAAAACAAAGGGATATAGCCGGATGCAAAGAGGGATATAGGGGGCTTTCCATCTGCCCTGTTCGTCCACATATCGGTTCATTCCTTCCTTAATGGACAGCAGGGCCATGGGGGTCGGATTGCCATCGGCAGGAAGGATGATGGGATAAAATTGTGATACCGGCAGCATCTCTGAAAAAGAAATCGGTACCGATGAAATGGTTTTTGCAAAATTAAAGGTTTGCAATTTTGATAATCTGAGTTCCTGGTGTTTTGATTTATCAAGCGGTTCAAGGTTTTCATGTGGTTCAAGAGCTTTAGACATAAACTATGTTTTCCTTTTTGTAGTATGCAGGTCTTTTTTAACTTTTGTTCTGATATCATGAATTCAAAAAAGAAATCAACACTAACTGAAACAAAAACTATATGGCTATCAAGAAAAAAAGAAGCGGAGAAAAAAATTGACCGATGGCAATTATCAAAGTATACCAGGACAGAACCATCCCAAAGCGATTGACAGGAGCGACTTTTCTAAATGAGCCGTACAAAACAGGTATCTGGAATCGTTATTTTAGGATGGACAAGAAAATTCTGACAGGGGACATAGCAAGGATATGATGACAAGGGTTTCTGTCTGCATGGCATTGTATAATGGCAGCGAATATGTTGAGGAACAATTAAAGTCTATTTTAATTCAGTTATCAGATGCAGATGAGATTATTATCTCTGATGACGGTTCCACAGATGATTCGCTAAAAATTGTCCAGGGTTTGAATGATCATAGAATACGATTGATAGAAAATAAAAACACAAATAATTTAATCCTGAATTTTGAAAATGCCCTGAGACATGCCTGCGGTAAATATCTTTTTCTGACAGATCAGGATGATATCTGGGAACCCCATAAAATTAATGTCATGATGAAATATCTGAAAGACTATGATCTTGTTGTCAGTGATTGCTCTGTTATAAACCGAAACGGAAATATCATAAATGATTCTTATTTTAAATTGAGAGGATCCGGAAAAGGCTTATTAAAGAATCTGATCAAAAACCGTTATGTGGGTTGCTGTATGGCATTCAATCGGTTTGTGCTGGATAGATCACTGCCGTTCCCCAAAACAATCCCTATGCATGACTGGTGGATCGGTATGGTTGCCGAAATGTTCGGAAAAACTTTTTTTTGTGGAAAAGCGCTTGTAAAATATAGGAGACATGATAAAAATACATCTCCGTTTATTGATCACAACCAATATGGTTTTTTAGAAAAGATTGGGTTTCGGATGAATTTATGTTGGGCATTGTTTAAGCTTTTTTCAGGCCGATGAACAGGATGAGTTTTAAATTCATGACCATCTTTTGACAAGCTATATTTTTTTTAAGGGAGTGATGTAATTTGTAAATTAAGGGATTCAGCGTAATGGGAAAAGAAAAGATAGAGGTTTCCATCATTATTATTAATTATAATACCAGGGAACTGACAAAAAATTGTATTGACTCCATCTTTTACCACACCCAAAAAAACTGTTTCGAAGTGATTGTGATTGATAATGCCTCAAGTGATGGCTCTCGTAATGCCCTTTCAACCCTTGAATATGAAAATTACCACTATATCTATAATGAAAAAAATTCCGGTTTTTCAAAGGCAAATAACAGGGCTGCAATTGCAGCTTCAGGTGATTATTTATTCTTTATGAATTCCGATATGGTTTTTGTAAATGATGTCGTGTCTTTTCTGTTTGAAAAGATTCATCACAATCCAGCAATCGGCATTGTTGGGCCGAAATTTTTGAATCCTGACGGCACCTTACAGGTTTCATGCAGAAATTTTCCAGGTATTATCTTTGGCCTGACAAAATTTTTTCCATTTTTAAAAAAAAAATTGTCAGGAAAAAATTTGGAATATTATCAGGATCAAAGGAATTATTCCATTGAGCAAACGGTTGATACGGTTTCTGCCGGTGCCCTGATGATTTCAAGAAAGCTGTTCGGGGATATCGGCGGGTTTGATGAGTTCAGTTTCATGTACGCGGAAGATGCCGATATCTGCAGACAGGTCCGGGATCGCAGGTTGAAGATTATGTACAACCCTTCTGCAATACTGATCCACTTCGGCGGGCAGAGCAGTAAATTGAATAGTTATCGGGCTGTCTGGTCCTATTATTTTGCTTTTTACTATCTATATAAAAAATATTATTTCGGCAAGTGTGCGGTATTGATTAAACCGGTCTTTTTTTTAAGAGCTCTTATCGGTGTCATTGGGAATTTTTTTAAAAAAGACAAACGGGTCACCTGGAATAATAAATAATGAGAATCTTTGTAACCGGTGCGAGCAGTTTTATTGGAAGATGGTTGATTCCCTTTTTGATAAAACAGAACCATATGGTTACCGGTGTCTTTAGAAATAAGACCGCTGATATAAATAATGTTTCGCAGGCAGGGTTCGGCATTCGGTATTTTGATACCCTGGATGGGAAAACCGATTTCAGGCAAGCTCTTGAAAACATTGATGTCGTTATCCATCTGGCAGCACTGGTTCATATTGGTAAAAGACATGAGGGTGACCTGCAAAGGGAATTTATGAGGGTGAATGTTGATGGGACCCGAAACCTTGCAGAACAGGCGGCTCAAAATAAAGTAAAACGGTTTGTTTTTATCAGCTCCATCGGGGTAAACGGCAAATCAATCAAAACCCCTGGTTTTTTTAATGAGGAAAATGACGAAAAACCTTACAACGCATATACTGCTTCAAAATTTGAGGCAGAAAAGGTATTGAGGGAACTATCGGCGAGAACAGGCCTTGAAATTGTTATTATTCGTTCTCCCCTTGTTTACGGGCCTGGAGTTAAGGCTAATTTTTTGAAAATGATCGATCTTGTTAATACAGGGCTGCCCTTACCGTTTGCCGGTATAAGCAATAAAAGAAGTTTTATTGCCGTGGATAATCTTGTGGATGTGATTGCAACATGTGTTGTCCATGAAAAAGCTGCCGGAGAAACATTTTTTGTCAGCGATGATCAGCCCTTATCAACACCTCAGTTGATTGAGAAAATATCAGAGGCGCTTGGATTCAAACCCAGGTTATTTTATTCTCCTTCATTGTTTTTCAAGTACGTGTTGATCCTTATTCGCCGGCAGGAGATATATGAGAGCCTGTGGGGGAATATGGCGGTGGATTCAAGGAAAATTAATCATTATCTTGGATGGAAGCCTATAATGACGATGGATGAGGGCATCCGGAAAACCATTCACTGGTATTTGGAAAAGAAAAGTGCAAAATGAAGCATTTATGGAAATAGTATCTTATTTTCGGTATATGGTCTGTCCGATTATATTGGGAAGCCTGGGGGCCTGGTTTGTATCCCGATACGGGCAACGACTCAAGATTATGGACCTGCCCACGAATAGAAGTTCCCACGTAAGAAATACACCAAAAGGCGGTAGTATCGGGATCTTGATCACATTTATCTTTTCATCGCTCCTGCTTGAGTTTTCCGGCTTTTTCTGGATACCGGTTGTTTTTCTATCCCTTGTCTGTCTTTTGGGAGACCGGGTTGATCTTCCGATTTCTTTCCGGCTTTTTGTCCAGACCTTATGTACTGTCATTGTCCTAATTTTTTATTTTTTTCAGACCGGGTCTGGCAATTGTGCCCTGTTCCCCTTGATGGCCCTATTTATTGTCGGTACAGCCAATTTTTATAATTTTATGGATGGCATCGACGGAATTGCAGGAATTTCGGCTGTTTTGTCTTTTGGGTTACTCGGATTTTTTATACATAGCATTCAGGCCGATGTGAGATTCTCTTTATTAGCCTTGTCTATTGCCTTTTCATCGCTGGCTTTTTTATTTTTCAACCTTCCTGCAGCTCGCGTTTTTATGGGGGATGTGGGGAGTGTTTTTTTAGGATTTGTTTTTGCTCTGATCGTTATTTTTGTTGCCAGGGATATTGCTGATTTTTTCTGTATGACTGGCTTTCTTTTTCTTTTTTATATGGATGAATTGACGACCATGGCAATCAGATTGAAAAAAAAAGAATCATTACTCAAAGCCCATCGAAGACATCTCTACCAGATACTGGCAAATGAAATGGGAAAAGATCATTGGAAGATATCTTCAGGATATGGCGCCTGCCAGTTGATAATCGGCTCTGCTGCTTTTTTTTTGAGATCATATGGTATTGGATTAATGTTCTTATTCTATGCAGTATGCGGCATGGTTTTCATCAGCTTTTCTTATATGATCCGGAAAAAGGCATTTGACCTATGAAAATTCGAATATCAAGAAATTTATACATTGTTCTGACAATTGATATTATTCTTTTGTGTATTTCCTTTTATATAGCCCATTTGATTCGATTTGATTTTATTCTTCCTGAATATGCACTGGAAAAATTTTTTAATATGCTGCCCTATGTCTTGGGAATTAAAATTTTATATTTTTATTTTTTTGATATGTACAAAGGCATGTGGCGTTATACAGGTATAAATGACTTGTTAAATGCCGTCAAAGCATCAATTATAGGAAGTTTGACCGTTATTGCCGTTGTTTTATATGTGAATCGATTTGAAAATGTTTCAAGATCTGTTTTTATTATTGACTGGTGCTTCACATTAATCAGTATTGCCGGTTTGCGTGTGATAACAAGGCTGGCTTTTGAGCAATTTACAGAAAATATCAGCTTTCAGGATTTAAAAGCGGCTTTTCTAAAATTATTTAGAATCACCTCAAAACACAGCAAGGGCGTTATTATTATTGGTGCTGGGGATTGCGGAGAAAAAATCTGCCGGGAAATTAATGAGGATGCCTCTCTTAAATATCATGTTAATGGTTTTTTAGATGATGATGATTCAAAAGCCGGAAGAAAAATACATGGTATTCCGGTTCTGGGTGGAATCAACCGTATGACCGACGCTGTCCTTTCAACAGGGTCACAGGAAGTAATTATTGCCATTCCGTCTCTCAGCAGGGAAAGGATGAGGCAAATCGTCAATGTTTGTAAGGATTCCGGCATTGTCTTTAAAACCGTTCCAAGTATGAGTGAGTTAATAAATGGAAAAATTACCATCAGCTCCATAAGAGAGGTTGAATATAGGGACCTTTTAGGAAGGGAACCGGTTAATCTTGAAAAAGATAAAATCGGCGACTATCTGGGGGGAAAAGCAGTCCTTGTAACAGGTGGCGGGGGGTCTATAGGGCGAGAATTATGTAAGCAGATTTGTAAATTTGACCCGGAAAAAATCATCCTTTTTGAAAGAGCTGAAACACCCCTGTATGAAATTGATCTCGAACTTAAAAAAGAATTTCCCCATATCAAGATACTTCCTGTTTTAGGGGATATTCAAAATAGGCATGAAATAGAAGCCATCTTTGAAAAGCATACACCGGACATTGTATTTCATGCCGCCGCTTATAAGCATGTTCCCATGCTTGAACTGCACCCTGTTAAGGCAGTGGAGAACAATATTACCGGGACTCAAAATCTTGTTGATGCCGCCATAAAATTTCAAAGCAGAAAATTTGTTCTGATTTCAACGGATAAGGCGGTTAATCCTGCAAATGTAATGGGAGCTAGCAAACGGGTTGCAGAAATGATTCTCCAATATAACAGCTTAAGAGAAAATTTAAAAACCGGATTTATCACAGTACGATTTGGCAATGTGATCGGAAGCGCTGGAAGTGTAATCCCTCTTTTTAAAAAGCAGATTGAGGAAGGAGGACCGGTAACTGTAACTCATCCTGAAATTATCAGATATTTTATGTTGATTCCTGAGGCCTGCCAGTTGATCCTCCAAGCCGGGGCCATGGGGAAAGGTGGAGAAATCTTTATCCTTGAAATGGGTGAACCTGTAAAGATTGATAACATGGCCAGGGATCTCATAAGATTTTCAGGTTTTGAACCCGATGTTGATATCAAGATAGAATATACCGGGTTAAGGCCGGGTGAGAAATTGTATGAAGAATTGATGACCGATCAGGAGAATGTTGTTACCACCGGTCATCAAAAGATTATGGTGCTGAACGGTTATACAGGAGATATAAGCGAATTGCTTGGCAGGCTGGAAGAACTGAAAGATGCAGCAGAAAATAGAAACCAGGACCATATAAGGAAGGTATTGCGACAGATTATCCCAGAATACAATCCCAATCCTCCAATGGAAATAAAATAAATGAAACGGTTTTTTGATTTTTCAGCTTCCTTGATACTGCTTTTTATTCTATTCCCCTTGTTTATCCTGGTTGCAGTGGCCGTGAGGTGCAAATTGGGAAATCCCATTGTATTCAAACAGGTAAGGCCGGGATTCCATAACAAACCTTTTATGATATATAAATTTCGCTCATTAACAGATGAAAAAGACGGAAATGGAAATCTTTTGCCGGATTCCGAAAGATTTAGCCGCTTTGGCTCCTTGCTCCGTCGATCAAGCCTTGATGAGCTGCCGGAGCTGATCAATGTCTTGAAGGGGGATATGAGTCTTGTGGGGCCAAGACCTCTTTTGGTACAATATCTGGATCGCTATGATCCTGTGCAGGCCCGGCGTCATGATGTCAACCCCGGGATCACAGGGTGGGCACAGGTGAACGGGCGGAATGCCATCAGTTGGGAGGAAAAATTCAGGTTGGATGTCTGGTATGTTGATCATCATAATTTTGGGCTTGATTTAAAAATTTTATTAATAACCCTGATTCAGGTTTACAAACAATATGGCATACATCAGAAAGGCCATGTAACAACAGAAGAATTTATGGGGAGTGCAGGAAATGGGTGACAGGTTTGAAAACTGGGAATATCCGGAAATCATCGACGGAAAACCGACAAAATACCAATGGATTGTTCAGGGGGTTTCAGGATTACAACTCGGGTATAAAACAGATATCGGTGCATTTACTTATATCAACGCTCATGAAAAAGTGGTGATTGAAGACTATGTTCAGTTGGGCTCTCATTGTTCTGTCTATTCGGTTTCAACCATAGATGGAAAAAAGGGAAAAGTGACATTGAAAAAGAAATGTTCTATCGGCAGCCACAGCACGATAATGCCGGGTATCACCATTGGCGAGAATTCAATTATCGGAGCCCATAGTTTTGTAAATAAGGATGTACCGGATAATGTGATCGCATTTGGCATTCCGGTTAAAATCATTAAGAATATGGAGAACTGAGATGGATTTTGCGCCATGGCCATTTTTTTTCGATGATGAGATCCAAGCTGCCGTAAATGTTCTTAAATCCGGAAAAATCAATCAATGGACAGGGAATGAAATTAATGCGTTTGAAAAAGAGTTTTCCAGTTATATCGGTTCAAGCCATGCAATAGCCCTTGCCAATGGCAGCCTCGCCTTAGATATCGCTCTTCTTTCCTTCAATATCGGAAAGGGAGATGAGGTGATTGTCACTCCCCGGTCGTTTGTTGCATCAGCCGGTTGTGTTGCATTGAGAGGAGCAATTCCTGTTTTTGTTGATGTGGATCCTGTCAGCCAGAATATCACTCTTGAAAATATTTCAAAAGCTATCAGCCCAAAGACAAAAGCGGTCATTCTTGTACATTTGGGAGGCTGGCCGTGTGATTTGATTAAAATCAAGTCATTTTGTGAACAAAATAATATTGTATTGATTGAAGACTGTGCCCAGGCCATGGGTGCGAAATTTGATAGACGAAGCGTCGGAAGTTTCGGTGATTGCTCCATTTTTTCCTTTTGCCAGGATAAAATCATGACAACCGGTGGTGAAGGCGGAATGCTGGTGACAAACAATACGGATATTTGGGAAAAGGCATGGAGTTATAAGGATCATGGAAAGAATTATGATCTTGTGTTTCGCCATGATCATGAACCAGGGTTCAAATGGCTTGTAAACAGCTTCGGCACCAACTGCAGGATGACTGAAATGCAGGCTGCAATGGGACGGGTCATGCTCAGAAAAGTTGACGGATGGGTAAAGAAAAGAAGAGAATTCGCAGACTTGTATAATAAGGCATTTGATAATATTCCGGGGTTGAGGACAACCCTACCTGGTGCCGATTTATATCATGCTTATTATAAATATTATGTTTTTATAAATCAGAATGAGTTAAAGAAATCATGGAACAGGGATGCGGTAATCAATTCGTTAGATAAGGCAGGAATTCCTTGCAATACGGGTGTATGCCCTGAAATATACCGTGAAAAAGCCTTTGAAAAAGCATATTATAAAATCCATGGCTCAAAAAAAAATAAAGCAACTGTTTTTCTCCCTGTGGCAAAACAGTTGGGTGAAACATCAATCATGCTAATGGTACATCCTACCCTAAAACCGGAATCTGTTCATTTCGTAATTGAGCAGGTCAGACTCGTGATGGAGAAGGCTGCTAAATAAGTTTTGATAACCGGAAACCATGACAAGAAGGCAATTTTTACTGTTCTACGAGGTAATTGGTCGTGGATGCGAGAAGCCTTTTGGGTTGGGTTCGGTCTTGTAACATCAGTTTTAGCCCTTCTTGCCGGGACCCGATTTTTGACAATATTGCTTTCCACAGAAGAATATGGGAAACTGGCTTTGGCCATCAGCCTTGCAACTTTAGGGGTTCAGATTCTGGGAGACCCTATAGGAAAGACATCTGTTCGCTTTTATTCAGGCTGGTGTGAGGCGGGAAAACCCTATGGGTTTATTCAAAGCTTAAAAAAATCTTTGATTTATGCGGTCGTGTGTATTGTACTGCTTTGTATCGGCACTTTGATTTCAGGATATTTTTTTGATATATCCCCAGGATATTATTTGGTTATCGTGACCGGCCTTTTTTCCATTCTGCTCATCCTTAACCGTGTTGCGTTTGCTTTGGAGGATGCTGCACGGTTAAGACAGTTCAGGGGGCTTATCCAGGGCACCTTTGAAGCCATGAGATTCTTGTTTGCCGTTGGTTTTATCATCATTTTTGCATTACCTCGTACGGAAATAGTACTTAGCGGATTTGTGATTGCAGGCGTCTTAGTTGTGACAGGGCATGGAATTTTTCTATATAAGTTTTTCATTACTGCTCAATTGGTAAAACCTGGTGGTCTTAAAACTGTTTCTTTTACAGTCAGTGATTCCATGAAAGCTTACCAGTTACCATTGATCCTTAGCAATGCCTGTATCTGGATCGTGATGATGGCAGAACGATGGGTTTTAAGATACTACAGCAGCTCGATGGATATCGGCGGCTATACTGCTGTTTATCAACTGGCATTTATTCCCATGCTTTTTATCAGTAGTTTTATGGTCTTGCTCATGGAACCGATTCTTTACCAGGTTGCAAGGTTGGATGGGAAAGCTGCGGCTTCTCTCCAGACGCTTAAAATTAACCATTATATTGCATTTGGCATTTTGTCTGTTTCATTAATTCTTTTCATAATCCTCCTCTTTTGTTATCCAACAGTCGGATATCTTTTTCTCGGTGCTGAATTTCGTCCTTATAGCTGGATTTTTCCTTGGCTTTTGCTGGCGGGCGGCTGTTTTGCCTCTGCACAACAATTACTTTTAAAATTGAGCTGCGAGATGCGTACTGATCTGCTGGCTCTTTTATGGTGTGGAGTTGCAGCCGTTGCAGTGACATCCTATATTGTTGGTGCAAATTATTGGCAATTAAAGGGAATATTAGTGGCAATTGTTGCCGTTAATGTTTTATTTGTCATATTTTTATTGTTTTTCTTTTACAGAGATAAGAAATGAGACAGGCACCATCCATATCATCACATAGAGAACATCCCGCATTTATAAATTTTTTTCATTTCCTTTAAAATCTTGTCGATCGAATATCTGCTCACAAAGTTCAAGCCATTCTTTCCATAAGTTATTTGCAATGTTTTATTGAAATATAAATGTTTAATTGCTTTTGCCATCTGCTGCCCATCATCGAAATCTACGATGAGCCCATTATACCCATGGGTGATCAAGTCCCGGTTTCCCCTGCAATTTGTTGCAATAACCGGCAGCCCCATTGCCATGGCCTCCATTATATTTACCGGTAATCCTTCTTGCCTGGAAGAAGATACTGCGATATCGGAAATTGATAGCAGTTCATTTATATTTTTCTGATAACCCAGAAAATGCACATGATTTTCAATATCCAATCTTTTGGTCTGTTTTTGATAATTCCGGGCTAAATCTCCTGTACCAGCAAGCAATAATTTGATATCAGGGATTTCGATTTTTAGAATTTTTATTGCATTGATCAATAAATCCTGATGCTTTCTATAGCTATGCTCAGCAGCATATATTAATATAAAATCATTTTCATGATAACCGTATTTTTTTTTTAGTTGTATTTTGTCAGCTTGATTTGACCTCTTAAACTTATCTAAATTCAGGCCCACCCCATTTACAAATCGGACATATTTGCTCTTGAAGTTTTTTTTAGCCCTTTCATAATCTTCTTTATTGATTGTGATGATGACTTCTGTATACCGGGATAAAATTTTTTCAACTGGATAATACAATAACCAGTTAATAAGCGGGGCATTTTTATAAAAATGAAATCCATGTGCTGTGTATATGATTTTTATATTGTGGGTGTTTATACACGCTATCCTTGTCAAAAAAGAAGCTATGGGGGTATGCGTGTGTATTAATTCATATTCTCCTTTTAAGACTATCTTTCTTATCTGCCTATAGGCGATTAGATTTGTTTTATCATAAAGGGATCTGTTAAATTTTATAGGATGTAGTTTGCAGCCTAAACTGATAATTTGATGATCAATTCCTGAAATATCATTACATGCCAAATCGATTTGATGCCCTTCATTTACCAACATTTTAATATGGGGAATCAAGAATGCATTAATGGTAGTGGATATAGTGGTAACAAATAAGATTTTCATTTCATATCCTCGGGATAGTTAAATATAGATCCTTCCAAAAATCTGTAACAGGAATTATGCCGTATTCTTTGGATAACCCTTATAATTAATAGTTGTAAAATTATAACAGGACTTATATCATATTCAAATGCATATGCTACGGTTTAATTTAAGGATAATTTTAATAACTATTAAAAGTTTCAATAGAAATGGAAAACAGTAAAATCGTATTTAATCATTCAGACGATCGTTATCAAGGGGAGTTGGGCAGTAATTATCAAAAATCAAAACATGAAATTTCTCAAAAAGCTTTTAGATATGTTGCAGAAATGCGCGCGAAAAAGCTCGAAAAATGGATTGATAGATGCGATTCTGTTTTAGAATTCGGGGTTGGGAATGGTTGGAATTTAGAATGTCTTAAGTGCCGGGAAAAATCCGGTTATGATGTTTACCCTAAACCGGAAAGATTTAATTCATCAATTAATTTTTATAACCAAATTAGCCGACTTCATCATAACTACGACAAGATTATTTGCCATCATGTTTTGGAACATACTGAAAACCCGGCAAATATGCTGAACGATATTAAAAATAGAGTTAATGAATCTGGGAAAATCATTATTTTTGTACCGTTTGAGGAAAATCGAAAATATAAAAAATTTATAACTTCTGATAATGATCATCATTTGTTTTCATGGAATGTACAAACCCTTGGAAATTTGCTTTGTTCCCAAAATTTGAATATTTTAGAATATGGGATTAAATATACCGGATTCGATCGATTTGCAGCCAAAGCAGCGATTAAACTGGGGTTGAATTTTTCAAGCTATATCCTATTTCTTAAGGCAATTCGGTTCATATATCAAAAAAAAGAAATATATTTTATTGTGAAAAAATAAAATGGAATAGCAAGATTCTAAAAATAATCTCAGGTTTAAAAATTTCGTTTTTTTTTGCATTTTTTTTCAAAAATTCAGGGTTTTCCCTGATTGATTTTTCAATTATTTTTTCGTAATATCCTCTTAATTTTTATTATTTAACTGTTGTGGCCACAAGGTTAAATTTTTTGTTCGATTCCCGCCTGATCCTGGTTTTTGTTTTTAAGGTTTTGGGAATCAGGGATATTTATGTCGTTTTTACCTTTTTTTAAGGAGAAAAAATTATGGAGCAGATCAAAAAGATATCTTTAATCATTATGGCAGGCCTCTTACTGCTTTCTTTCTGCCAACCTGTAATGGCTGCCGATGGTGATAAAATCAATATTAACAGTGCAACGCAACAGGAACTTCTTAAACTCAAATTTGTGGGTGAAAAACTTGCAGGAAAAATAATTGAGTACAGAAAAGACAAACCCTTTCAAAAACCTGAAGATATTATGAATGTAAAAGGAGTGGGGGAAAAGATATTTAATGCAAATAAGGATCTTATTGTTGTAACTAATAAATAACTATGAAAATTTTGTAATTATCCCCTGATTCCCAATCTTTATAAAGCTGTTGCTTGATAACACGTATTTTTGTATTATCATCTGAACCATGCTGTTAACGCAGCATGGTTTTGTATTATCCGGAATTTGAAAGGAGAGACATGTTTTGGAAGTTTCAAAAAAATATTCGAAAAGATTGTTTATCATTATTTTTATCTTTGTCCTAATCATCAGTGCTGTCATTAATACAGGGTTTTATTATTGTATAAAATGGTTGTCCTTAAACCTTGTCCTCACAACAGGAAAAGATCTTATAGTTAATGATATGCCTCAGATTGTAAAATATCTTGGCTGGGTATCCGGAAAATTATATACGGGGATAATGCTGGCAATAACAGGAATTATACTCTTGACCGGAGTGCTGTTGTGGATTGTTTTGAAAACGTCGCTCAAGGGCATGCTTCAACAGAATCAAATTGAAAACCGGGTAATTGATTCAAAGAAAAAAAGCAAAGCTGATTTTGTGGATCAGAAAATAGAACAGGATAGAAAAAAACGTTTATTTTTGCATAGTTTATCAATCCTTCAGCGGGAAGGGCGGCTCCTTGATTTTTTTGCAGAAGATTTAAGTCTGTATGAAGATGATCAAATCGGAGCAACTGTCCGGAGTATCCAGGAAGATTGCAAAAGAGCCGTTAAAAAATATATTGACCCAAAACCGGTGATAGAAAAGGAAGAAGGCGAATCAATAGTGATCGAACCTGAATTTGATATTGATTCCATAACACTTGTGGGAAATGTATCCGGCACACCTCCTTTTAAGGGCGTTTTGAAGCATAGGGGATGGAAGGCTGGAAAAAACGAAATCCCAAAATTATCTGATATTCAGGATGCCTCGGTTATTATTCCTGCAGAGGTTGAAATTCAATAATATTTAAAGTCATATCATACTCGGGAGTTAAATTGGATTTCCAAAGCCATCACTATATTATCGGAATAGATCTTGGGACCACAAATTCAGCAGTCTCATATGTAGATATAAAGGCCCTATCTGATGAAACATTGAAAGCAAGATTTAAGATTGAGAAAAAAAACCTGGTAAGAATTTTCAATGTGCCTCAATTGACCGGTTATGGTGAGTTTACAAAGCTGCAGATCCTTCCTTCGTTTTTATATATTCCGGGAGAATATGATATTTCAAAGGGATCATTAAGACACCCATGGAAAAAAAGAGAAGATATATTTACCGGTAGTTTTGCCCGTGATCATGGTTCTAAAATACCTTCAAGGCTTGTTTCTTCGGCTAAAAGCTGGTTGTGCAACCCAAATGCAGACAGGAAAGCAAAAATATTACCCTGGGGATCGGAAGGGTTTGAAAAAATATCACCGGTTGTTGCAACTTCCGAATATCTTCTGCATATTAGAAATGCGTGGAACTATTTTGTGAAAGACGAGGATCAATTTCTCGAAAATCAAATGGTGATTATTACTGTTCCTGCTTCCTTTAATGAGGAAGCAAGGGAGCTTACCCTGGAAGCTGTGAAAATAGCCGGGTTTGGTGCAACTGTAACTCTTCTTGAAGAACCTTTGGCCGCTTTTTACCATTGGCTGATAAATCATGAGAATGACTGGCAGAATTATGTAGAACTGGATGATTTGATTCTTGTGTGTGATGTGGGTGGTGGAACTACGGATCTTAGCCTGATTTCTCTTAAGGAATCAGGAGGAAGCCCGAAATTTGAGAGAATTGCCGTTGGTGATCACCTGATTCTTGGCGGAGATAATATTGATCTATCTCTGGCTGAAATTGTTGTGTCAAAATTTAGATCCAAATCGAGCTTAACATCTGAAAAATGGAAAACTTTATGTCATCGGTGCAGGGAAGCCAAGGAAAAAATACTTGATACTTCAGAAACCACTGTCAGGATTACACTCAAGGGTGAAGGCAGATCATTGATAGCAGGTACGCTTGCAGCAGACCTTAATAAAGACGATATCGAGGGCAGATTATTTGAAGAATTTTTTCCTTTTATCGATCCTGATACGAATTTGGATATTGATTATGGGAAAAAAATAAATGATTTTGGTCTGCCTTTTGAAAACGAGCCGGCAATAACTAAACATATACTTTCCTTTCTGGAAAAACACAGGGGTGATGTCAGGAAAAATCTATTAAAAGACCCGTTGCCTGATTTCATATTATTCAATGGTGGAACACTTAAGCCTGATATTATTCAAAAAAGGATCATAGAAGCCATTGGAAAATGGTTTAAGGTAAAAGAATCCGAGTTCCCTCAAATACTTGAAAATAAAGTCCCGGAATTAGCGGTCGGAATTGGAGCCTCATATTATGGTCTTGTCAAAATAGGGCAGGGCGTCAAGGTTGGTAGCGGAAGCCCAAGGAGTTATTATATCGGAGTTTCAGTCAAGGATGAGGAGACTTTAAAAGCGGTTTGTATTGTTGAACGCGGCCTTGATGAAGGGACGAACATTGATCTTCCTGATATTAAATATGAGGTAAGAGCCAATGAGCCAGTTGCATTTCATGTTTACAGCTCCAGTTACCGGTCTGGGGACAAGCCTGGAGACATTCTCGCTGTCAATGATTCTTTTGCCCTTATGGCACCGCTTCAGACGGTTATCAGGTTTGGGAAAACAGGCCAAAGAAAGACTATTCCAGTGACCCTCCTGGCAGAATATACTGAAATGGGAACTCTCTCAATATATTGCCACTCAGAAGTCAGCGATCACAAATGGAAACTGGAATTCCAATTAAGAGATCAAGAGATGAGGATAGATTCAATTGAAACCGAAGTTTACGATGAAGATTTGATACAAAGGGTTTGTAATAAGATTCATCAGGTTTTTTCAAAGGGATCTGAAACCAGTGACGGGCTCAGCACAATTACCAAAAACATTGAAGAAATTGTTGGACAGAAAAAAAACAATTGGCCTTTATCATTTCTACGGAAGATTGCAGACAGCCTTATCGCCATTGAAAATACCCGGAAATATTCCCCTGAACATGAGGCAAGATGGCTTAACCTAACAGGATTTTGTATGCGTCCCGGGTTTGGTGATGCTTTTGATAAGGAACGGGCCATTCAATTATGGAAAATATATCTGTCCGGTTTAAGTTTTGGAAAATTTTCTCAAGGTAGACTTGAGTGGTGGATATTTATCAGAAGAATTGCAGCAGGTTTGAATGCAGGGCAGCAAAGGCAGTTCTATCAGGATGTCTCGGCTTCATTAACGGGTAGCAGAAACAAAGCAAGATTGTCTCTACAGGAAGAGGTTGAGCTTTGGATGGTGGCAGGGAATATGGAGCGGTTTTTGGTAAAGGATAAGATTTCCCTTGCAAAGTTTCTTATATTGCAACTGAAACCTGCAAAAAAGCAGGACAATTTGTTTTGGGCTTTATCCCGAATAGGTGCAAGAGAACTGTTGTATGGATCGGTTGACAGGGTAGTACCGGAAAAGGAAGTAGTGAAATGGCTGAATCAGATCATGGGAAAAGTCTGGCATCAAAATGACCCGGTTGAAAATATGGTGGTTCAGATGGCAAGAAAAACCGGTGATAGGACCCTGGATATAGATTCGGAAAGCAGAAAAAAGGTTATAGAATGGCTTGGTACACGGAATGCAAAAGAAGGATATATTGCAATAATAAATGAAAAAACAGAAATAGCTGCCTCTGAAAGAAGTATTCAATTTGGAGAACAACTCCCGGCCGGGCTTGTATTATATAATGGTAAATTATTAAACAATAATTAAGAAAATGTTTGACATCTATTAAATTATCATATATTCTTCCTGAGTTCTTCTTGAGAGGGGAACTTGAAAAGTTTGATCTTTGAAAATTGGTCAGTGAAGAAATTAAGAGCGGGTCTTAACAAGACT